>Ga0247810_10002226_pt1 | contig 10944 bp, 6 predicted proteins | sample UWRJL119311C1_FD_179918 | JGI IMG/M metagenome (GOLD analysis project Ga0247810, IMG submission 179918) | Plant litter microbial communities from Arlington Agricultural Research Station in Wisconsin, United States - UWRJ-L119-311C-1 | ecosystem: Environmental > Terrestrial > Plant litter >...
CTCACCTGAAGCCCTGAAAGGTCGAAGCTGTCGTTCTTGCCGTCCCCGTTTGGAGAGATACCCTTAGGGATGTTGCACGTCGTGCCGTTGGCTGTGAAGCTTTCAGAAGTTTCACATAAAACAGTGCTACCAGCAGCAGAAACGGTCACGTTATAAACACCAGATACTGAAACTGTAATTGATGAAGTGTTTCCACCAACAGCATTTCCTTGAGCATCTGTCCATGAGAATACATAGCTACTTGCTGTTCCATCTATGATATCTGCTTCGATAACATATTCTGAATTTTGGCAAGATCCTGTTACAGAAACAGTTGGTTTTTCAACAATCGTAACCGAGAAGCTATTTTCATCAGAACAATTTGCTCCGTTTGAATAGTAAACATATACTACTGTATCAACGCTGATTACTGTACCTACTGGAACTTCTGTACCACCGCCATTTGTTTGCAAGAAATATTTATTTCCTGGTGACAATGCTGGAAGCGTGTACGATTCACAAGCTGTTACATCGATTGGGTCGTCTGCCACTGGAGTTGCAACTTCAGTAATTGTAACAGAATCAGTTGAAATACATCCTCCATTATTAACCGTTACTTCATAAACACCCGGAGTTGATACCGTGATTGTGCTTGTTGTAAAGGCTAAAGGAGCTCCACCATCTAAAGTCCAAGTGTATGTAGCGTCAGCTGCATTAAAGTTACCTGGAGTTACCTCAATTGTTGCAGAATTACCTGTACAGAAAGAGAAATCTGATGGTAAAGTAAACTGTGGCAATTGGTTCACAATAACAGTTGTTTGAACTGTATTTGCACATCCGTTTAATGTAACCTCAAGAGAATATGTTCCTGCCAACGTAGCTACCGTAGAATTAGTAGTTTGTCCAGCTAATGGAGTTCCGTTTAATGACCATTGGAATGTAGCGTCCGCCGGTGCATAGTTTGTAGCAACACCAGTAAGCGTCACTGAATTACCATTACAAATGCTGTACGATGCATCCAATGTTGTAACTGGTAAGTCTTTTACAACCAAGACTGCTTCTACAACATCAAAACAAGCATTTACTAAGTTGCTTTGAACTCTCACAAAAATGGTTTGAGTATCAGCAACTGTATTAACGAATGCATTTGCTGGCGTTATCGGTGAAACATTTGCATCAGCATCAGCCTGAGTTAGGTGGTAAGATACTGTATATTGAGATGCGTCTAATGTTCCTAATGCTTGAGAAGTTAACGTTGTCAAATCAAAAGTTGCAAAACCATCATTAGCAGCGTCATCACAAAGTGCATATTCTTGAGGCGCCGTTGCAGTAACTGCTGGTCCTAAAACAATAGTTACGGCATCTGTGATTGGCTCTGTATTTGCAGAGTTTTCAACAGTGATAACTACGCTATATACATGGCTTCCTGCTGTATTAACTTGGATAGTTTGAGAAAGTGCTGTATTTCCAACTACTGTTGGCGTGAAAGCATTTCCGTCCATAAACCATTGGTAAGTTGGCGCAGCACTTTGACCTGGAGTGGTAACAGTTGCAGTGATTGTTGTTTCATTCACACCGCAAAGGTTTTGGTCAGCTCCAAGGGATACATTGTACAAGATGTTACAGTTTGTTGTAGCTGTACTACTTGCCAATTGCTCTAATTTAATTTGACCTGGGTCACCATTAAAGTTTGTAATCAATACTGCATAAATCTCTCCTGGTTGCGCATTTGGAATACTAAAGTTTTCGATTGCTGCTGCAGAGTAGCTACAGTCAACAATGTTTCCAAATGGATAGAAGTTTGGATTTGTCGTATTATTCGGACATGTTGGACAATCTGCCAAAACAATCTCACCACAAGCTTGATTCAACGAAGTAAATGGTCCGAAAGCCACGAAATCGACGTCTAATCCTTGACCTGTTGGGTTTCCATTATCATCAAATGAAGTGTTTTGAATAAGTTGGAAATCTAAATCTCCAGCAGTGTCTACTTGTAAGTAATACCAAACTGGGTTTGGAGTACTTGCTAAACAAGCTACGTCGCCATATTCTGTAACGTTCATCGAATCGTCTGTATTTTGGAACAAGATAGCTTGTCCTGCAGAAGCACAGAAGGGTTGCGCGTCGCTAACAGATGTTGTTGGAGTAACAAATTCTGTTGAAACCCAAGCACCATATCCGCTGCCCATTCCTGGACATACCGCTCTAATATAAAAGTCATATTCTGTTTCTGGAGTTAATCCTTGAACATAATATAATGGATTTGGAGTTACAACGTCGATGTCTTCAGGAGCTGGAACGCCAGAACCTGCTGGTACAACAGCAACTTCCCATTGTGTTTCTGATGCACCCGGTGTCCATGAGATATTTGCACCTTGAGAAGAGATACAGCTGATATCAATCGCTGACGGTTCCGCACATGGTGGGATGTCTTCAATAATTACATTATCAATATAGATTCTCCATCCGTCTAAACCTCCTTGAGGAACGTGCCATGCGAAATTCACTGGACCAGTTACGCCAGTTAAGTTCGTTACACTTTGAACATACGTAGTGTTATTGTATGACTGCAATGGAACAATAGTTTGAGTAAATGCCGCAGGAGCGATTCCTGATGTGGACATTAATACTTCAAAATCATTAGGCTCAGTTGCAGACTGAACTCTGTAGTGGAATTTGATTCTTTGGTTAGCAGCCAAGATAATTGTTGGTGAAATCAACCAATCATCATTGTTTCCTGCATTAAAATCTGTATTTAACGCAGCTACTTGGTTTCCTTCGAAAGGATTTGTAGCGTAGTTCATATCCCATGCATCCGCATCGTTATTTAAATTCAGTACTGTCCAGCAAGATTCTGTTGGAGAGCCAGAGTTAAATCCTTCATAGAAAGGTGTTGGGAAAGCATTACAAAGCGTTGTGAATAAGAAAGGGCCTACCCATTGACTTTGGTCGTTTGCCGCACAGTAAGCTCTAACGTAGTATTCATACTGTGTTGCTGGCGTTAACGGTGTTGTAGTTGTAAACGGATTTCCTACCGGAGTTCCGCCTGCTGTTGCAGCTGGCACACCAGCTCCTGGCGCTTGAACAACTACTTGCCATTGTGTTTCAGTATTTCCTGCAGTCCAAGAAAGCGTTGCTCCTGTTGTAGTTGGAGCCGCTGCGAGTGCAGAAGGATTAGGACAAGATGGGATGTCTTCGATAATCACATTATCGATATAAATTCTCCATCCATCAGGACCTCCTGGCGGTACGTGGAATCCAATGTTTGTTGGTCCAGTTACGCCTGTTAAGTTTACGATTTTCTCAACATACGTGATATTGCCGTAAGTTGCTAAAGGAACGATTGTTTGCGTAAAACTCGCTGGCGCAGTTCCTGTAGTTGATAATTTTACTTCGAAAGCATCTGGTTCCGCTGCAGATTGAACTCTGTAGTGGTATTTTAAACGTTGATTACCTGTTAAGTTAATTGTTGGAGAAATTAACCAGTCATCATTATTTCCAGCGTTAAAGTCAGTAGTCAATGTAGCTACTTGGTTCCCTTCAAAAGGTGTAGTTGCATAGTCCATATTCCAGGCATCTGCATCACCGTTAACATTCAATACCGTCCAACAGCTTTGAGTTGGCGAAGTACTGTTAAAACCTTCTTGGAACGGAACGTTAAACGCCGTACAAAGAGTAGTAAATGTAAATGGTCCCACCCATTGGCTCACGTCGTTTGCAGCACAATATGCTCTAACATAGTATTCGTACTGTGTTGCTGGCGTCAATGGAGTTGTAGTTGTAAATGGATTTCCAACTGGAGTTCCACCCGCTGTTGCAGCTGGCACACCTGCTCCTGGCGCTTGTACCACCACTTGCCATTGTGTTTCTGTATTTCCAGCAGTCCAAGAAAGTGTTGCACCCGTTGTAGATGGATTTGCAGCTAAAGCTGATGGGTTTGGACATGTTGGAATATCTTCAACGATAACATTGTCAATATACAATCTCCATCCGTCAGGTCCACCCGGCGGTACATGGAAACCGATGTTTACCGGTCCAGTAATTCCAGTTAAGTTTACGATTTTTTCAACATAAGTGATGTTGCCGTAAGTTGCTAAAGGAACAATTGTTTGCGTGAAGTTAGCAGGAGCGATTCCTGTCGTAGATAATTTTACTTCAAATGCGTCTGGTTCCGCTGCAGATTGAACTCTGTAGTGGTATTTTAACCTTTGGTTACCGTTCAAGATAATTGTTGGCGAAATTAACCAGTCGTCATTGTTTCCAGCATTAAAATCTGTAGTCAATGTGGCTACTTGATTTCCTTCAAATGGCGTTGTTGCGTAATCCATGTTCCATGCATCTGCATCACCGTTCACATTTAGTACAGTCCAACAACTTTGTGTTGCTGAAGTACTGTTAAATCCTTCTTGGAAAGGAGCAGTAAAAGTACTACATTGAGTATTGAACACGTAAGGTCCGGCCCAAGCACTGAAGCTTCCGTCAGGACATTGCGCTCTTACATAAAATCTGTATGCTGTAGCTGGAGTCAATCCTCCTTGTGGATAAGCAGTATTGTTAGTTGTTGTGATACCAGCGCCCGTTGGAATTGGAGCCGCTGCTGGTTGCACATCAATTTGCCAAGTAGAGGCAAGGTTTCCTGGGTTACCCCAAGACAATTCTGCAGAGTTTATTTGGATATTGTTCGCTGCCAAGTTGTTTGGTGGCGTACAATTTACCTTTTGAATTACTAACGTGTATGGTGTTGTCTGTGGTGTTGCATTTGTAGAAATTGCAATAATATACGTTTGACCAGCAGTAACAGCAAGAGCAGGAATAACCCTTGGGACATTCGCACCTGCACTGTTTCCGACACCGGCAACGCAACTTACACCTACATTTGTACATCCGTTATAAACAAAAACACCTGCCCAGTTATTAGTTGGCGTCATTGTTATGCTGATAACCTCATTTACTGTTGGAGTATAAGAATAGAAAACATCATTTCCAGTCATATAGTTTGTGGTACCACCACCACATCCTGCATTTGGCCCTTGATTTATATCGGTGGTATCTCCATAATTTGCAGTATTGTCTGTTGTTGTGTAAGGCAAGGCTGAGACATTGATTGCAGAACTACATGTGAAACCAGGCGTACCTGTCGTAAATGTAATTGGGCCAACCCAAGCACTTGTTGAGCTAGTGTTTGAACACACCGCTCTAACATACGCTTTGTATTCCGTATTTGGTAAAAAAGCAGCTTGCTGCAATGGGCTGCCTGTGGCTGTTTCCGTTGCTGCATAAGGCGAATTTCCGTTGTAGATAACACCGTGTCCAGAAGGAGTTGTTACTGTACCTGGAACAATTTCAATTTCCCATGAGCTTGCTGCTCCTGGATTTGTCCATGCAATGTTAGCTCCAGTTTGAGTTACCGTGTTAACTGACAAGTTTGTTGGAGCAACGCATTGTTCCACCACTTTTACAGCATCTACGAACCATCTGTCTCCAAGACCTGTTCCTGGTTTAAGCATTACAAAAGCAACATAAACTGTTGACCCCGCTGGTAGATTCAAAGGGACTACCTTTTCCTCATACATGTTGTAAGTAGCTACCAAATTCGCTTCTGTCCACTCCTGCAAAACCGTAAAGCTTGCCGCATTGGTCTGCGAAGTTGTTGAAACCCTAATTTGGTAAATTGTACCTAAATCTTGAGACAGCGATTGTCTTGTAAAAAAACGAAGTTGTCCATTGGTTGGTACCGTGACTGCTGGAGTTACAAGCCAATCTTGAGCAGTGTTTCCTGCTGCAATATTGTCTTGATTCCCATTCATATAAGCAGCCCTCGAACCCTCATAAACGTTAGGCGGCGTAGTGACACCCGTGTTGACATTCCAAGAGTTGTTGGTCCCGATGCCGTTATCGAAAACGGCCCAAGAACCCGACCCTAGTGCCCACGTGCCACCAGAAGGCAACGCCGTACCTTCAAACCCCTCTGTCAATGCTACCTGAGCATTGGCCAAGAAGGAATAAAAGCACATTAAAAGCAATAATGTAATTTTTTTCATAAATGAAAATTTTAGGTTGTTTGATAAATATGTAGGTTTTTAGAACTCCAAATTTAACTAATTTTAAGAATAACATAGCATAAAAATAACTTTTAACTAAATTGTTTCTACTATTTAAGCAGTTTCCTTGAACAAGTAGAAAAAAAATTATGCAAAAAGTGGTAGATTTGTAGTATATTTATATTTATGCTAGAAAAAGAAACAATACAATTTGAAAAGACCGTCATTGTTGGGATTGTGACTCAAAACCAAAATGAAGAAAAGCTTGCCGAATATTTAGATGAGCTGGAATTTCTGACATTTACTGCGGGTGGAGAAGTTGTCAAAAGATTTTCTCAAAAAATGGAGCGCCCAAACCCCAAAACTTTCTTAGGCACAGGGAAAATGGACGAAATAAGTCTGTATGTAAAGGAGAATAATATTACAACGGTAATTTTTGACGACGAGCTTTCGCCATCACAACAAAAAAATATTTCCAAGATTTTAGTCGAGTGCAAAGTTTTAGACAGAACGAATCTCATCCTTGATATTTTTGCACAAAGAGCCGAAACTTCCTACGCGAGAACTCAGGTAGAATTAGCGCAATGCCAATATTTACTTCCTAGACTTTCTGGAATGTGGACGCACTTGGAACGCCAAAAAGGAGGTATCGGGATGCGTGGTCCTGGGGAAACAGAGATTGAGACCGATAGACGTATCGTGCGCGACAGGATTGCGTTATTGAAAGATAAAATTAAGGTGATTGACAAACAAATGTCAGTACAGCGTGGAAATCGCGGTGCCATGGTTCGCGTGGCATTAGTGGGTTATACGAATGTTGGAAAATCTACTTTGATGAATGTTATCAGCAAAAGCGAAGTTTTTGTGGAAAACAAATTATTTGCGACTTTAGATACAACAGTTCGGAAAGTTGTAATCAAAAACCTTCCGTTTTTGTTGTCTGATACCGTTGGTTTTATCCGAAAATTGCCTACACAATTGGTCGATTCGTTCAAGAGTACGCTGGATGAAGTTCGCGAAGCCGATTTGCTTTTGCACGTGGTGGATATTTCGCATCCTGATTTTGAGGAACATATTGCTTCGGTAAACCAAATATTGCAGGACATCAAATGCAGTGACAAGCCGGTTATCATGGTTTTCAACAAGATTGATGCCTACAAACACCTGACTATTGACCACGACGATTTGATTACCGAAAAAACCACAAAACATTACACGCTGGAGGAATGGAAATCGACGTGGATGTCAAAAATGGGAGAGGACAAAGCGTTGTTTATTTCTGCGGTGAACAAAGAAAATTTTGAGGAATTTAGGGAAAAAGTATACGAAGCGGTGCGAGAAATCCACGTCACGAGGTTTCCTTACAATAAATTTTTATATCCAGATTATCACGAAGCGCCAGATGACAAGGAAGTTTCGGAGGATTAATTTTCTGGTTTTGCAGGATTGCGACAGGGATTGACGCGGAAAGCTTTTTTTAATTTTTCCTAGAGATGCCTGAGCGAGGAAGCGACCAGCGGAAGCTCCCGGAGCCAGAGCAGCTCTTGAAAAAATTAAAAAAACTTGCAGCAAAAAGCCCGGCCGTTCGCCATAAAAAAAAACCTTCATTAAAGCAATGAAGGTTTTTTTATGAAGATTACCCAGGATTAAAATCCATAATTGGCTCCTACGCCAAACACCTGCCTGATTTGAAATCCTCTAAAGGCGTTGTCATCATAGATGGTTTGGAATGATAAATTCGTTGAAAGATATTTGTTGATTTTCATGACGATGTTTAACTGATAGTCAATATCCACGTTTTGTGTTTCTTCTAAATAATTGGAGTACAAATTCAGGATATTTTCGAAGGTTACATTGGCCATGATGTCTAGTTTGTAATAGGCAGAGGCGTTGAAACCCAATTCATAACGCACTGATTTTCCTTCTTCTACGCCAAAATATTTGTCTTCTGGAAGCGTAAAGTTTTTATCCACAAAAGTGAATTTTGAAGTTGCCGGCGCAAAGTTGAATTTCAAATTATCGTCTTTTTTCCACATGATACCAGGTCCAAAAGAAAGGTAGGCTGGGGATAGGAAATTAGTGTATTCTGTTCTGATTTCTACACCGTTAGCGTCTTTTCCGTACTCATATCCTTTTGTGAACTGGGTTCTGAAATTTAAAAATGCAGAGTAAAACCAGCGGCTTTCTGGGTTTACTTTTTTTCCGTAAAGTGAATTTAACTCTAAACGGTCATCCGTTTTTTTGGCAAAAGGCGTGGTTCTGGTTTTCACTATTCCGTAAGAAGCGATGACTTTATTGTCCCAGCTGACATCGTCTTTTTTATAATTGAAGTCATAGTTGACGCCTATGGTTCCAGAAATGTTGTTTTCACCTCCGGCAAGCCAGTTGTCAAAAGTAGATTGGTTGAAAAGTAACGAGGCATTTCCTTTGGTTTGCCAATGTTTGACGGTGTCTGTTGCTGTTGGCGTTGATTCTTGGGCGGCTGCATTTAATCCGATAAAGCAAAGCAACGCGGCTGTAATTTTGTTCATATTGTTAAAAATTTTAACAAATGTATTAAATACCGCTTAAAAAAACAATTTCCTTACTTTTTCTTGTATAACGGGACCGCGGAACACGCTTCGCCATACATGATGCTTTTGGCGAAAGGTTGCAGTTTTTGAGCCGCTAAAACATAGGCAGACATGGGAACTGGTTTTTTAGAACAGCCTTTTATGATTACAGGTTTTGCCTCAAATTTTGAATAATCAACAGTTGGGAGAATTTCTTCATATAAAGAAGTTTCCAAATCTTCCAAAGTGCCGCTGACAATTTTTTTGGCGAAAGGCGATAAATGAATGGTCACCAAAATCGAAGCCCAAGCGGGAACTATGGCATCCGTACTGCAAAAAACAGCAACGTAAGCGTCTTGGTATTGGCTGAAATCGTGGTTTTTCAAATGCTCCCTGAAATCTTTTTCACGCAATAAAAATCCTTCCAGAAGCCACTGCGAAATGTCTAATTCCACACGGATTCCCTTTGGATAATAGTCTTCCAAGTCGAAAATCTCAAGGACGCTGTTTGCGACTTTATTTATAATTTCCATGATAGTTGATAGTTTTTAGTTGATAATTGATAGTTTTTAGTGACGCGTTAACGGCTATTACCGCCAGATTTTATTTTGAAAACCATCTTTACTTTTAAACATGTATAACATAACAGCTATTAATAAAAGAGCGAATAAAATTATAGAAGTTATGGTTAGATAAGAATGTTCAAATTCTACGAATTCATTTAGTTTAGAAGTAAAAAAATAGACTAACAAATTGTAAGCTAAATGAGCAAGAAAACTCAACAATAGACTTTTAGTTTTTAGAAAGATATACGCTAACATCAGTCCCGCAAAAAAAGCATATAATATACCTATATCCGAATATAAATGAGACAAGCCGAAAATTAATGCCGAAATCCAAATTGCCTTGAGAAGCTTTTCTCGTTTAAAATCTTTTGTGCAATGACTCTTCGAAAATACAATTCTTCAAGGAAAACAAACACCAAAAGCTTAGTGAGAAATCTTGGCAGATTTGTAATTAATTTTAAGGAATCTTCGTTGAAATTCCAATTCAATAATTTCGCTATTAAAATATGTACAAAATTGTTCGCCAAGAAAACACCAATAACTCCAGCAAAAATTGGAAATAAATATTTATAATCAATCTCGATTGTGACTTTCTTTGGGAAGGTTTTAAATCCAGTTAAAAATAAACTAGCAGAAATTAACGAAGCAATATGAATTAAAAGGTTTCCCCAATAGTTCGAAGTTTGTGTAGCAAAATTATATCCTATAAATAAGATTACTAAACTAATAGAAATATCTAAATATAATCGTCTAGTCATATATCGTTGTTTTTAGTTCGCCGCGCCAAAATTGCCGGTTAACTGTCAACTATCAACTAAAAATTAAAGCATTCCTAATTCTAACTTCGCTTCTTCGCTCATCAAATCTTTGCTCCAAGGCGGGTCAAAGGTGATTTCCACTTCAGTTGCTTTTACATTGTCTAATTTATTGACTTTGTCTTCCACTTCTCTTGGCAATGTTTCGGCCACAGGGCAATTTGGAGACGTCAATGTCATCAAGATTTTTACTTCGTAATCTGTATTTACCATCACGTCGTAAATCAATCCTAATTCATAAATATCAACCGGAATTTCTGGGTCGTAAATTGTTTTTAAAACTTTTACAATGTCTTCACCGAGTTGGTTTGTGTCTATTTCTTGTTCCATTTTTCTTGTTTTTTGAACATCTAAATTTTAGATGTTTATTTTTTTCAATTGCTTCTTACCATGTAAGGCATATAAGGTCATTTAAATTTTAATCCTCTAAATATCTGTAAAGCTCGTTTATGTAAGTTTTTTGTCCTTCTTTGTAAATATTTGACACATTAAAATTTATAGTTGTATAGATGGTAAATCGGAAAATCAATTTTTAGCGTTAAAAGCCAAAGCATACATTTTAATCTGTTTAATCATCGAAACCAATCCGTTGGCGCGCGTTGGCGAGAGGTGTTCTTTCAGTCCAATTTCATCAATGAATTTTGTATCAGCGTCTAAAATGTCAGTCGCTTTTTGATTCGAAAAAGTCCTGATTAAGATGGCGATGATTCCTTTGGTCAAAATCGCATCGCTATCCGCGGTAAAAACAATTTTTCCGTCGTTTTGTTCGCCGTGGAGCCACACTTTTGACTGGCAACCTTTGATGATATTCTCTTCGACCTTATATTTTTCGTCAATCAAAGGCAATGTTTTTCCAAGGTCGATGACATATTGGTAACGTTCGTCCCAATTTTCTTCATCAAACATTGAAAATTCGTCCTTGATTTCTTCTTGTATTTCCTGAATCGTCATTTTATTTTTTGTCTAAATCTGAAACTTCTAAAATTTTATT
>Ga0247810_10002227_pt1 | contig 10942 bp, 6 predicted proteins | sample UWRJL119311C1_FD_179918 | JGI IMG/M metagenome (GOLD analysis project Ga0247810, IMG submission 179918) | Plant litter microbial communities from Arlington Agricultural Research Station in Wisconsin, United States - UWRJ-L119-311C-1 | ecosystem: Environmental > Terrestrial > Plant litter >...
TCTTTGTTGGATTACTTGAAAAAGAAAGAGATCAACAGATATCGTGAGATTATCAAAGTATTGAATATCAGAAAATAATCAATATAGTAAAGAGGTGCGAAAGTGCCTCTTTTTTTATTTAAATTTAGAAATCAGATTTTTAGATTTTTAAACTTACAAACGCATTAATATTGATTTTATAAATTGATATTGACATTAAAAAAAGTTTGGTTTTTCATTGGGTTTTAGAATAAACAACAACTACACACAACAACTACAACACAACTAAAACCCATTGTATAACCAATAAGGAAAAAATTTATGATTCCACAATTATTTGTAGAAAGTATCGATTTAGGTGATGGAAGAAGCATCACAATCGAGACAGGACGTTTAGCTAAACAAGCTGATGGTTCTGTAGTAGTAAGAATTGGTAAAACTGTTATTTTGGGAACAGTTGTATCATCAAGAAAAGCAAGTCCGGGTATTGACTTTTTACCGTTAACGGTAGATTACCGCGAAAAATTTGCAGCAGCAGGCCGTTTCCCAGGTGGTTTCTTCAAAAGAGAAGCGCGTCCAAGCGACAGCGAAGTATTAACAATGAGATTAGTAGACCGTGTATTGCGTCCGCTTTTCCCAAGTGATTATCACGCAGAAGTTCAGGTTATGATTCAGTTGATGTCTCATGATGATGAAGTTATGCCGGATGCATTGGCAGGATTAGCAGCTTCGGCAGCACTTGCTTTGTCTGACATTCCTTTTGAAACTTTAATTTCTGAAGCCAGAGTTGGAAGAATTGACGGTAAATTTATCATCAATCCATCTCGTGCACAATTAGAATTGTCTGATATCGACATGATGATTGGTGCTTCAACTGATTCTATCGCAATGGTAGAAGGAGAAATGAAAGAAATTTCAGAAGCTGAAATGTTGGAGGCAATTAAATTTGCTCACGAACATATTAAAGTACAAATTGCTGCTCAGGAAAGATTAGCAGCTGCTTTTGGGAAAAAAGAAGTTCGTACTTACGAAACTGAAAAAACTGACGATGCTATTTACGCAAAAGTAAAAGCAGCGGCTTACGATAAAATTTACGCTATTGCAAGCAAAGGTTCGGCTAAGCACGAACGTTCAGCTGCATTTGATGCTGTAAAAGAAGAAGTAAAAGCTTTATTTACAGACGAAGAATTGGCAGAAAATGGCGATTTAGTTGGTAAATACTTCTACAAAACCAATAAAGAAGCGGTTCGTAATGTAACTTTAGATTTAGGAACTCGTTTGGATGGAAGGAAAACTACAGAAATCAGACCTATCTGGTGTGAAGTAGATTATTTACCATCTGTTCACGGTTCTGCATTGTTTACACGTGGAGAAACTCAGGCTTTGGCAACAGCAACTTTAGGAACTTCAAGAGAAGCGAACCAAATTGATTCACCATCTGAGCAAGGAGAAGAAAAATTCTATTTACACTATAACTTCCCTCCATTTTCTACAGGAGAAGCTCGTCCGTTAAGAGGAACTTCAAGAAGAGAAGTAGGTCACGGAAATTTAGCACAAAGAGCGTTGAAAAACATGATTCCTACTGAAAATCCGTATACTATCAGAGTTGTTTCTGAAGTATTGGAATCAAATGGCTCATCTTCAATGGCTACCGTTTGTGCGGGAACATTAGCTTTGATGGATGCCGGTATTCAAATGATTCGTCCAGTTTCAGGAATTGCGATGGGATTGATTACTGATGGAGATCGTTTTGCAGTTTTATCTGATATTTTAGGTGATGAAGATCATTTAGGAGATATGGATTTCAAAGTAACAGGAACTTCAGAAGGTATTACAGCTTGTCAAATGGACATCAAGATTGATGGATTAAAATATGAAATCATGGAGCAGGCTTTGGCTCAGGCTCGTGATGGACGTTTGCATATTTTAGGAAAATTACTTGAAACACTTGCACAACCAAATGCAGATGTGAAAGCACACTCTCCTAAAATCATTACCAGAACTATTCCTGGAAACTTTATTGGAGCATTGATTGGACCTGGTGGAAAAGTAATTCAGGAATTACAAAAAGCTACCGGAACAACTATCGTAATCAACGAAGTAAATGAAGAAGGAGTTATCGAAATCTTAGGTACAGATCCTGCAGGAATTGAAGCGGTATTGGCAAAAATCCAATCTATCACTTTCAAGCCTCAAATGGGCGAAGCTTATGAAGTTAAAGTAATTAAAATGCTTGATTTTGGAGCTGTAGTAGAATATACTGCTGCACCAGGAAATGAAGTATTGCTTCACGTATCTGAGCTTGCATGGGAACGCACTGAAAACGTTACAGATGTAGTTAATATGGGCGATGTTTTCCAGGTTAAATATTTAGGACTTGATCCTAAAACAAGAAAAGAAAAAGTGTCAAGAAAAGCACTTCTTCCAAGACCTCCACGTGAGGAGAAAAAAGAGTAATCAGATCTTAGTTTACTAAAGGTTTATTCATAGAAAACCCCCAATTCAAATATTTGAATTGGGGGTTTTTGTTTTTTTTAAATAGAATTTTATTACATTTTAACAGTCTTAAGTTATTTTTGTAACATTTTTTCAATACTTTTGAAACATGCCAAGCTAAAACCATAAAAACATCAATTCCTTTGAAAAATCGTCAAAAAAAAACTATTTATCTATTGATATTTAGCATCTTCTTGAATGTTTCTTATATGTATTGCCAAACTAATGAAAATTCTTCATTATATAATTATTTTGATAATGCAGTAGGAAAAGACAATCTGAATATTAATAATGGAGTTGTGCATAGCGAGCCTTTTCGTCCAATGCCAAAAAATAACAGATATTATATTGACGAATTCAATATAGGGGATTTAAGTTTTGAAGGGGAAATTTATGCGAATGTTAATATCAAATATGACATTTATGATGATCAGGTTATTTATAAACAAAATGGCGAAACAAACAACCTGCCAATAACTCTTATAAAAGACAAGGTTGATTTTTTTACCTTTAAAAATAAAAAATTTGTCAATTTAAAATCTGAGTGCATCAAATTTCCTAAAATAATTAATGGCGTTTATGAAGAGAATTTCACAGACAGTGATATTTCTTTTTATACAAAACACAGAAAAGAAAAAATTAAAATATTTCAGGCGGATGGAGTTTATTACAATTTCATCTATTATACTGACTTTATCATGAAATACAACGGCTTTTTTTATAATGCACAATCTGTAAAAGATATAAAGGCAATATTCCCTTCGTATAAAAAAGAAATCAATAATTTTTATAAAACAAATAGAAAGTTAGAACATTCAGATAAAAAACAATTCATGGAAAATCTAGCAAAACAAATTAATGGTCTTCTAAGAAAAAGTTCAAATTAAATGAAAAAAATTACTCTCTTATTATTTTTATTTGTCTTTCAGCATATTACATACTCTCAAGTTATTAGTGACAAAGTTTCTGTTGAATTTAAAAATGCTAATCTTCGAACTGTCATCCAAAATATAGAACAAACTTCTTATTTTAAATTCTATTTTGATGAAAAATGGCTGGAATCTGACAGTATAGCCATAACAAAACAATTTAAAGAAGTACGGATAGCAGAGGTTCTTGATGAAGTTTTACAAAATACCAGTTTTAATTTTTACATCTCTGAAAACAAAATCATATTAACTAACAATAGTATAATCTACAATCAGTTGCCTGATGATTATTTTGGAATCCCTTTAGAGAAAGACGAAAATGGAGTAGCAATAACCCCTATTTTTTATCAACAATTTGATTCATTAAAAAGAGAGAATACACGAAATCCTAATAAAAATATTAGGGACATGATACTTATAGGTAAAGAAGAAAAAAAGCAAAAAAAGAAAATTTACACACTTTCCGGTTACATAAGAGGAGGTAAAAACAAAGAAGCTCTTTCTAACATATTGGTAAAAATTCCAAACACTGAATTTACAACTACTACCGATAAAAACGGATATTATAAATTACAAGTTCCTCCGGGAATGAGTATAGTTGAAACAGAGACTTTTTCATACGATAAGGTAACTAAAAAAATTATGGTTTACAATGATGGCACGCTCAACTTTACCTTAACAGACAATGTAAATCAACTTGATGAAGTTTTAGTAAAAACAAATAAAAACAAAAATGCAAAAGCTGCAATAACAGGAGTTACAACTATTGACTCTGAAGGAATTAAAAATGTACCTCTGGTTCTGGGAGAAAGAGATATCCTAAAAGTAGCCTTAACTTTACCGGGAATAAAAACTGCAGGAGAAGGCTCCTCGGGATATAATGTAAGAGGAGGTAAAGAGGATCAAAACTTATTCTTATTAGACCATGCTGTTTTATATAATCCATCTCACTTTTTTGGATTTTTTACTGCATTAAATCCTTACACAACAAAAAAAGTTGACATCTACAAAGGAAGTATCCCTGCAGAATTTGGCGGCAGATTGTCATCCGTTTTTGACATTTCTTCAAAAACAGGAAGTTTTGATAAGTTTGAAGGTGAAGGGGGAATAGGTCCTGCAACAAGCAATTTAATGCTTTCAACTCCCGTTATTAAAGGGAAATCAAGTCTGGTTGTGGGAGGAAGGGCAAGTTACTCAGACTGGATTTTAAAAAGCTTAGATGATGAAAAATTAAAAAACAGTCAGGCTTCATTTTATGATCTTATCTTAAAATACAATCATAAGATAAACATCAATAATGACATTGAATCTACATTATATTATAGTCATGACAAGTTTAGTGTTTCATCTGACTCACTATACAAATACAGTAACAGACTGGCAACATTAAAATGGAATCATACCTTCAATGAAAAAAACAAGGGATCTCTAATTTTAACCAATAGTGAATATAAATTTAATATTGATTATCAATCACCCGGAATAAATTCATTTGATTTTGGTTATAAAATTAATGAAACTCAATTGGCTGCAAAAATGACTTATGCCTATAATGAAAAACATAAATTTAGTTATGGTATCTCAAGCAAATTGTACGGTGTTGATCCCGGATATTTAAATCCTAAAAACCCACAATCTTCTTTAATTCCTGTTGATGTAGAAACAGAAAAAGGATTAGAATCTGCTTTGTATGTTGGTGATAATTTTAAAATCACTGATAAATTTTTACTTGATTTTGGCTTACGCTATTCTTCGTTTGCAGCATTAGGAAAATCAACTCAAAGAGTTTATGAACAAAATCTTCCTATAAGCGATGCGACAGTCATTGAAACAAAAACCTATGCAAATAATGAAGTCATTAAGCGATATGGAGGATTTGAACCCAGAATTGCAGCCCGATATTTTTTAACAGATGATTTCTCTGTTCGTGCGAGTTATGACAAAACCTATCAATACATTCATTTATTATCAAATAATACAACGCAATCTCCGACAGATATTTGGAAACTTTCAGATCTAAATGTTAAACCAGAAAGTGCACAGCAATTTTCTTTAGGCTTTTATAAAAATTTAAAAAACGATGAACTTGAGCTTAGTTTGGAGGGATATTACAAAACCTCTAAAAACATTTTAGACTATAAAGTTGGTGCTGACTTACTACTCAATCAAAATATTGAAACTGAACTTTTACAAGGGCAAGGCAGAGCTTACGGCATAGAAGTATTGTTAAAAAAACAAGAAGGCAGACTTAATGGCTGGTTAGGATATACTTATTCAAGATCTCTAATAAAATTGAATAGTCAGTTTAATGAAGAAAAAGTGAACGATGGAAAGTATTTTGCTTCAAATTTTGACAAACCTCACGATTTTAGTGCCGTATTAAACTATAGATTTACAAAACGTTATAGCTTTTCCAGTAATTTCATCTATCAAACGGGACGACCAATAACCTATCCTATTGGGACTTACGATTATGGTAATGCCCAATATACAGTCTATAGCGATCGTAATAAATTCAGAATTCCGGATTACTACAGATTAGATATCGGTATTAATATTGAAGGAAATCATAAAATAAAAAAATTAGCCCATAGCTTTTGGAACATCTCAGTCTATAATATTTTAGGAAGAAATAATCCGTATTCTGTGTTTTTTGTTACAGACAAAGGACAAATAAAAGCCTATAAAACTTCGATATTCGCTATTCCGATTCCTAGTATTACCTATAATTTCAAGTTTTAAATTGTGAAATATTTCAACAAAATATCGTTTTACTTTGTTCTGACATTTGTTATTACAAGTTGTACAGAACAGTATGTTTTTCAAAATACTGATTTTGAAAGTGCTCTTGTCGTGGAAGGAACAATTACAAATGAATTAAAAAACCAAACTATAAGAGTTTCACAAGTTTATGAACTTGAAGAAACAGGTCCTAAATTTGAAACGGGCGCAAATGTTTACATTACTGATGATCTGGGGAACGAATATCAATTTGAAGAAAAAGATACAGTTTATGCTTCTTTAATTCAATTCAAAGCTGAACCTGGAAGAAAATATCAATTAAAAATCAGGACCAAAGAAGACAAAAATTATGCTTCTGATGAGCAAATATTAACTACAGAAACCAAAATTGATGATGTAACTGCAACTGTTGAAAATGTTGGAGGGCAAAGAGGCGTTCAGATAAATGTAAATAGTTACGACCCAGCTAATACTTCAAAATATTACAGATATGAATATGCAGAAACATATAAAATTATTGCCCCAAGATGGGATTTCAGACAAACTACTGTAATTCACTATCCAGCAATTCCGGCAAATCCTATAGTAGGCACTGAAGCTCAAGATGCTTATGATAGTATTATTGTAAGTCCCAGAACTAAAGAAACCAAAACTTGTTACTCAACTAAAAACTCGGATCAAATTATCCTAAATACAACCAATAGTCTAAGTGAAGATCGTGTTCATTTTTCCTTACGCTTTATAAGCAATCAAAACTATATTATTTCACATCGCTATAGTATTTTTGTAAAACAGTATGTTCAAAATTTGGCGGCATTTACTTTTTACAAAACCTTAAGAGATTTATCTACATCAGGAAACATACTCTCTCCAAAGCAACCTGGATTCTTTTACGGAAATATAAAATCTGTAGAAAACCCTACTGAAAAAGTTATTGGTTTTTTTGAAGTTTCTTCGGTTTCTTCAGAAAGGATTTATTTCAATTACGACGATTTATTTCCAAATGAACCTCTCCCTCCCTACTATGAAAGTAACTGTGAGATACAAGAGTATAAAAATTGCGATGGTGATCCTCCATGTAAAGGAGCTATTTTACGTTCTCTTATTCGATCATATTCTTTAGTACACTTTACATCAAATGATCCTTTTTATTTTATGGTAAATGCTCCATGTGGAGACTGTACAACTTTTTCGTCAAACATTGTTCCTCCTTTTTGGGTAGATTAAATTGTCTCTAAAATTTATGAAATATTTCAACAAAATATCACTTTTTATTATTCTGACATTTGTTATTGCAAGTTGTACAGAGCAGTATGTTTTTCAGAACACAGATTTTGAAAGTGCTCTTGTTGTAGAAGGAACAATAACAAATGAATTAAAAAATCAAACAATAAGGGTTTCGCAAGTTTATCAACTTGAAGAAACAGGACCTAAATTTGAAACTGGTGCTAATGTTTTTGTTTTAGATGATCACGGAAATGAATATCAATTTGAAGAAAAAGATACAGTGTATGTTTCTCAAAGTCAATTTAGAGCTGAACCTGATAGAAAATATCAATTAAAAATCAGAACTAAAGAAGGGAAAAATTATACTTCAGATGAGCAAACATTAACCACAGAAACTAAAATTGACAACGTGACAGCTACTGTTGAAAATGTCGGTGGAAAAAGAGGAGTTCAAATAAATGTGAATAGTTATGACCCGGCTAATACATCAAAATATTACCGATATGAGTATGTTGAAACCTATAAAATTATTGCTCCTAACTGGGATTCTAGAAAAGCCATTGTAGTCAATATTCCTGCAGTTCCACCAGATCCTATTGAAGGAACGCCTGGATCTCCTGCTAGTGAAGGAATTAAAGTAATTCCGAGGACTTACGAAACTCAAACCTGCTACTCAACTAAAAAATCTGACAAAATTATTTTAAACTCAACCAATAGTCTTAGTGAAGATCGTGTTCATTTTCCAGTACGTTTCATCAGTGATCAAAATTATATCATATCGCATCGCTATACTATTTTTATAAAACAATATATTCAAAATTTAGCAGCATATACTTATTATAAAACATTAAGAGATTTGTCAACTTCCGAAAGCATTCTTTCACCAAAACAGCCGGGTTTCTTTTACGGAAATATAAAATCGGTAGAAAGTCCTGCTGAAAAAGTTATTGGCTTTTTTGAAGTCTCTTCGGTTTCTTCAGAAAGGATTTACTTTAATTATACCGATTTATTCCCAAATGAACCTCTCCCTCCCTATTATGAAACTGATTGTGAAATGAAAGAATTTAAGAATTGTGATGGTATTCTTCCGTGTAGAGGAGCTGCTTTACGTTCAGTTATTCGTACAAACTCTTTAGTACATTACTCATCAAATGCAACATTTTTTTACATGGTAAACCCTCCATGTGGAGATTGCACCTCCTTTTCCTCTAATATCGTTCCTCCTTTTTGGGTAGATTAATCTTTTTAAAATATATGAAACATTTTTTAACACATTATCAAACCTTAGTCTTGGATCGAATTAAACATCTTCTGATTTTAATTCTTTTATCATCAGGCAATCTAATTGTTTCTGCGCAAAACAATAATATCCAGAATAAAAATCAAAACCTAAACACGTCAATGCAGGAAACTATTTTCCTACATTCAAATACAACTACATTTCTAACAGGAGAAACATTGTATTATAAATTATTCTGTTTAAACCCACTCAACAATATACCGAGCTTAATAAGTAAAATTGCCTATATTGAACTAGTCGATAACAATAAGAATTCACTTCAAAAAAACAAAGTTTATCTCGATAAAGGAATTGGAGCTGGAGAGTATTTTATTCCTACTACCCTAAAAACAGGCAACTATAAAGTGATTGCTTATACAAAATGGATGCTTAATAATCCTAAATCCCAAACAAATGAAATAGATGTTTTTATTATTAATCCATTCCAAACTCAGGAGCCGAATGAAAATATAACTTTTGATCCAACTTCAAAAAGCATTATTTCAATTCCTCAAAGTTCAGCAACTTCAAGTCTAAGCAATGAAAAAAGAGTCGATTTTGAATTAGATAAAGAAAGTTATTACACCAGAGATAAAGCTAACATAAAAATAAAATCACTAACAGAAACAATAGAAAAGGGTAATTACTCTCTTTCAATTCGAAAAATTGACCAAATTCCAACTTTAAAACAGCTAAGCCCCCAGGAATTTATAAAAAAAACAACTAATAATTACACAAATTATGATACAACTTCTTTTACTTACATACCTGAATTAAGATCAGAATTAATTACTGGTACAATCGTATCTAAAAGCAATCTACCGGTAAATGACAAATCCCTTTCACTCTCTTTACCGGGAAAAGAGTTTGTTTTAAAAATAGTCAAAACAAATGCTCAGGGAAAATTTGCATTCTTAATGGACAGATTTCCAAATTTTTCAAATGCAATAATTCAGGTTCTGGATCATAAAAGCACCGATTATACTATTATTTTTGATCCATTTCCGAAATTTGACCCTTCAGGATTACAATTTACATCAAAACTTAATTTAACGGATGATCTTAAAAAAGATATAGAAGAAAGATCAACTGCAAGTCAAATCCAGAATGCCTATTATCAAATTAAAAAAGATAGCTTAGTAACAGAAGCTACAATAAATCCGTTTTTCAATACCATAGAAAAAACTTATCTCCTTGATGATTATACACGTTTCCCAACATTAAAAGAAAATATTGTAGAAGTTATTGTAGAGCTTTATTATCGTAGGGAAAATGATAAGTACAAACTACGTGTTCGAAATGATCACAAAGATTTAGAAATGTACGGATCACCATTGGTTATGGTAGACGGACTACTTATACAAGACCCAAGTGATTTATTTGATTATAATATGGGAAATGTTGACAAGGTAAGCCTTATCAATGAGCCATATGTTTACGGTCCAAATCTATATGGAGGAATGATTAGTTTTGAAACCAAAAACAGTGATTTCGCTACTACTTATGCGAAAAAATATTTGAAAACAATGGAAATTCAAAGACCAAATCCAAAAAAAGTATATTACAATCCAGATTATAAAGCCGGAAATAATTTGAAAAGAATTCCGGACTATAGATATCAGTTATTATGGGAACCCAATATTTCTTTAGATCAAAAAGAAGAAACCTTATCTTTTTACACATCAGATCTTAAAGGAAATTTTGAAGTTGTTCTTGAAGGTTTTACAGAAACTGGGCAACCGGTTTATGTTTCTAAAACTATCAGTGTCAAATAAAGAATAGCTTGTATCTTTAAATTAGCAAAAGCGATTCTTGTTTTAGACTTTCTCTTTTTTTTATTTTAAAAATTTATACAGATTCAAAAAACTATAACAGCAAATAATCAAATACATACAAGTATTTTTTCTTATAAATTCAATTAAAACATACTCAATCGAAAATTTAAAAATCTTTTTTGTAACTTTTTGAAACCTTTCTACGTATAACAACTTGTACACTTTAAAATAAGGAGACAATACAATGAGACAACTTAAAATCACCAAGCAGGTAACCAATCGTGAAACTGCATCGTTAGATAAATATCTACAAGAAATCGGAAAAGTTGATTTAATTACCGCTGATGAAGAGGTAGAATTAGCACAAAGAATAAAGGCTGGTGATCAAAGAGCTTTAGAAAAACTTACAAAAGCCAACCTACGTTTCGTAGTATCGGTAGCCAAACAATATCAAAATCAAGGATTAACACTTCCTGATTTAATTAACGAAGGAAATTTAGGTTTAATTAAAGCTG
>Ga0247810_10002230_pt1 | contig 10919 bp, 12 predicted proteins | sample UWRJL119311C1_FD_179918 | JGI IMG/M metagenome (GOLD analysis project Ga0247810, IMG submission 179918) | Plant litter microbial communities from Arlington Agricultural Research Station in Wisconsin, United States - UWRJ-L119-311C-1 | ecosystem: Environmental > Terrestrial > Plant litter >...
AATGCCGGGTGAGGTGTCGGTCAGCAGGGTGCCGATCGTGCGGCGGCGGTTACTGAACAGCGCGTCGCCAGCTTTGGGAATGATGCTGTTGCAATGCGCGCGAGCATGTTCCATCGATAGGAATTCGCTCATGTCTTCGCTGTTGAACAACCAGGTGTCACATACCTGGGTGCCGTGAGTGTTGACGATTTTGATGACCTGGCCAGCTTTCAGGCGGACGGCGCGGCCACAACGGGCAGGCACTGTGTAGCTTTCGCCGAGGACTGGAGTGCCGTCGGCCGAGATCGGTTCTTTCAACGTGGCGTTGATGCCCAGCGAGGAGCCGTTGTCGGGCTGGCAGCAGGCTGGAAAGTCGTGGCTATGGGTGATGTTGGTCATATGAGTTCCTATGGGTTCAGGGTTGTTCTGCAAGTGCAACCAGGCTCCAGGCCAATGCCTGGGCGCCTGCTTTCAATTGCGCGGGATCTGTGAATTCCTTCGGGTTGTGGCTTATGCCGTCCCGGCTGGGTACAAAAAGCATTGCTGTAGGACAGTGCCCGGCCAGATACATGGCGTCGTGGAAGGCGCCAGAACGTATCGATTGCCAGGCCAGTCCTGTGGCGTCGCAAGCGTTCTCCAATACATTGATGACCTGATGATCGAACGCGGTCGGGCTGTGGCTGAACAGGTCGGTCAGTTCGGCGTCGGCAGGCAGGCAGGCACTCAGGGCGTTATCGAAGGAGTCGAGTACCGCTGGATCGGCGTGGCGGAAGTCGATGCTGAAAGTTGCTTCACCGGCAATCGTATTGATTGCATTGGGCGAGACGCTCCAGCGGCCAAATGTCAGGCGCTTGTCGTCACCGGCGAGTTGTTCGGCCAGTGCGTCAATGCGGCCCAGGGATTCCATGGCAAGCAGCATCGCATCGCGCCGCATGTGAGTCGGCGTGGTCCCTGCGTGTGCCGAAGCACCTTTGCAGCGCACTTGATACCAGCGCACGCCCTGAATACCGGAAACCACCCCCAGTGGGACATTGGCTTGCTCCAATACCGGGCCTTGCTCAATGTGCAACTCGACAAAGGCGTGTGTGGCGATTTTTTCGCGCAGTGGCAGGTCGGCAAAGCGCAGGGCGTGAGCGTCCAGCGCCTCTCCTACCGAGACACCCGCAGCGTCAAGGTTGTTTCTATAAGTCTCCAGTCGTGCCGGGTCCACGTAGGCGCTGGAGCCCATTGCTCCCGGACTGAAGCGGCTGCCTTCTTCGTTAGTCCAGACCACCACTTCGATTGGGCGGCGGGTGCTGACGTTGAGTTCTGCCAGTGCATACAGGCATTCAAGCCCGGCCATCACCCCGTAACAACCGTCAAGCTTGCCGCCTGTAGGTTGGGTGTCGACGTGGCTGCCGGTCATCACCGGCGGTAAGTCCTCACGGCCTTCGCGGCGAATGAACAGGTTGGCGCTGGCGTCGGTCCACACTTTGCAGTCCAGTTTTCGGGCTTCTTCAATCAGCCAGGCGCGGGCCTGGAAGTCCTCTTCGGACAACGCTTGACGGTTCATTCCGCCATCGATGCCGGGCCCGAAGGTTGCCAGGGTCTCCAATAAACGCTGCAACCGGTCCGATGAAACGGCTTGCATCACTTGATCGGCAATCATGGGGTCACCAGCACGCGTGGAGTGAGGCTGCGGTTAAACCAGGGGCTGAGAAACTGCTGTAAGCGTTCCGTCTTTGGTGCCTGGAACAGTGCCTGCGGAGTACCGGTTTCAATTATTTTTCCTGCTTCCATAAACACCACCTGGCTGGAAATCTGTGCGGCGAAACTCATTTCATGGGTCACCATCACCATGGTCATGCCATCGTTCGCAAGGCTGCGAATGACCTGCAGTACTTCCTCGACCAGTTCCGGGTCCAGCGCCGAGGTCGGTTCGTCGAGCAGCATCAACCGGGGTTTTACTGCCAGCGCCCGGGCAATGCCGACCCGTTGCTGTTGTCCGCCGGAGAGGCGAGCAGGGTACGCATCCGCCTTGGCGCTCAGACCGACCCGTGCCAGCGCCTGATCAGCCAGACTGCGGGCCTCGGCCTTGGCGATTTTCTTGCCGAGTACCAAAGGCGCTATGACGTTCTCGCGCACGGTCATGTGCGGCCACAAATTGAATTGCTGGAACACCATGGACAGCGGGTTGCGCACCTCATCGATCTTGGCTTCGCTGTCGCGGTCGGCTTCACGCCTGCCCGGTCCGCTGTAGCCCAACAGTTGGCCATCGATCCAGATCTCACCCTCGTCATAGCGTTCAAGGAAGTTCATGCAGCGCAGGGCGGTGGTTTTTCCGGAGCCTGAAGGTCCGATCAGCGATACGATTTCTCCGGCCTGCACGCGCAGGTCAAACCCACTGAGCACGCGGTTCGAGCCATAGGATTTACCAACACCACGCAAGTTAAGAAGCGGTAGGGTAGTCATCTGTTCAGCCTCGTAGATGGCGTGTCATGCGCCGCCCCAGTGCGCTGGCGACAGCAGCGACCGTTGAGGTCAGCAGCCAGTAGCTCAACACCAGCAGGGCGTACGGCAATACGTAGGAAAAGGTGGTGGATACGATGCGTCCGGCGGTCATGGTCAGTTCTGGCACAGTAATAATCGAAGTGACGGCGCTTTCCTTGATGGTCAGGATCACCTGATTGCCCAGTAGCGGGAGGGCGAATGCCAGCGCTTGCGGCGCTTGTATGTGCCAGAACACCCGGCTGCGTGAAATACCATGCACCCGCGCCGCTTCCACTTGACCGTTGGGCACGCTTGCCCAGGCAGAACGGAACAGTTCGGCAAAATAAGCAGCACTGTATAAGGCCAGCGACAGGATGCTTGCCTCGACGGCTTCCAGCCGCAGACCGATGACGGGCAGCCCGAAATAAATAATCGCGAGTTGGGCGAGAAAAGGTGTCCCGCGGATCAGCCACACGTAAACGCGATAGATCGCTAGAAATCCTGGGACCGCCATGCGCAAGGCGTTGAGCCCGAATCCCAGAAGTAAGCCCATGGCAGCGGCAGTCAGGCTAATACCCAGCGTGACCAGCAGTGCATTGGCAAAATCCGGCAGATAACTCAATAATTCTTGCATCACTTGAGCTCCTTCCAGCGACGTTCCAGCAGGCTGCCGAGCACGCTCAACAGGCTTGTCAGCGCGAGATAAAACAAGCCCGCCACCAGATACACCTCAAGCGGGCGGTAAGTCTGTGAAACCAGTTGCTGGCTGACGCGCATCAAATCAGTGATGGAAATGACCGAAACCACGGCTGAAACCTTGATCACATCGATCAACTCGGAGATCAGCGCGGGTGAGGTGAGGCGCAACACCTGTGGCAGTTGGATATGAAACAGCGTTTTGTATTTGCCGATGGCAAACACGGCCGCTGCTTCCATCTGGCCCTTGGGGATTGCGGCGAAACCGCTGCTCAGGATCTGCGACTGATAAGCCGCCGTGTTCAGCGCTAGGGCTACAGCAGCAGCCACCATGGGTGGCACATCCAGACCCAGGGCTGATGGGAGATAGAACAGAAGCAGCAGCTGCGCCAGCATGGGCGTGCCACGAAAGAAACTGACATACACCCTGGTGAATGCTCTGCCGGCAGGGCTGCGACCATTGGCAATCAGATGAATGACTACGCCGAGAATGAAACCCAGCAGCATGCCGATGGCGCACAACCACAATGTGGTTGTTGCACCGTCGATCAAGGCAGGCCAATAGAGCGCGAGACGGCTGCTGAAATCATTCATCATCAGCGGCTCAGATGCTCGGTACTGGCATAGCATCAGCAGGCAAGTCCATGGTGAAACCAAACCACTTATCTTGCAGCGTCTTTAAGGTGCCATCTTTTCCTGCACGGGCAATGCCCTCGCTAAATAGCTTCACCAGGCTAGCGCTGTCAGCATCCTTGCGACCGACCCAGCCGAAATACGTCACTGGACCGACCATCTCCGGCAGCGTTGTGAAGAGCCCTGGACGAGCTTTCATCAATGGGCCCAGGTTGGAAAGCGACTGTGCCACGCCATCGAGACGACCATTCGCCAGATCCGCATAAGCTTCATCGAAGCTCACATACTCTTTGATCCGCTTGAGGCCCGGTTGGCCTTGAGCTTTGAGCTTGGTATCCAGTGCTTGTAGCACTGCCAGCTGCCCGGAACCTGCCTGAGAACCAATCACCCGGCCGTTCAAGTCAGTCAACGCCTTGATATTGTTGTCGTCGGCGCGCTTGAGCAGTGCAACGGTGGACTCGGCAATAGGGACGGTAAAAGCGAATTGCTCGAAACGCGCTTTATTGACTGTCACCGATGTCACGACGAAGTCGAATTTGCGGGTATCTAGGCCAGGCAAAATCCCCTGGAACGGTAGATCCAGCTGGCGCACCTTGATGCCGGGCAAGTCAGCATCCAGTACGTAATGCATCAGGTCTGCGCCATAGCCGACGATCTTGCCATTCTCGACCGACTCGAACGGCGCGAAACGCGCCTCTGTGGCAACGACTATCTCGTTTTTCTGCTTGATGCGCTGCAGCAAATCGTCTGCGTGCGCTAGAGAGATACTGCACAGCGTGACGAGCGATAGAGAGAGTGCTTTTAGGGTGGAACGCTTCATTGGTAGTCACCTTGAAGATATCTGATATTCATTCAAGTAGCTTGAATATAGATCAACAAGCATGAAGCGTGCCAGATATTATTTCAAGGAATCAGCTTCAAACAGGTGAGTGCTGAGCTGAGTGGGTGCGCCAATTGTGTGCTCCAGCAGCGAATGCGCCTTGAGTTGGTGCGCAATGTCCATAGAAGGGGTGTGAGTACCTTCCCTCAGGAGCCGTAGAAACTTGCGGAGGGGAATGCATGGAGCGACCTGCTCCACTTCAATCGTGAGGAAATACGCGTGAGGGAGCTGCTGACGCTCGGTAGTTCGTAGACCTAAAGATGACGCTCCACGAGCCTCGATAAACTGTACGGCCAAATCGTCTAGACATTCGACTCAAGCTTTACGGCTGGCGCGAACATAATAATTATCAAAATCACCGCTTTAGACGCGGACTCCGTATGCCCTGACGGAACGATTCTGTTGCCTGCGAAAACCCAGAAGGTTTTCGAGTTTCTTCGCGAGAAGCTTTTTGAGCTGCCTTCCGGTCTATAAGGCTAAATTGATTTCAGAATCTCTTTGCGCCGCTGAGCGTACTCAGCCTCATCAATGAGTCCGTACTGTCTGAGCGACTGGAGCTTCTCCAGTCGTAACTCAATGCTATCCGCGTAGGTGTTTGGGGTGCTGTGCTCTTGGGCTGTCGCACCTGCGCGGGCTGCATTGATGTCATTCATGAGAGCAACTTCGTCGAAAAGAGCATGACCGCTACTACCCCTGAGCAGGCTGGCGTACTGACGGCCCAAACCTAACGCCTGCTGGCGAAGATCCGGATTGCGCGGATCATGTCTCAGCCGGTGGAGCGAATGGCGATACGCTTGCTCTGCTGCTACCGCCCTCTTTGAACGGCTCCAAAAAATGAACGTGACAACCCCGATCAATGCGAGCCAGAACATAGGCATAGTCCTTTGAATGATTCGTCCGTGTTGCTGCGGATAATACTGCGCAGATAGTGGTAACGACCATCCTGATCCTAGGGCGAAATCAGGGCTGCACGGGCCAATTCATGGCGCTCGGATATTTCCTACGCATCTCTCGGAAAAGTACGATTTCAATTCGTTTCCGTCTTTGATTTTCTGTAGGTCGCCCACTTCCAATCATGGGGCCGAGGAGAACCAGGATGGACAAATCAGCTGATAATCCGACTACTGCCCACAGGGCAGGTTACCTGTTCGGTTCTATATTTCGTCGATACCTCAGATTTGAACGCGCCACGAACCTACGCTTCATCGGTAAAGGGATGAATCCTGTTCTGTGTCAGTGGATTTCCCTCATCTTAAGGTTAGGTCTGATCGCCCTAGTGTTGTATCTGGGCTTCTGGGTTGCCTTGGCTGTCTTGGCGGTCTGGAATGTTCAACGGACGGCGGAGGTGGGTTTGTTTTCAAATGCTCCAGCCGGAGAAGAAGATGAAGGTTGGGAGCACGGTCTATCTGGTTTCGGATATTACATGGACGGGCACAGGGTAGATCCGGGCAGATGTGACGATGAATAAAAAGGGGGGATCACCCCCCTTTTTTAGGCGTCTTGGCTTTCATTGCGCTACCTGCCACTGACTTGATCGTATCAGCACCTTGTTTACTAGCTCCTTGGGCTGGTTTTGTACCGCTAACCAAGCCATCTACCGCTGCGCCCGCACTGACTCCCGCGTAGCTAAGGGCGGTCATCCAGAACGCGGGTAATACGATAAACATCGCCGCCATCACAAAATTCAGCAACATATCCGCCTGTGTGTTGTTCGCCCCCAGCAATGGGTTTAGCGTTCCATGGGGAGAGCCGAGTCCGTACAACGCTTCCAGTATCGTAGTATCCAACCAGCGACCTAGCTGAAACCAGAAGTCGACAAAGATCATTGCAAACTGAACGATCGACATCGTGATCATCGTTTTCAAATCAAACGTTCCAAACACCAGCACTAGCGGTATGCAGATAATCAATGCCATCTTAAGCATTGCCATCACCATCGGTAGCGCCTGCCGGACGACGTCCATCGTTGGAAAATAAGCCAGCGATCCGACCCCCAGACCCACAGCACCTGCTGTACGGCTCATGAGGTTAAAACCCGAGATCCCGATATCACCACCATAGTCTGTGTAGACCTGGCCCTGGTTCATGCGCTGAGCGCGTGGTGATGCGATTTCGCGGATGATGGCGTCGTTGACTTCCTGCGGGCTCATGAAGGTTGCCCAAGAGAGGTAGCGCTCTACCAGCGATGGCTTCACTTGATTCAGAAGGCGCGCTTTAAGTCCCTTCTCAGCGTCGCTCCACCATTCGTCGCACATCGGGAAACCACCCCCATTTTTGACTCGGGGCATAGCCATGTCTCTGACCGGATCCCATGGCCATTCCAATCGCGGCAAGCGCGAGTAGTAATTGTTGTAGTAGCCAGGCTGGCGGCTAAAGTAGTTCGAGCCGATCCAGTTCACGTCGTCAACCTCTTTCGCATCGAGCCTCGGACGACTCATAAAGAGCTTGGCCCGGGAAGCCGCGTAACAGTCGTTGGTGAAGTCGGCGACTTCCTGAGCCAGAAGTGGATCGCGAATCCTCGTGGTACTGATCTCTATACGCATCTGTCTAAGATCGGTGCCGCAAGGTATCGATGCGACCGCGGCGTTCGTGACGGCCTTGGACATAGCGTGGACGAAGAACCACCATGCGGGAACCGCTGCACTCTCATTGTTCAAGCTGGTGAAGGAGTTTCCCCAACCGGTATCCTGAGGCTGTGCGACCAGATACTGGCATTGTCTCGACCGACTTTCATCGAACTTCAGGGTACTGATGTCCACGTCAATCAGCGGCACGCAGGCAAATAACATGACGACAGTCGCCACCCATAGGCGGCTCTCGATACGTAGAACCGAGAGGATGCCCTTGTTGCCTTCGTCAGCACCTTCGCCTCGGGCTCTGAGCCATTCTTGTATAAGAATCGCAATGAACGCCATGGCATAGACGCCAGAGTCGACCACTACGTCCCAGATACCATTACTGATCAGCCAGCCGACCAGCGTCAGGTAAAACTCAAGGTAGTCATTGGTATAGAGCGTCATGCTGATCCCCAAATGCCCAAGGTGTGTGCCCGGGATAGTTCGAGCACAACGCCGGTGGCCACGGCCAAGGCCTCGACGCGAATAAGTCGCCAACGCTGATCGGGTTCTCGTTGCATCAATCGTTTCCGGATCGGTAACCAGAAACGAATGACGACGGCATACAGCATCAATCGCCAGACCAGGAAGTACCCATAGGATTCCGCACGCCAGGCTTTCCAGTTGTCCAGGTTGTCGATTACGTATAACCCGTAGAGATTCATCAGGATCGCGACGATCAGGAATAGGGCGATTGCGCCTACCAGGGGCCAATACTTAAACCTGAAAACACGACTGTTCTTGATATCCATGGGCGCTCCTACGGGTTGTCCTGACGGGTAGGTTGTTGGGCGTCTTCCAGACGGTTCATTTCGGTATCGCCCTGATAGATCGAACGCGAATTTTCTTTGCGCTCTTTGTGGCGGGCGATGATCGCCATCGGTGAGTTGCTGGCCAGGGTCCGGCGCAGCTCCAGCTCGGTTTTGAGGTTGTCGATTTCCAGCTTCAGGTTCTGGCTTTCACTGGTGATGGCGTCGGTGGCCACGTCATTGGCGGAGACATTGGGTTCCTTGTTGCCGGCGAGCAGGGTGCGCTGCAGCAGCAAGGCTTTCTCAAGGACACTGGCGACAGCGATCTCTGAGGCCAGGCGTTGAGCCAGTAGCTCCTGATCAGGTTCGTCGCGCAGTGCGGTAATGACGCCCCGGGTGATGGGCAGTGAATTGCTGCCCGCTGCCGCAAGGTTTTCCGGCGACATTTCTTTACTGCCCGAGATGAGCTCCTGCAGCGCCTCTAGCTTGGCGTCGTACTCTTCCTGAATCAGCGGCGTCAGGCCGACGCCGGCGGTAGTGCTGGATTTGGTGCAGCTCTCGCAGGTTTCCTGCTGCACTTCACCCAATACACGATTGGCGAACTGCGCAGCCTCATCGGGGGATTTCCAGGTACCGCATACCATGCCGCTGTTGCAGGTGCTGCTACTGATGGGCGAGTTGTCTGTGGCGCTACGGCTGTTGAGCAGGTTGTACCCGGCCTTGGTGACTTCGCTGATCACCTTGATCGGCGGCTGACCTTGGCCACCGCCCTTGCCTCCACCTACCCACGGCACGCCGCTGTTACCCTTGGAGGACTCGGCGGTTTTGGTGGCGGCCACTGCATCGGTGTTCTGGCTGACGGCCTCTTTCATGGCCTGGCCTTCGGCGAGGGTGTTCCAGCCTGTTTGACTGCCCGCGATATCGGCCATCTTCGCCGCCATCGCCGTGCAACTGGCTTTGGAGCGATCGAAGTCGACGCGGGCCTGCAGGATCCCGTTGGTGAGCAAGTTATAGAGCCCAGGATCTGCACGCTGAATGATCAGCGCCGGCAACGAGGCAACTGCGCCAGTCGCGCCCTGGATGACGCTGCTCATGATGTTGCGGAAACCATCCGTGGCGCCGTTCAACTGGTTCTGCAGCGTTGTCGACAGGTCCATGTTTGCGCACATCAGGTTGCTGTTCCAGCCAACCCCGACGCCGATGCTTTGCATGCTACCGGCGCGGCCCATGTTCACGGCGCTGCCGCCACCGATGCTGTACAGCACGTCGTCGCCGATCACGCTGCCGGAGCTCTCGACATTGAGCGGTTCGGCGAAGGCAGCCCGAGCCGCGAACAATGTCAGCGTCAGAGATGCGCTTGAGACGACCATTAGAAAACGATGAAGTCGATCCATGTCTGGACCTCATGAGAGTGTGAATTAGTATTCGCCGGTGCTACCGAGGAAGGTCTGACCTTCACGTTTGCAGCAGCTGTAAGGCCGCCATAACGCCCAGGCGTAACCGCCGTCCTGTGACTGGACTGCCGGCGACTGTTCAGGGAAAACACCACAGGTTTGGCTGACCACGGGAGCCAGCTGTTGCCACTTGCCGGTGCGAATCTCGCTCTCTCGCAACTCACCCGCAGGCCAGTAACCTGGCTGTGGCTGGGCCAGCAGCGGCTGATAGACATGCACCTGGCCCGATCGGGTAACCACATCCCCGGCACGCTGCGCCATCACAGCCGCTGCCTTGAAATCATCCGGTTGATGCAGAAACCCACTGCGCGGGTAAACATTGCCCCACAGGTTCGCCGCTGCACGAGTGCCGATCTCCCGGACGCCCGGTGCCAGCGCCTGGGGAAACACGCTTTCCGGCACCCCATAGCGCCAGGCGATGGTGTCTAGCGTGCTGAGCATGTTCGGCACATAAGAGGTACCGGCACCCGCACAGACGTAACCCGAACCGCTCGCAAAACTGTTGAAGGCAATCAAGCCGGGGTGGCCGATCACATCCACATTTTTGAACGCGGCGAGATTGTTCTCCCGCACATCATTCGTCGTCCCGCTGCCGCCACCATCGGCACCCGACACCGGCGAACTCATCGCCGCCACCTCAACCCAAGGGTTCTCCCCGGTATTGCCATAGCTGGATACCACCGCATCCGGCACGTAGTGGCCGACCTTGGGAGACGTCTTCACCTTGCAGCCGAAGGCCGTACAGCGCAGCCAATAGCAGATACCCACGACTCGGTAATCCATGCAGGTGGGTGACATGACCGAGGGGACGATGGTCGCAGTGGTGAGCGCAAAGGCGGGTGTAGTCATCAGAAGAAACGCGGGGAGGGTGCGCTTGGCCAACGGCTGGAGGGTAAGAACGCTCATGGTTCAGTCCTCCGGTACTCCTCGATGCGATCGAGTGCGCGTTGGACATTGGTTTCGCCGTAGACGACGTACTTGCGATCGACTACTACGGCTGGGACTTTGGTGATACCCATGCTCCAGGCGTCGGAGACGTTTTGGTGGGCTTGGGTTAGTTGGGCGGCCACCTCCGGGGTCATTCGCTGGGCGAAAATTCGCTGGGCTTGCGCTGGATCGGCAGGCAAGTGCGCTGACAGTTCGCCTTCCAGGGTGGCAGGGGTGTCCAACGTGATGACGCGTATGTCTTTGGTTGCGGCGATTTGGAGGAGGGTGTCGGTAATCAGGATGGTTTCGCCATTCACTTGCAGGGTCGTTGTCAAGGTAACGAGCAGTACCAGAAAGGTTGGGAACGTGCAGGTATCGCGGGCGTTGTAGCTGAGTAGGGGCGCCATGATGCTGTGTCCGGACTTTGGTCAGGACACAGTCAACTACGTCCAGCGAATGGGCGCTGCTGGAAAACTGGTTTGCAGGATTGGCGTTTCAGCAAAGCTGCTGAATAGGT
>Ga0247810_10002231_pt1 | contig 10919 bp, 10 predicted proteins | sample UWRJL119311C1_FD_179918 | JGI IMG/M metagenome (GOLD analysis project Ga0247810, IMG submission 179918) | Plant litter microbial communities from Arlington Agricultural Research Station in Wisconsin, United States - UWRJ-L119-311C-1 | ecosystem: Environmental > Terrestrial > Plant litter >...
GAACCCGAAGCCGCCGAGCGTGGCAAGGGTGGTCTTCCAGCTTTCGCTCAGCAACCGCGGCCATTCGGCGATCAGCTGCTTCACGACTTCGAGTGGCGGAGGAATCAGGTACGCCGGGATCTTGAAGAAGCGTATGGCCAAGTCCCACAGCACCAGCAGCACGATGACAAGAAAGAATGGGCGCAGGGCCGGGTGCAGAAGAAGTCTGCGAATCATCGAGCGTTGTCTCCGGGTGACGCGCGCGTCACTCCGACCGCGCACCTAAGTAACCAATCGGTGAATTGTTGGGGCGTGCCGAGTCCGTGTCAACGACACTTAGGGAAATCACGCAGGGTCAGGCAGAGGTCAGCGCAGCACGTAGCCGAGCACCATCTCGGTCATGTGCGACAGGCGCTGCGCAAGGGCTTTCGGCGCTTTCAGGTCGCGGCCGAAAATGGCGGACAGCGTGGCGTTGTTCGAAAGGTAGAAGTAGCAAATCGACGCGATCGAGATGTAGAGCTGGATCGGGTCGACGCCGTCTCGAAACAGGCCCTGCTGGCGTCCGCGCTCGAGCACATCGGCCAGCAGTTGCACGAGCGGCGAGTTCATCTCCTGGATGCGTGCAGACTGTTTGAGATGAACCGCCTGGTGCAGGTTCTCACTGTTGAGCAGCGTGATGAATTCGGGATGCTCGAGGTAATAGCGCCAGGTGAAGGACACCAGTTGGCGTACCGCTTCCACCGGGTCCATCGCGTCCAGATGCAATGCCTGCTCGGCCGCGCGGATGTCGGCGTAGGTCCGTTCGAGCACTGCGAGGAACAGATCGTCCTTGTTGCCGAAGTAGTAGTAGATCAGCCGCTTGTTCACACCCGCCTGCTCGGCGATGCGGTCGACGCGTGCACCTGCGAAACCGCTTTGCGCGAACTCTTCCAGCGCTGCGGCGAGGATGCTGCGTTGCGACTTGTCTGCGTCGCGCGATCGCGGCGGCTGCGCGGGCTTGGAGAGGGTTGTGGCCATGGGCTGCTTTTTACTAACCGTTCGGGGAATTATGTTCGGAGCGGGATATCGCGCTGCGGCGTCCCTGCGTCCGTCGAGCATGCTCGGCTCGAAAAAAAAGCCGGCAAGTGCCGGCTTTCTCGACGCGACGCACGAGGCGTCAAACGCTTACTTCACGTGCTTGCCGATCAACGCAGCAAGTTCAAACATCGAGACCTGCGGCTTGCCGAAGATTTCCTTCAGCTTGGCATCGGCATTGATGTTGCGCTTGTTGGCCTTGTCTTGAAGATTGTTCTTCTTGATGTAGTCCCACAGCTTGCTCACGACAGCGGTGCGCGGCAGCGGCGTCGAGCCGACGACTGCGGCCAATGCCGGGCTCGGCGTCAGCGCCTTCATGAACGCTGCGTTGGGCGTGCGCTTCTTGGCGGGCGCAGCCTTCTTAGCGGCAACCTTCTTGGCCGGAGCTGCCTTCTTGGCAGGTGCCGTCTTCTTCGCAGGGGCAGCGGCCTTCTTTGCCGGTGCTGCCATCTTCTTGGCCGGAGCGGCCGTCTTCGCGGGAGCTTTCTTGGCCGGAGCCTTCTTTGCAGTTGCCATGGTTGATTTCCTTTTTTGGTTGGACATTTCACCAATGAAAAACTGCGTCTCCACTGGCAAGGCGGATGCTAAAGGAGAAAAAACGTGTTTCCAAGGGAAAACAGGACTTTTTCATTGGGCGCTGTTGTTTTTTCCAGAGGTAAAAATGGGCACTCCGGGCCAGGTGAGCAAGCCGAGGCCCGATCAGTTGGACGACGACGCCACGCGACGTGCCGGCCAGGTCGCGAGAACCACGCCTGCCAACGCCGCCCCGAAGGCCAGCATCTGCGCGCTGCCGAGACGCTCATCGAGCACCAGAACGCCCACCAGCGCGGCGCTCACCGGCAACAGCACGGTGAACACGCCAGCCTGCGCGGCAGGCACGCGCTTCAGACCGGTCATCCAGAGCCACACGGTCCAGATGCTCGCTGCCATCGCATAGGCAACCAGAAGTGCCCACGTGCCAGCGCCGACGGCGGCGAAATCGAACTTGAGTGCCAACCAAATGCCGAACGGCGTCGACAGTGCGAAGCCCCAAAGGTTGATGAGCGAAGAGATTCGTTTGGGGCCGAGATGGCCGGTGAGCGACTTCCCGATCACGGCGTAGGCGGCTTCGCAAAGCACCGCGCAGAACACGAGCACGTTGCCGAGCCAGGGCATGGCGGTGCGCGGCGCAATCGCTTCGGCCGGCGCATGCGACGGCGACAGCGCGAGAAGGCCTATGCCGGCGGCCGCGCAGGCGATGGCAGCGCCCACCCGCCACCCGATGCGTTCGCGCAAGAAGAGCCAGCTCGCCACCGCTACGACCGCAGGGATGGACGCCATGATCACGCCAGCCGACACCGCGCTCGTCAGGCTCACGCCGAACAGCATGCAGATCGAGAACAAGAAATTGCCGAGGAACGATTCGAGAAAGACGAGCCCGCGCGTTCGTCGCGTCATCGGCGCCTCGTCGGCAGGGCGCCTTAACCAGTGCGGCATGGCGAGCGCCGCAATCCCGAATCGCAGCCACGCAAGCAGAAGCACGGGAAAAGCGGCAACCAGCGGCTTCGACAGCGCCACGTAGCTGCCCACGAGCGCCATGCTGAGCGCAAGGCAGCCGTATGCGACGAAACGGCGTGGGTCGGGGGCTTGGTTCACTAGACTGGGCGATCGATGCTTGTGATTGGATTTCGATGATGCCCCATGCCGACGCCACACTGCGCCATGTCTTCGTCTACGGCACCTTGCGCCGCGGAGGTCGCAACGACATCGCGCGGTATCGGCCCGCCCCGGTGTTCGTCGGTATGGCTGTCGTTTCCGGAACACTTCTGGATCTCGAGACCTATCCCGGCGTGGTACTTGGCGGATGCGGGCGGGTGCATGGCGAGGTCTATCGGATCACGCCCTCGGTCGAGGCCGAGCTCGATGTGCTGGAGGAGGTCGCGCCCGATGGGAGCGGTGAATACCTTCGGAAGCAAGTGCAGGTGCACGTCGCTGGGGCCGACCTGGCTTGTCTGGTGTACGAGCTTCATCCGTCCAGGGCGGCGGGTCGTGAGGTGATTGCGTCTGGCGATTGGTTGGCGAAGCGCTGATTCCCTTGCCGCATTGGCAAAACTGCGTATCGCTATACGGAATCGAAAGTTGCTGCACTGCGCAAAATTTTCTCAATATGAGAAAGTCGATATTGCATTGAGAAATAGATGTCGTAAACCGTTGATTTCACTTAGAAAAAAATAAGTCTTATATAAGACATAAGACAAGAGTGGAGAGATAAAGTGGATGCCAAGGCCCAGCGCCGAAGCACCAACTTTCAACTACGTCCGGAGTGACCATGCCTCAAACCTTTACCGAACAACTCAGCCGCGAACAACAGATTGCCGCACTTGAAAAAGACTGGGCGAGCAATCCGCGTTGGAAGGGCATTCAGCGCGGCTACAGCGCTGCCGATGTGGTGCGACTTCGCGGATCGTTTCCTATCGAGCACACGCTCGCGCGTCGCGGCGCCGAGAAGCTGTGGGAGCTGGTGAACACCGAGTCGTATGTCAATTGCCTCGGCGCGCTGACCGGCGGTCAAGCCATGCAGCAGGTCAAGGCCGGCGTGAAGGCCATCTACCTGTCGGGCTGGCAAGTGGCGGCGGACAACAACGGCTACGCGTCGATGTACCCCGACCAGTCGCTGTACCCGGTCGACTCCGTGCCGAAGGTGGTGGAGCGCATCAACAACACCTTCCGTCGAGCCGATGAGATTCAGTGGTCCAAGGGAACGAACCCGGGCGACAAGGGGTATGTCGACTATTTCGCGCCGATCGTGGCGGACGCCGAGGCCGGCTTCGGTGGCGTGCTCAATGCCTTCGAACTGATGAAGGCCATGATCAACGCCGGGGCAGGCGGCGTGCATTTCGAGGACCAACTCGCGTCCGTCAAGAAGTGCGGCCACATGGGTGGCAAGGTGCTCGTGCCGACCACCGAAGCGGTGCAGAAGCTGATCGCGGCGCGCATGGCGGCCGACGTTTGCGGCACGCCGACGCTCGTCATCGCCCGCACCGATGCGGAGGCTGCCGACCTCATCACCAGCGATTACGACGAGAACGACAAGCCCTTCATCACCGGCGAACGGACTGCCGAAGGCTTCTACCGCACGAAGAAGGGCATCGACCAGGCGATCAGCCGGGCGATTGCCTATGCGCACTACGCCGATCTGGTGTGGTGTGAGACCGGCACGCCGGACCTGGCCTTCGCGAAGAAGTTCGCCGACGCCGTGCACAAGGTGCATCCAGGCAAGATGCTGGCGTACAACTGCTCGCCTTCCTTCAACTGGAAGAAGAATCTCGACGACGCCACCATCGCGAAATTCCAGAAGGAACTCGGTGCCATGGGCTACAAGTACCAGTTCATCACGCTGGCCGGCATCCATTCGATGTGGTTCAACATGTTCGACCTGGCGCAGGACTACGTGGCGCGCGGCATGTCGGCGTATGTGGAAAAAGTGCAGGAGCCGGAATTCGCGGCACGCGACCGCGGCTACACCTTCGTGTCGCACCAGCAGGAGGTCGGAACCGGCTATTTCGACGAAGTGACGACCGTCATTCAGGGCGGCAAGTCCAGCGTCACCGCGCTGACGGGTTCGACCGAGGAAGAGCAGTTCCACTGAGCGGCCTTCGGTTCGCATCCAAGCCCGGCTCCCTGCCGGGCTTTTTTCGTTGCTGCGGATAGAATGTGGGGCTTCGTTTCCCCCTACAAGAGCGAGAAAGGCAACCTGGTTATGACACCGCGAACTACGACCCGTGCCATCCACGGCGCTCCCCTCGAGGGAATGCGCTGGTAGTCCGCGCACGCTGGTCCGCCAGTCGTATCACCAGAACAAAGCGCGGTCCTCCGCGCTTTTTTGTTTTTCAGTCCGAGGTTTTCTTCATGATCCAGATCACGCTTCCTGACAACTCGCGGCGCGAGTATCCCGGCCCGGTTTCGGTGGCCGATGTTGCCAAGTCCATCGGTCCCGGCCTTGCGAAGATGACCGTTGCCGGAAAGGTCGACGGCAAGCTCGTCGATGCCAGCGACATGATCGATCACGACGCCAAGCTGCAAATCATCACGCCGAAGGACGACGAAGGTCTTGAGATCATTCGCCATTCGACCGCTCATCTGGTCGGTCACGCGGTCAAGCAGCTGTATCCCACCGCGAAGATGGTGATCGGGCCGGTCATCGAAGAAGGGTTCTATTACGACATTTCGTTCGAGCGCCCCTTTACGCCCGATGACGTGGCTGCGATCGAGCAACGGATGCGTGAACTCATTGCGCAAGACTACGACGTGATCAAGAAGGTCACGCCGCGCGCCGAGGTGATCGAGGTGTTTCGCTCGCGCGGCGAAGACTACAAGCTGCGCTTGGTGGAGGACATGCCCGACGAGCAGGCGATGGGCCTGTACTACCACCAGGAATATGTCGACATGTGCCGCGGCCCGCACGTACCGAACACGCGCTTCCTCAAGGTGTTCAAGCTGACGAAGCTCGCCGGGGCGTACTGGCGCGGCGATGCCAAGAACGAGCAACTGCAGCGCATCTACGGCACGGCCTGGGCCGATAAGAAGCAGCTCGAGCAGTACATCCAACGCATCGAGGAAGCGGAGAAGCGCGATCATCGAAAGCTCGGCAAGGAGCTCGACCTGTTCCACATCGACGAGGTGGCGCCGGGCGTGGTGTTCTGGCACCCCAAGGGATGGGCGGTTTGGCAGCAGGTCGAACAGTACATGCGCGCCATTTATCGCGACACCGGCTATTGGGAGGTCAAGGGCCCGCAGATCCTCGACAAGAGCCTGTGGGAAAAGACGGGGCACTGGCAGAACTACCGCGACAACATGTTCGTCACGGAGTCGGAGAAGCGCGAGTACGCACTCAAGCCGATGAATTGCCCTGGTCACGTGATCATCTTCAAGAGCGATCTGCGTAGCTACCGCGATTTGCCGCTTCGCTATGGCGAGTTCGGGCAATGTCACCGCAACGAGCCCAGCGGTGCGCTGCACGGCATCATGCGTGTGCGTGGATTCACCCAGGACGACGGACACATCTTCTGCACCGAAGACCAGATTCTGGAAGAGTGCGTCAACTACACGGCGCAGCTTCAAAAGGTGTACGCCGACTTCGGTTTCACCGAGATCCTCTACAAGGTCGCTACGCGGCCCGACAACCGCGTCGGCTCCGACGCGCTGTGGGACAAGGCAGAGCACGCCGTGATGGAGGCGCTGCGTCGCTCGGGTGTGGACTTCATCATCTCGCCGGGCGATGGCGCGTTCTACGGACCGAAAATCGAGTACACGCTCAAGGATGCGTTGGGTCGTCAATGGCAATGCGGCACGATGCAGGTCGACTTCAACACCGCTGAGCGTCTGGGTGGCGAATACGTGACGGAGACCAGTGGTCGGGCGCACCCTGTGATGTTGCACCGTGCCATCGTCGGGAGCCTGGAACGCTTCATCGGCATGCTGATCGAACATCATGCGGGCGCACTGCCTGCGTGGCTCGCGCCTGTGCACGTGGCGGTGCTGAACATCAGCGAGGGACAAGCCGACTACGCATCAGCCGTGGCGAAAACGCTGCAGAATCAAGGGCTTAGAGTTCAGCTCGATCTGCACAACGAAAAGATTACGTATAAAATACGCAAGCATTCGTTGCAAAAGCTCCCTTACATCATTGTCGTGGGCGACAAAGAAAAGGAAGCGGGTGCCGTCGCAGTGCGCGCCCGGGGCAATCTTGACCTCGGTGCCATGTCGGTGGAGGCGTTCTCGCAAAAGATCGCCGACGACATTCAACACAAACGCTGATTTTTCGAAGCTGGCCGTTGTGAGCGTGTATTGAGAAGGTGTTAGCTACAGTTTTTGTAGCAAAACGTTTTAAGGATTCTGACCATCGCTACTGCATTTCGCGACCGCCGCCACCGCGAGGAACGCCAACACCGCCTGAACCGGGAAATCATGGCCCCGGAAGTCCGCCTTGTCGGCCCGGAGAACGAGCCGTTGGGCGTCATGAGTATTTCCGAAGCCCTGCGTCTGGCCGGTGAGGCCGATGTGGACTTGGTAGAGGTTGTCGCCGCGGCCAACCCGCCGGTTTGCCGCCTGATCGAGTACGGAAAATTCAAGTACCACGAGCAGAAGAAGGCGGCAGAGGCGAAGTCCAAGCAGAAGGTGATCGAGGTCAAGGAAATCAAGTTCCGGCCCGGTACCGATGACGGTGACTACAACATCAAGATGCGCAACATCAAGCGCTTTCTTGAAGAGGGCGACAAGTGCAAGATCACGCTGCGATTCCGTGGCCGCGAGATCACGCACCAGGAACTCGGCATGGCCCTGTTGCAGCGCATTCGCGACGACTTGGGTGACACGATTCTGGTCGAGCAGTTTCCGAAGTTGGAAGGCCGGCAGATGATCATGATGATCGCGCCGGGCCGCAAGAAGGCCGGTGCGCCAAAGCCGGCGGCAGAGGGCAGTGCGGCGCCTGCAGCAGCCTCGGCTTGAGCGTAGGCGTTCAGTGATTTGAAGGGATTTCGCCAGCGCCGCAAGGCGGTGGTGAGATGAAGAAGTGTCTCGGGGCCAACAAGTCTGTGGATTATCTGCAGCGCCTCACGAGCACAAATTAAAGGAGCATGTACATGCCCAAAATGAAGACCAAGAGCAGCGCGAAAAAACGTTTCCGCGTTCGTCCAGGTGGCACCGTCAAGCGCGGTCAAGCCTTCAAACGTCACATCCTGACCAAGAAGACCACCAAGAACAAGCGTCACCTACGCGGTGCTGTCGCAGTGCATGAGACCAACATGGTTTCTGTCGCTTCGATGATGCCCGGCCGTGGCATTTAACTCAGACGAACAAGGAGTACACACATGCCTCGCGTCAAACGTGGTGTAACGGCTCGCGCCCGCCACAAGAAAGTTCTCGCCCTCGCCAAGGGTTTCCGCGGTCGCCGCGGCAATGTCTTCCGCGTCGCCAAACAGGCGGTGATGAAGGCAGGTCAATATGCCTACCGTGACCGCCGCACCAAGAAGCGCGTGTTCCGTCAGTTGTGGATTGCGCGTATCAACGCTGCATCCCGCGAGCTGGGCATGACCTACAGCCAGTTCGCCAACGGAATCCGCAAGGCAGGTATCGAGATCGACCGCAAGGTCCTGGCCGACATCGCCGTGCACGACAAGGCCGCTTTTGCCGGCATCGTGGAGCAGATCAAGGCCAAGCTGGCTGCTTGATTCTGTCCAGCGAACGGCGCGTCCTTCGGGGCGCCTGTTCGCGCCCACGGCATAAGGGCTGGCGCTTGAAAAAGCACCAGCCCTTTTTTAATTTTCCCGAAGTACACCCATGAACGAGTTGGACTCCCTGGTCGACACTGCACGCGCCGCATTCGCTCAAGCGACCGCCCCTGCGGAGCTTGAAAACGCCAAGGCCCAGTTTCTCGGCAAGGCCGGCCGCATCACCGAGCTGATGAAGGGCATGGCGCAACTGCCGGTCGACGAGAAAAAGTCGCGTGGCGCTGCCATCAACGTTGCCAAGCAAGCCATTGAAAGCGCTTTGAACGAGCGCCGTCAGGCACTGGCCGATGAGGAGCTCGCCGTGCAGCTGCGTGCCGAATCGCTCGACGTCACGCTGCCGGGCCGCAAGCATGTGAGTGGGGGCCTGCATCCGGTCAGTCGCACGATGGAGCGCATCGAGGCCATCTTCTCGAGCATGGGCTTCGACGTGGCAGACGGCCCGGAAATCGAGAGCGACTGGCACAGCTTCACCTCGCTCAACAACCCGCCGAACCACCCGGCGCGCTCGATGCAGGACACCTTCTACGTCGACATCAATGGCGACGACGGCGTGCCGTACAACCTGCGCCCGCACACCAGCCCGATGCAGGTGCGCTACGCCCACCAGCACATCAAGAAGTACGCGGCCGAGTTCGATGCCGCCGCCGCGGACGCGACCGGCCAGACCAAGGCACCGGAAATCCGCGTGATCGCCCCGGGCCGCACCTACCGGGTCGACAGCGATGCCACGCACTCGCCGATGTTCCACCAGTGCGAAGGTCTGTGGCTCGGCGAGAACGTGAGCTTCAAGGACCTGAAGGTCGTCTTCACCGACTTCTGCCGCACCTTCTTCGAGAGCGACGACCTGGTACTGCGCTTTCGCCCCAGCTTCTTCCCCTTCACCGAGCCGAGTGCCGAGATCGACATCCAGTTCCAGAGCGGCCCGCTGGCCGGCCGCTGGCTTGAAGTCGCCGGCTCGGGCCAGGTGCATCCGAATGTCGTGCGCAACATGGGACTCGACCCCGAGCGCTACATCGGCTTTGCTTTCGGCATGGGGCCGGATCGGCTCACGATGCTGCGCTATGGCGTGAACGACCTGCGGCTTTTCTTCGACGGCGACCTGCGCTTTCTGTCGCAGTTCCAGTAAACCGCCGCCCCCAAAGACAAGAGAACAACGAGATGCAATTCCCTGAGTCCTGGTTGCGCGAGTTCTGCAACCCGCCGCTGTCCAGCGCAGAACTGGCCGAGACGCTCACCATGGGCGGTTTCGAGGTCGAAGAGAGCCGCCCGGCCGCGCCGCCTTTCAGCCAGATCGTCGTCGGCGAGATCAAGGAAGCCGTGCAGCACCCCAACGCCGACCGCCTGCGCGTGTGCCAGGTCGACGTGGGCCAGGGCGCCTTGCTCAACATCGTATGCGGCGCGCCGAACGCGCGCGTCGGCATCAAGGTGCCTTGCGCGCTCGTGGGGGCTGAACTGCCGCCCGGCGATGATGGCAAGCCCTTTCTGATCAAGCTCGGCAAGCTGCGCGGCGTGGAGAGCCAAGGCATGCTGTGCTCGGCGAGCGAACTGAAGCTCAGCGAAGACCATGGTGGTCTGCTTGAGCTGGCGGGCGATGCACCGCTCGGCGCCGATGTGCGTGACGTGCTTCAACTCGACGACACGCTGCTCACGCTCAAGCTGACGCCGAACCTGGCGCATGGCCTGTCGGTCTACGGCATTGCGCGCGAACTGTCGGCCCTCACCGGTGCGCCGCTCGAGACGCCTTCGATTCCGTCCGTCGCCCCCACGCTCACCGACACTCTGCCGGTCAAGGTGCTCGCGCCCGAGCTATGCGGTCGCTTCTCCGGCCGCATCGTTCGCGGCGTGAACACGACCGCGAAGACGCCGGCATGGATGGTTGATCGTCTCGCCCGCTGCGGGCAACGCAGCGTCACGCCGCTGGTCGACATCTCGAACTATGTGATGTTCGAATACGGCCAGCCGACGCACATCTTCGACCTCGACAAGATCCACGGCGGCCTTACGGTGCGCTGGGGCCAGGCCGGCGAACAGCTCAAGCTGCTCAACGGCAACGCCGTCACCATCGACGAGAAGGTCGGCGTGATCGCCGATGACCAAGCCGTCGAATCGCTTGCGGGCATCATGGGCGGCGACGCGACGGCCGTGTCCGACGACACGAAGAACGTCTATGTCGAGGCCGCGTTCTGGTGGCCCGAAGCCATCCAGGGCCGTTCGCGCCGCTTCAACTTCTCGACCGATGCCGGCCACCGCTACGAGCGCGGCGTGGACCCGAGCCGCACGGTGCAGATCATCGAGCGCATCACGCAACTCGTGACCGACATTTGCGGCGGCGACGCCGGCCCGATCGACGACCAGACGCTGCGCCTGCCCGAAGCCAAGCCCGTGACGCTGCGCGTCGCTCGCGCGGCCCGCGTGATCGGCATGCCCGTCACGCAGGCGCAGTGCGTGGATGCGCTGGGCCGACTCGGCCTACCGATCGAAGAGGGCGACGGCATCGTCATCGTCACACCCGCACCGCACCGTTTCGACCTGCTGATCGAGGAAGACCTGATCGAAGAGGTGGCGCGCCTCATCGGCTACAAGAACCTGCCGACAACT
>Ga0247810_10002232_pt1 | contig 10917 bp, 9 predicted proteins | sample UWRJL119311C1_FD_179918 | JGI IMG/M metagenome (GOLD analysis project Ga0247810, IMG submission 179918) | Plant litter microbial communities from Arlington Agricultural Research Station in Wisconsin, United States - UWRJ-L119-311C-1 | ecosystem: Environmental > Terrestrial > Plant litter >...
GTGATTTCGTCAAGTCCTTCAACACCGGTAGGCGTTTTCGGGAATATAAATTTTGCTTTCTCGGAGGAGGATTTTTTGACTTTTCCCACGTTGATTCGTTTTTATATACCAGCAAATATAAATTCATTTCCGAATTGACAAGAGGGAGCCGGCGGGTGGAAATCCGGTTTATTTAACAGGAAAAAAAGGAGACGGCAAACTGTTTTCTACCAAATGTTAAAAATTAAATTGTGACTAGTTCTTCTATCCGACAGCAGCGAAAAGAGATATGGATGTTTGAATTCCTGAACCGGCCGTTTATTTTAACAATTCACGGATTCTTCCTGAAAGCTGAAATTCCCGGGAACGGGATTAAAAAAGATCCTTGATTTAAGGATAATTAACGAAGAAGCTCAGTGTATGAAAGGAAGGAAGAGTTACTATACGAGCAAAATCATCAGTACATACACGCTATCCAGAAACTATAACTGTTCCAGAATCCCGTGTGCGAATATGTCCTACATTCTTAGTGAGGAATCATTTGTCTATTTTAGCCTTTCCTCACGCAATCCCGATTATGAAACATACGATCTTCTTTTTGCTGTTGCTGCCTTTCTTCGGCTTTGCCCAGGACCGGCACGAACAAGTACGTGAGCTGAACACTGTTGTCGATTTCATGAACGAAGCCAGCCGCCTGAATCAAACCGTTTATTTCGATGTGGAACAGCTGGCAGAAGCGGTTTACCAAAGCCGGGAAAAAGTAAATCCCAACTATTTCTATTCGCGGAGAACGCATGACGATGGAGCTGTATACTATTCCGGGATAGAAAAGGCGTTCCGTTTTAAAGAGCTCGTTCCCGATGCGAACAACCGGTTGCCGGCATACATGGCAGATAGAATTCCTTATTACGAAGGAAGGGAACAAGTACAGCTGCTGGCTCAGAAAAAGCGCTACCCGGAAACTGTTTCTACGGTGCTGGCACTTTATATCCAAGCCACAGACAGCCTTCATCTTGTTCACGATCAGCTAACGGATTACAGTGCTAACCAGTCATTCAGAACGGATGAGGAATTTGCTTCCGCCAAAGCCCTGCTCAAAGCCAACAGCTACTGGCTGGAAGCTTGTCATGCCGCATCGGAGAACCTGTATTCGGAAATAGAAGCTTATTATGTGCAATTCCTTCCGCCGAATAAAACGCACCCCGAAGTCAGGAAGGCAGACAAAGAGCTGAGGCTGAGCGTTGCTGTTCTGGATGCATGGCAGAAAGAGCTGTACAGTGGCGATAATTCATCTAACCAGGCTTACGACGCTGAGATCAGGAAGCTAAACGAGATCGGTCTTAGCAAAGATTCCCTGCTGCTTTACAAAACAAAAGGCTATGGCCTTAAAAACAGTGGCTGGTGGGCGCATTCCCGCTACCGGAGCTTTTATACAGGCATGCAAAGCACGCTCTACTGGTACATTACTTCGACTTACGGAAAAGAGCCCTACCTGAAGCCGCAGGAACAGCATTACAACAAGTTTATCCTGGGCTACAATCCGGCGATTGAAGCATACAATAACTTCATTGAAATAGCCGACGGGAAAACATTCAGGGAAACTTCCAGTTGCTGCCTCAGTCCTTCGGAGATCGATACCGATGAAAATGTGCTGCTGAAAAAGCCGCGTTTGCTCTACCAGTACACGTTTACGGAGACAGAAAAGAGTGCGTTGAAAGCCGCTGCTCCGAAAGACACGCTTCTGAGCGCACATCAGCAGCTGATAGGGAATGCGCTGCCGCACCAGTTGGTGTACCTGCTCGACGCTTCGGCTTCCATGAACGAGCACGGGCGACTGGCATTGCTGAAAGCAAACGCAAAATACATCGTCGGGCTGCAAAGTGCAAAAGACCGTATTTCCATTGTCAGTTTTGCCACGAAAGCGCATGTGATCCTAAAAGACAAGCCCTGTAACGACAAAGCGGTCATCCTATCAGCGATTGATGACATCACTGCTCTTGGCTCAACGAATATCGACCAGGGGCTGCCCGAAGCTTTTGAGATCGCGAAGGCTCACCGGCTTGAAAACGGGAAGAACAAGATCCTGCTCATTACCGACGGCTTGTTCAGCATGAATAAATCGACCCTGGACCTGCTGAAATCATTTGAAGAACAGCAGATCGAGCTCTGCGTCATTTACCTTGGTGACGAAACGGGCCGGTCGGTGGAAAAGAACTTCCGTTCGATCTGCGCAAAGGCGAACGGCCGTTTTTACAACATCAACGAGATCAATTTGCAGGAGGTACTGCTGAAAGAAGCCTCGGAGTGATTCCGCTCTGTCCTGTTAAATATTCAGAAACGGATTGGCTTATTTCCAGGGTTTCATTTATTTCGGTCCGTCTTTTGAAACACATCAGGACCAGATTGACCGAACATGGGAAAACCAGCATATCGCATAGCCATTCTTGGCGGCGGACCGAGTGGATTGTTTATGTACAAGCGACTGATCGAATCGGGTCGGAGTGATCTTGTTATAACGATCTTTGAAAAAAAAGAGCAGCTTGGGGCAGGCATGCCTTACAGTTACGAAGGTGCCAACGAGGAGCATGTAACCAACGTCTCGGACAACGAAATTCCGGAGCTGGTTACATCGATCAACGAATGGATAACGACCGTTCCTTCGGAAACGCTTGCACATTTCCGGATAAACCCGGAGAATTTCAGCGAATACAAAGTGCTTCCGCGATTACTATTCGGACAGTACCTTGCCGCGCAGTTCGAATTGTTCCGGAAACAGGCAGAAAAATCCGGGATTGAGACCATCGTAAGCTATAACAGCAAGGTAACTGATATGACCGATCACCCGGAAACCAATGAGGTGTGGGTCGATGTGGAAGAAAAAGGAACTTTCCGGTTCGATCATGCGATCATGTGTACCGGGCATCACTGGCCGAAAACGCATGAAGGAAAAGTGCCGGGTTATTTCGATGCTCCTTATCCGCCGGTAAAGCTGAAAATGAAGGTCAATCACCCGGTGGCTATCAAAGGATCGTCGCTCACTGCAATAGATGCGATCAGAACGCTTGCCCGGAACAACGGCGAGTTTTCGGAAGCTGCCGATGGAAAGCTGCTGTTCAAGCCTTCTGCGGAAAGTGCGGATTTCAGACTTCACCTGCATTCCAGGAACGGTTTGCTTCCGGCAGTTCGGTTCCATTTGGATGATTCCCACCTGACATCTGATTCTTTATTGACCCCGGAACAAATTGAGCAGAACAGGAAAGAGAACGGGGGCTTTTTATCGCTCGATTTCGTTTTTGAGAAGAATTTCAAGGAGCTGTTCATCGGAAAAGATCCGGATTTCTACGCACGTATCAAGGGAATGACGCTGGAGGAGTTTGTGGACTCGATGATGGAGCTGCGTGAGCGTGTCGAGCCGTTCCACCTGCTGAGGGCGGAATTTGTCGAAGCGGAGAAATCCATCCGGCGCCACCAGTCCATTTACTGGAAAGAAATGCTTGCCGTGCTCAGCTTTGCCATGAATTACCCGGCAAAGTACTTTTCTGCGGAAGACATGCAGCGCTTGCAGAAAGAGCTGATGCCGCTGATCGCCATTGTGATCGCATTCATTCCGCAAAGCTCCTGCAGGGAATTGCTGGCGTTGAACGACGCGGGAATTCTTGACATAGTAGCCGTTGGACACGACAGTACCATCGAACCCGGCGATGAAGGCGGGATCGTTTACCATTACACGGATGAATCGGGCGAAAAGCAATCTGTGAGTTATGAGACTTTCGTTGATTGTGTGGGCCAGCCGCACCTTTCATACGAAGCATTTCCTTTTAAAAGCCTGATGCAGCAGAAAGCCATCAGTCCGGCGAGGTTAAAATTCAAATCGCAGGAGGAGGGAAGCAGTGCTCTGACGAACGGCAGAAAAGACATAGAGCGGGATGATAACGGGGATTATTATTTGAAAGTACCGGGAATCACCATCAATGACAATTTCCATATTGTGGATCAGTACGGTGCTTACAACAAGCGGATCTTCATCATGGCAGTTCCCTATATTGGCGGCTACAACCCGGATTATTCGGGGCTCGACTTCTGTGACGCGGCTTCCAAGCGGATAGCCGACAGCATTTTCGGGGAGAAGGAAGACTGATATTTTACGGGAATGGTCATCGGTTGCTATGATCATTTGTTTTGTGAATGTGACTTTATTTCCGTAACTTTTTGATGGAATTAACACCGGCTCTGAAGTTGCATTCAGGAATCCAAGCATGTCGTTCTACCGCTATTGCACCGCTGTATCTCCGCTGTAAGACCGTAGTATCTCCTTCATTGTTCTTCCCCTGATGTCTCATTCGGCCATCGTATAGAAGTGTCTGCCATATCCGGAGTACAAGTGTGGTATAAGGAAGCCATACCGCAAGCATTCTTTAGCTATTCATCAAAAAAGGCTGTCCTTTAGAGACAGCCAGTTCAAGTGTGAATGTATTCCTAGTTTTTGATGATACGTTCGGAGGCGGTGAATCCGTTTTCTGTACTGATCTGAACCAGGTAAATCCCCTTTTCGAAGCATTCGATGGAAATTTCAGTTAATGCTCCAGTTGCCTGTTGCTGAAGCACGGTCCTTCCCTGCATATCGAGAATGCTTAGCTCTGCATGTTTAAGCTCAGCAGATTGCACAAAGATCCTGCTGTTTGCCGGGTTGGGATAAATGGTCAGTTCCATTACTGCTGCTTCAGAAATTCCGGTAACGTCGATCGCCAGACACTCAGAAGTATCTACACAATTGTTCTTAGCCACTCTTACGGCATAATTTCCAGTAATTCCCGGCATGGTGAACGATTGCGAGGTTGCCCCGGCTATCGGCTCGGAGTTGTTGTCGCAGTCGAGCCACTGGTAAGCCGCGCCCGGTTCCGAAGAAGTCAGTGTTGAGCTGATCTGTGTTACGGCTGTATTTACGGGAGCTATGACGATGTTCTGGGTTTGCGTGGTGGTATTTCCGTAACTATCCGTGTAAGTCCAGGTAACGACAGTCGTTCCCACTGCTGTGATCGGAAGTGTTGCGTCGTGATGAAAAGTAACTTCGCCGCTGCAATCCGTTACCGCAGGCTCAGGAAGTTCTGCCGCCTGGCAGGTGATCGTAAAATCGGGAAGTACGGCTTCATCGGGCTCAGGTCCTTCGGTATCCGCAACCAAAACGTTCTGAAGCTGTGTAGTGATCCCGCCGTGCCCATCGTTGTAAGTCCAGGTAACCACGATCGTATCGTTTTCAATCGGGAAAACGGCATCGTTGGTAACGGTTACCGCCAGTGTACAGTTGTCCGTGGCTGTTGGTGCGGCCAGCTCATACACCGGGCAGTTGCTAACGACATCCGGAAGCGTCATATTGTCTGGTACCGGGACAATGGTGTCTATGGTCCCTATGATCTCGAACGCCATATCTCCTGAGCCCCAGCCTCCCACATAGAGCATGTCTCCTCCGGGATAGGGATTGCTGAGATTGGAAGCTCCCCATTGAAATTCGGAAATAGTGAAGCAGTACAATCCCGGGCAGAGTGCTACGGAAGGAATGGGAACAGAGATCCATCCGCCGGTAGTAATATCGATCGATGTTGTGTAGAGCGGTGTACTGGTTGTGTCTTCGCCTACGCGAAGAGAGATCTGGGTCACTCCTTCCGGCTGATGCGTGTAGAACCGGAACCCGTTAAGCGTTACTTCCTGCGAGAGGGTAAAGGATTGTCCGCCGTAAGCGAAATGCCCGCTGTACCAGTTTAAGCCGATGTCGGTCTGACTGATAAGTGTGTCCTGGGAAAACGCCCTGCCTATAAGCAAAGCGCAAATAGTGCTAAGTAGAAAAATTTTCATTCATTGCTTTTTGCTGCAAAACTACTAAACCAAAACCTATGAATTAGTTTTTAAGGTTGTTTTTCTGCCGTTTATAATTAATTGGTTCCCGCCGGATTGCTTATGTAGTTTCCCTATCTTAGCAGATCTATCATGTAGTTACAACCGGATTATGGCAAAAAACAAGACAAGTGAAACGGAGATCAGTGTAGCGGATTTCATTCATTCCTACGTAGAGAACGACCAGAAAAAGGCGGATAGCTTTCAATTAATCGAACTAATGAGTCAATGGTCAGGCTTTGAGCCTAAAATGTGGGGACCAACGATCATCGGTTTCGGAAGTTACCACTACAAATATGCAAGCGGACATGAAGGCGATGCCCCGTTAATTGGGTTTTCTCCCCGGAAAGCAGAGTTTTCACTCTATGTTTATTCGCCTGTAGAAGGGCAGGAACAGCTGTTGGAAAGCCTGGGCAAATTCAAAATGGGAAAAGCCTGCATCTATGTAAAAAAACTCTCCGACATCGATGTTTCAGTAGTTGAACAACTGTGCAAGGCGACTATCGCTTACCTGAATGAGCATCACGAATGTGCCTGCCGAACGAATTAACGGTTCACTTTTTTGTGGCCATATAACGGGAACACATTTGCATGAATACTCTTCTTCGTAAAAGTAGTTTTCTATATTTGCAGCAGTATAAACTAAATCATTGAAAAGATGAAAAGATTAATCTTACTTACCCTTATTACCCCGTTGCTGTTTCTTGCTTCATGCGGAGGTGGAAATGACCTTACAGGAACATGGAAATTCAGCGACATAGAATTTCCTGATGGAAAGCCTGCTGAAGCTACCGATGAGCAGATCGCTGAAATGAAAACGATGCTGAAAGACATGAAGTATGAATTCACTGATGGCAAAAACGTGAAGATGTCCAGTGGTATGAGTAGTGAAGCTAATAAAGGAACTTATAAAGTTTCCGGTGAAATGCTGATCATTAAGAGCGAAAAAGCAGGTGAGCAAAAGGTGAAAATTCTGGAGCACACTTCCAGTAAACTGGTGCTGGAGCCGGTAATGGATGGCGCGCCTTCGAAAGGGCAGCGTGTTGCTTTTGTGATGACAAAGTAATAATCACAAACTGATAGTAAAGGAAGGAATCGCTCAGATCTCCTTCCTTTTTTGTTTACTGTGTATGCTGTTCCCGCGGATGCAGAGATTAGCTTCACTGAACTACGTTCGCGGATGGAAACACTCATTCCGGGATGTTATGTTAAATAGGTTCTCCGCAATCCCTGTAAAACTGGCATATACAGGATGCTTTCAGGTGAGCAACTCCTGTGCAACTGCTTAGCCATTGCTTAGCGACTGCTTAAACGCTTTTAAAACACGGGTGCCGGAGCCGGAAATGATCTTTCAATAATCAGTCCTGCAGTGGCTGCTGTTGTATTCGTCTTTGGGAGAATTTCAGTAGGTTTACCGCTCATGAAAGATGAGGATAAACTATCGGGCAGTAAGCTCAAAGCGATTATTGGCGGATCCATTGGGAACCTGGTCGAATGGTACGACTGGTATGCCTATTCTGCTTTTGCCATTTATTTTTCGGCTGCTTTTTTCCCCGAATCGGATACGACCGCTCAGCTGCTGAATACGGCCGGAATTTTTGCCGTGGGATTCCTGATGCGTCCTGTTGGAGGCTGGTTGTTCGGAAGCATTGCCGACCGATCGGGGAGAAAACGCGCCATGACACTCTCTGTTTTACTGATGTCTTTCGGATCGCTGCTCATCGCTTTAACTCCTTCGTACAAAACGATCGGTATTGTGGCTCCCGGGCTGTTGCTGCTTGCGAGATTGCTCCAGGGACTGAGTGTCGGCGGAGAATACGGTGTTTCGGCTACTTACCTCAGTGAAATGGCATCGCAGAAAAGACGCGGATTTTATTCCAGCTTTCAATACGTCACGCTGATCGGCGGTCAGCTCATTGCTCTTGGTGTTCAGCTCATCCTGCAAAAGCTGCTGCTCACGGAAGAGCAATTGCTGGAATGGGGCTGGCGGATCCCGTTCGTTATCGGGGCGGTTCTCTCCGTTGTTGCTCTTTACCTGCGGAAAAGCCTGGAAGAAACGGAAGCGTTCGAAGCCCGGAAGCAGGATTCCCGGCGTAAAAAAGGATCGATCCGCGAATTGCTGCACCATCCGCGGGCTTTGCTGACGGTTGTCGGGCTTACATTGGGAGGAACGCTGGCTTTTTATACTTATACCACTTACATGCAGAAGTTCCTGATCAATACGGTCCATCTCAGCAAAAGTGAATCGACGCTGATCTCTTTTGTTTCTTTACTGATCTTTGTTTTCCTGCAGCCGCTTTTCGGTGCGCTTTCCGACCGGATAGGACGCCGACCACTGTTATTAGGTTTTGGCATACTGGGAACGATCTTCACGGTTCCGCTGCTAACGGCGCTGAGTCATACGTCTTCCCAATGGACAGCCTTTTTCCTGTTGCTGGCTGCGCTGGTGATCGTGAGCGGCTACACCAGTATCAATGCGATCGTAAAAGCGGAATTATTTCCTGCGGAAGTGCGGGCCCTGGGAGTCGGATTGCCTTATGCGTTAACGGTTGCGATCTTTGGCGGAACGGCCGAGTATGTCGCTTTATGGTTCAAGGATGCCGGTCACGAATCCTGGTTCTACTGGTACATCACCGGCTGCATTTTTCTTTCGCTGATAGTGTATGTCTTCATGAAGGATACGAAGAAAACATCCAGGCTGGACGATAAAACCTGAAACGCTGTCGGATCAGATCACCGGAAGATCCTCTACATTAATGATCCCGCGCTGAATGGCATAAATAACCAGTCCCGCGACGTTCTTCACTCCGGTTTTGGTGAACAGGTTATTCTTGTGGCCTTCCACAGTTCGCTGGGTAATGAACAGCAAATCGCCGATCTCTTTGGCCGTTTTCTGCTGGCACAACAGGCGCAGAACGTCTATTTCCCGCTCGCTCAGGCTGTTTTCCGATTCTATAACAGGTTGCGGAGCTTTGGCAGAGATCTGTTCCCTGACCGTTGAAAGCTGGTCCGGCCGGAAATACACGCCTTCTTCGGCTACCGTTTGAATGATCGCGGGCAATTCCCGGGGAGAAATACCTTTGGGAAGAAATGCCGAAACACCGGCTTTCAGCATAAAGCCCATAAACGACAGCTGGTAATGCGAGGAGATAACGATAATGTTGATCGACGGATACTTGATCTTCAGCTCCTTGGTAATGGAAATGCCGTCGGTGTCCTTCATTTTGAGGTCGAGCAGCAGAACATCCGGAAGAACGGCTGCAACCGCCAGCTCGGCAAATAAACCCGTTCCGCCATCCGCTGTGAACAGCACGTTGAACTCCGGTCTGGAATCCAGGAATTCTTTCAGCAGCGTAACGATCAGCGTGTCGTCGTCAGTTATAGCAAGATTAATACTGCTCATAGCACGGATTCTGTTTTGGATTCGAGTGCTAAAATACTTGAAACGCCCTTACTGCGGGCAGGTTTAATGCGGTAAGTTCCGCCAATGTGCTGCATCCGGAGCTCGATGTTGTACATTCCGAGGCCTTTTTTGATGGCTTCCGGATCAAATCCGCGGCCGTTATCCCTGATGAGCAGCGTGATCCATTTTGGGGTACAGCGCAGGTGAATGTCGATCTGATCGGCCTGGGCATGCTTGTAAATATTGGTGATCAGCTCCTGGACGATGCGCAGAAAATGAATCTTGATCATTGGAGTAACGGTATCTTCCTGCCGGATATCCTGGTGAAAGGCAATGCGGATGCTTTTCTGCCACGGATCAGTCACCGTTTCGATCAGCTCGCCCAGCGATTTGTGTTCGATCAGCGGTGGGCTCAGATCGTGGGAAATCCTTCTTGCTTCCGAAATACTTTCCTGCAGCATGTCGTCGATCTCTTCCGGATCTTTGGCAAGCTGGTGCTTCAGCTGGATCGTAATGAGCTTTCCTATCAGTGCGTCGTGCAGATCGGCCGCAATTCTTACGCGTTCTTTTTCCTGCGCCAGGATGCTCGTTTCCAGCAGCTTTTTCTGATGGTCGAGCTTCATGTTGCTTTCATCTATTCCTGCCTGCACGATCCGTTTGAAGCCGACATAAGCCACCCGTATGATCGTAAAAACGAGCAGGAACATTACTGAGCACGCTATAACTAGCCAGAACGTAATTGTTTGCGCGTCATGCCATTTTTCCATATTTCTCGGGTTAATAACAGGTAAAAGATCAATGTGACGGCCAGGTTGCCCAGCCAGAAATAGAATTTCAGGTTCGAAGTCTCATTGATCAGGAAATTGATCGGAAGAAAAAAGAGCAGATTCAGTGAAAAGAAGAGGAGGATGATGGAGTTCAGCTGGAAAAATTCCCATACCTGGCTGTTCTTGTCGCGGATCTTTTCGAAGAAGAAGCTCACGGACAGCAGAACGATCAGGAAGGTGTCTACGACCTTTGAATAGGACTGGAACTGCTCAACGGAGGCAAATTTCAGGCTGAAAAGTTCCCAGATAATGAACAGGGTTCCGGCTGCGGTTAAGCCTATCAGGAAAGGATTCCGCTTGCGCAGGAATAAGGTGAAATATAGAGAGGAGAACAGGATGAGCTCCAGCAGGCTGAAAAGCAGGATGAACACCAGGTTGTTCTCATAAATAACGACGTAGCCCCTGCTCATAAGATCGGCAATGAGCGCTACGAGCAGGTAAATGGTAATCGTTTTGTGGGCACGATCGAGCGACTTAAAGTAATAAGCGCCTGCTGCAATTCCAAGAAGGAGCAGAGCAGGCGCCAAAAGCGTCAAGGTATCGATGAACCCGTAGAAACTCATTACTGTTCAGCCAGTGTAAGTAAGTAAAACGCGGATTTTTTGTAAGGCTTGAACGGAGGAACCGGTCTTACGGTATCAAAAAATGCAGAAGCGTTGGTAAGGCCCGACTCGTCGTCGATGATGAGATCGGCAACATATCCTGTCGCATTTACTGCGGTTCTCAATGCCAGGAAAATATGGTAATCGGTAGACTGGAAATCGTCTCCCGGAATGGCAAAAGCCTGGTACATACCTTCAGGTGTAAGTACTTGTTTTT
>Ga0247810_10002233_pt1 | contig 10916 bp, 6 predicted proteins | sample UWRJL119311C1_FD_179918 | JGI IMG/M metagenome (GOLD analysis project Ga0247810, IMG submission 179918) | Plant litter microbial communities from Arlington Agricultural Research Station in Wisconsin, United States - UWRJ-L119-311C-1 | ecosystem: Environmental > Terrestrial > Plant litter >...
TGTCGGACGACGATTCGAAGTACAGCAGGTTTTTCACGCCCGACAGCTCGCGCTCGATCAGGCTGATCACCGAATCGTTCATGGTCTGCGGCGTGGCGCCGGGGTAGCTGGCGGAGATGCTGACGCTCGGTGGCGCTACCGAGGGAAAGCGCGCAATCGGCAATTGCGGTATGGCGATCAGTCCGAACAGGACGATAAAGATCGCCACCACCCAGGCAAACACCGGGCGGTCGATAAAAAATTGAGGCATGTTTTACACTTTCTGCACTGTCAGGGGCGGTCGGTCAATGGGCGGCGGGGACGGCGCGTTGCCAGGCCTGCGGCGTGGCGGCGCTGCCCGCCTGCAGCCGTTCCTGGCCTTCGATCACCACCGTTTCGCCCGCCTTCAGGCCCTTGGCAACCACATACTGATGGTCGATCACCTCGCCCACTTCGAGCGGGCGCAGGCTGGCCTTGTTGGCCTGGTCCAGCACCCAGGCCTGGGCCTGGCCATCGCCGGCGCGCAGCACCGCCTGCTGCGGCACCAGCAGGCCGTGAGCGTCCCGGGCGCGCGCGATGCGGGCCCGCACGAACATGCCGGGCAACAGCGCGCGCTGCGGATTGTCGACCAGCACGCGGATGGTGGCGTCGCCGGTGCCGGCGTCGATGCTGGTGCCCGAGTACACAATGCGGCCCATCTGCGCGTAAGGCTTGCCGTCGGCGCCGAGGATGGTGACCGGCAGCTTGTCGATGCCACTGGCGCCGGCGCCCTGCAGGGCGGCCTGCAGGGCCGCCAGCCTGGCCGCCGGCTGGCGCACATCCACATACACCTTGTCGATCTGCTCGATGCGCGCCATCGGCGCCGTGTCGGCGGTGCCCACCAGCGCGCCTTCGGTCACCAGTTCGGAACCGATGCGCCCGGCGATCGGTGCGTCGATGCTGGCGAACGCCAGGTCCAGGCGGCGCCGCGCCAGGGCCGCGCGCGCCTGCGCCACGCTGGCCACCGCCTGCTCGCGCTGGGCCACCGCATCGTCATAGGCTTGCCGGCTGATGGCGTCGGCCTCCATCAAGGGTTTCAGGCGCTCGGCCTGCACGCCGGCGCGGTTGGCGGTGGCGACCGCGCTTTGCAGAGCGGCGGCGGCGGCATCGGCTTCGGCCTGGAACGGCGCGGCGTTCAGCTGGAACAGCTTCTGCCCCGCCTTGACATCCGCGCCCTGCTCGAACAAGCGGCGCAGCACGATGCCGCCCACCTGTGGGCGGATATCGGCGCTGCGGAAGGCGGCCACGCGGCCGGGCAATTCGTCGCTGAGCACCAGCGGCGCGGCCTGCAGCTTGAGGACGGTGACCGACGGCGGCGGTGCGACCGGCGGCGCTTCCCGGGGTTGAGAGCAGGCGGCCAGGCCCAGCAAGGTAGCCAGGGCGGCCATGGTGGCGAGATGGGTTTTCAGGAGGCGGTTGGCGTGCATGGTCTTTCTCTGTGGCGTATCACGACCGGCGGTCCGGTCGACTGATATCACCAGCATAAAGGGCCTGTGTGGAAGCAGCGTCGAGGAAGTGTGGAGATTCGATGGAGAGCGTGAACGGTGCTAGACTGCGCGCATGAACCGCCTGCCAGACACCCTTTCTCCGCTTGTATTGATCGCCGAAGACGAACCGCAGATCGCCCGCATCCTGGCCGGCTACCTGGAGCGCGACGGCTACCGCACGGCGTTCGCGCTCGACGGCCGCCAGGCGCTGGCGCAGCACCTGGCGCTGGCGCCCGACCTGCTGCTGCTCGACGTGCAGATGCCGCTTGCCGACGGCTGGGAAGTGCTGGCGCAAGTACGCCGGCGCGGCGACACGCCCGTCATCATGCTGACCGCGCGCGACCAGGATGCCGACAAGCTGGCGGCCCTGCGCGTGGGCGCCGACGACTATATCGTCAAGCCGTTCAATCCGGCCGAAGTGGTGGCGCGGGTGGCGGCCGTGCTGCGCCGTTCGCGCGGGCGCCCGGCCGAGGCGCCCCAGCAAAAACTGCGTTGCGGCCCGCTCGAAATCGACCACGAAAGCTATGCCGCCAGCGTGCTGCACGATGGCCATGCCAGCCCGCTGAACCTGACCCTGACCGAATTTCGCCTGCTGGCCCACCTGGCGCGCACGCCGCGCCGCGTCTGCAGCCGACTCGAACTGCTGCAAGCCTGCCTGCCCGAGGGCAATACTTTGGCACGCACGGTGGACAGCCATGTCAGCAAGCTGCGCAAGAAGCTCGAGGAAGCCGGCGTGCCGAATATGCCGGTCAGCCTGCGCGGCGTGGGGTATCGCCTGGAAGGTGAAGCCTGATGCGGCTGACGGGCCTGAACCGGCAGATCGTGCTGTCGATGTCGGTGCTGATGGTGTGCAGCATCGTGCTGAGCTGGATAGGATCGTGGATTTTTTTCGCCATCGCGTTCAAGATCGATCCGGCCATGCTGTCGGAACCCGACGATTTTTCTCCCACCACCGCAGAATGGCTGTGGATACTGGCAATCACCATTTTCGGACTGGTGCTGGCGCTGTTCTTCGCCGTCAAGCTGGCCGCGCGCATCCTGACCCCCATCAATTCCGTGATGGACAGCGTGCGCCGCGTGGCCCATGGCGACCTGGCAGCGCGCGCCGTGGCCGGTGACCGTACCCTGGGCGAGACGGCGCTGCTGGTGGACGACTTCAACAGCATGGCCGAGCGGCTGGAACGCAGCAGCCGCGAAAGCCAGACCTGGAACGCGGCCATCGCGCATGAATTGCGCACCCCCGTCACCATCCTGCGCGGCACCTTGCAGGGCGTGGTCGACGGCGTGTTCAAGCCCGAAGAGGTGGAGTTTCGCGCCCTGCTGTCGCAGGTCGAGGGCCTGGGACGGCTGATCGAAGACCTGCGCACCCTGAGCCTGGCCGACAGTGGCCAGATGCAGCTGCGCCTGACGTGGACCGACCTGGTACTGGAAATCGAGGAAGTCGCCCGGCTGCTGGGCCCGGAGCTGGCGGCGGCTGGCTTTGCCTTGCGGCTGGACCTGTCCGGCAACCCGGTGCGCTGCGATGCGGCGCGCATGCGCCAGGTCGTGCTGGCCCTGCTCGACAACGCGCGCCGTTATGCGCATGCGGGCCAATTGCTGCTCAGCACGCGCGTGCACGACGGCCAGTATTGCCTGCAACTGGAAGACGCGGGGCCAGGCGTCCCCGACGAGCTGGCGCCACACGTGTTCGAAGCGTTTCGTCGCGGCGATGCCGCCCGTGCCGAGCTGCCTGCGGGCAGCGGCCTGGGCCTGGCGGTGGTCGAGGCCATCGCCCGCGCCCACGGCGGCAGCGCCAGTTGCGCACGCGGCGCGGCCGGTGGCGCCGTGCTGACCGTCAAGTGGCCGGTCGAGCATGGCGCGCCGCCATCCGCGGCCTGATCAAACCGGCGCCACGCCGCCATCGGTGCGCAGCATCTCGATGAAACCGCGCAGCGCGGCCGGCATCTGCTTGCGGCTCGAGTAGTACAGGAAGTAGCGCGGCGCCGGCGCATGCCAGCCTTCCAGCACGCACACCAGGCGCCCGGCCGCGATATCGGCGCGCGCATCGGCTTCATAGACATAGGCCAGCCCTGCTCCATCGCGCGCCGCGCCCAGCATCAGCTCATCGTCGTCGAACACCAGCGGACCGGCGACGGCGACGCTGACACCTTGCGCGAACTCCCATGCATACTGGCGCCCGCTGGGAAAACGCCGGCCTATGCACCCGTGCGCCAGCAGCTCGCGCGGCGCCTGTGGCGTGCCGTGTGCCGCCAGGTAGGCTGGCGCGGCCACCACCACGAAAGGCTGCGGCGCGCCCACCGGCACGGCGATCATGTCGGCCGCCACGGTCTCGCCGAAGCGGATGCCGGCGTCAAAACCATCGCGCACGATATCGATCAGGCCATCGTCGGTCACCAGTTCGACCTGCACGCGCGGATAGCGCGCGGCAAAGCGCGCCAGCATCGGGCCCAGCAGCAGCCGCGCCGCAGGACGCGGCACGTTCAGGCGCAGCTTGCCTGTCGGCACCTCCTGCAAGCTGCTCAGTTCCAGCAAGGCATCGTCGATGTCGCGCAGGGCCGGCGCGAGGCGCGCCAACAGTTGCTCGCCCGCCTGGGTCGGCGTCACGCTGCGCGTGGTCCGGTGCAGCAGGCGTACGCCCAGGCGTTCCTCCAGCGCGCGCAGCGCATGGCTCAGGGCGGAAGCCGATACGCCGCGCTCGAGCGCCGCCTGGCGGAAGCTGCGCAGGCGGGCGACGGCGGCAAATGAGGTCAGGACATTCAGGTCGGTCATGATTGATGAGAATGATTCAGTAATCCATGCAGGATAGCCTATCTTATCGAATGCAGTACGTCACGCCATACTGTGCACTCGATACATCACCAAGGACTGCAATGAAACATCATCGACAACTGGGTGGCAGCGACTTGCGCGTCGCCCCCATCGGCCTGGGCTGCATGGGCATGAGCTTTGCCTACGGCGGCGCCGACGACGCCACGTCATTGCGCGTGCTGCACCGCGCGGTCGAACTGGGCGTGACCATGATCGACACGGCCGAGGTCTACGGCCCCTACCTCAATGAGGCGCTGGTGGGCCGCGCCCTGCGCGAGTTGCGTGGCAAGGTCGCCATCGCCACCAAGTTCGGTTTCAAAATCTTGCCCGAGGGCCAGGGTGTGGCGCGCATGGCCGGCGTCGACAGCCGTCCCGGACATATCGTACGGGCGGTCGAAGCGTCGCTGTCACGGCTGGGCATCGAGTGCATCGACCTGCTGTACCAGCACCGCGTCGATCCTGCCGTGCCGATCGAGGACGTGGTCGGTACGATGGCCGAGCTGGTGCGGGCCGGCAAGGTACGCCACCTGGGGCTGTCGGAAGTGTCGGCCGCCACCTTGCGCCGCGCCCACGCCGTCCACCCGATCGCGACGGTCCAGTCCGAATATTCGCTATGGAGCCGCGAGGTGGAAGCCGAGGTGTTGCCCGCCTGCCGCGCGCTGGGGATCGGCTTTGTGCCCTACAGCCCGCTGGGTCGGGGATTTCTTACAGGTAAACTCACTGCCAGCGCGGCGCTGGCGCCGGACGACTACCGCCACAGCCTGCCACGCTTCCAGCCAGCGGCAATGGCGGCCAACCGGCACCTGGTGACAACATTGCAAGGCTTCGCGGCGGCGCGCGGAATCACGGCGGCGCAGCTGGCGCTGGCCTGGCTGCTGGCGCAGGACGAGTCCATCGTGCCGATTCCCGGCGCGCGCAGCCTGGCGCACCTGGAAGAAAACGTTGCCGCCGCCAGCATCGTGCTGGCGCCGTCCGAGCTGGCGGCGATTGCGGCGGCGATACCGGCGGCGGCCGTGCACGGCGCGCGCTACCCGCAGCAGGAACTGGACATGGTGGACCTGTAACCAGCAGTCACGGCGCCGGCGCTGGCGATTTCAGCACGCGCCGCACTTGAAATCGCCGAATCCGCTATCATTTCTGTTCTTAACTATTCACAAAAGAAAGATTTCCATGTCCGATTTGCTGCAAGACTTGCAATGGCGTTACGCTACCAAAAAGATGGATCCGTCGAAAGCGGTACCGCAAGAAAAAGTCGACCGCATCGTGGAAGCCGTGCGCCTGACCGCCAGTTCCAGCGGCCTGCAGCCGTATGAAGTGTTTGTCGTGACCAACCCCGAGTTGCGCGCGCAGATCAAGCCGCATGCCTGGAATCAGGGCCAAGTGACCGACTGCTCGCACCTGCTGGTGTTTGCCGCCTGGGACAACTACACGGTGGAGCGCATCAACCACATGTTTGACCTGGTCAATACCGTGCGCGGCTTCAAGAACGAAGGCTGGGAAGCGTACCGCCAGCAGATCCTGAACACCTACCCGCAGCGCGACGCGGAAACCAACTACCAGCACGCCGCCCGCCAAGCGTATATCGGCGTGGGCACGGCCCTGATCGCCGCGGCGCAGGAAAAAGTCGATTCGGTGCCGATGGAAGGTTTTGATCCGGCCAAGGTCGACGAGATCCTGGGCCTGACCGCGCGCGGCCTGCGTTCGGTGGTGATCCTGCCGCTGGGCTATCGCGCCGGCGAAGGCGACTGGCTGCAGAACCTGGAAAAAGTACGCCGTCCGCAAGAAGAATTCGTCACCGCAGTGGCGTAATTTTCTTGTAGCGCGATGCAAAAAGCGGAGGCTGCCTCAAGGTAGCCTCCGCTTTTTTTCATGCCTGTTTCTTCAAACTGACGCGTCGTTTTGCACGGCGCGGCAGTTCAGTCAACAACTTCGCTTACTGGCTTTCCACGCTGGTATTGCCAGCCTCGGACGGCAAGCGCAAACCACTATCGACCACATTCAGGCGCAGGCCCGGCAAGACATTGCTGTTCACCGAAGCCGTCGTCTGCACCACCGGCGTGCTGCCCTGCTGCGGCTGGCTACCCTCCACCGCCACCTCCACCGCGTCTTCCTTGCTGGTCACGGTTTCGCCTTTCGCCACCACATCAGCCTGCACCATATTGCCCTGCGATGGCGCCACATTGACCGTCCCCAGCACGCTGGCCAGGGCGCTTTGCAGCGCTTCGGTCGGATTGACCGTCAGCACGCCCGGCGTGTACGTCAGCGCGTAGTTGGTCGACGTCTGGCCGGATGCCGACACCAGATAGCTGCCCGATGGCGAGCCGGTGGTGGCCGGCGTGCTGAACGCCAGGTTGCCGCTGACCTCGTTCGCCAGCGTATCGTTGCCCAGCAAGCCGGTGTAGCTGGCCGTAAAGGCCGGATTGGCAAGGCCCTGGTCTTTCTCGGCGTTGTCCACTCTGACACCCAGCGCCGCCTGCGTGATGCTGGCGGTGGTGGTTGCCGTAGCGTTGACCGTGTAGTTGCCCGCATCCGTACCGCCGAGCGCAATGCCGTTCACCGTCACCGTCTTGTTGGCGCCGGCGTTCTTGTCGGCAAAGCTGGCGCCGCTGTTGCTGATGGTCAGCACGTCACCGGCGATGCGGTTGTCCGCCAGGGTCACGCTGGCATTGGTCGTCGTGTCGTACACGCGCGACGCGGCGCCGGTGGCGCGTACCAGCAGGCTGGCCGGCGTGATACTGGCCGTCAGGCCGGTCGGATTGCTGACCGTATAGTTGCGGGCCAGGCCGCTGGCCGTGTCGACCAGGGTGGTGCCGGTGACCGTCACGGTCTTGCCATTGGCCGCGTTCTTGTCGCTGAACACGGCCGTCTGGCCACCAAAGCCCAAGGTTTCACCCGCCACCAGGCCGCTCAACAAGCCACCGGACAGGCTCGCTTGCGTATTGCCGTCATAGACTTTATCGCCGGCCAACTGGCCCGTTACCGTCAGGGCCTTGGCCGTAATGCTGGCCGTCAGGCCGGTCGGGTTGCTGACCGTATAGTTACTGGCCAGGCCGCTGGCGGTATCGACCAGGGTGGTACCCGTCACCGTCACCGCTTTGCCATTGGCCGCGTTCTTGTCGCCGAACACGGCAGTTTGACCCGCAAAGCCCAGGGTTTCACCGGCCACCAGGCCGCTCAGGGCGCCACCGGACAAGCTGGCGACGGTATTGCCGTCATAGACTTTATTGCCCGCCAGCTGACCGGTCACCGTCAGGGCCTTGGCCGTAATATTGGCGCTCAATCCGGTCGGGTTGCTGACCGTGTAGTTGCTGGCCAGGCCGCTGGCGGTATCGACCAGGGTCGTGCCGCTGACTGTCACGGTTTTGCCATTGGCCACGTTCTTGTCGCTGAACACGGCGCTCTGGCCGCCGATCACCAGGGTTTCACCAGCGACCAGGCCGCTCAGGGCGCCACCGGACAGGCTCGCTTGCGCATTGCCGTCGTAGACCTTGTTGCCGGCCAATTGACCGGTCACCGTCAGCGCCTTGGCCGTGATGCTGGCCGTCAGGCCGGTCGGGTTGCTGACCGAATAGTTGCTGGCAAGGCCGCTGGCGGTGTCGACCAGGGTCGTGCCGCTGACTATTACGGTCTTGCCATTGGCCGCGTTCTTGTCGCTGAACACGGCGCTCTGGCCGCCAAAGCCCAGCGTTTCACCGGCCACCAGGCCGCTCAATGCGCCGCCGGACAGGCTGGCGACGGTATTGCCGTCATAGACTTTATTGCCGGCCAGCTGGCCCGTTACCGTCAGGGCCTTGGCCGTAATGCTGGCCGTCAAGCCGGTCGGGTTGCTGACCGTATAGTTGCTGGCCAAGCCATTGGACGTGTCGACCAGGGTGGTACCCGTTACGGTCACAGCCTTGGCGGTGGCCGCGTTCTTGTCGCTGAACACTGCCGTCTGGCCGGCTAAGCCCAGGGTTTCGCCACCCACCAGGCCGCTCAGGGTGCCACCGGACAGGCTGGCGACAGTATTGCCGTCATAGACCTTGTTACCCGCCAGCTGGCCGGTCACCGTCAGGGCCTTGGCCGTGATACTGGCCGTCAGGCCGGTCGGGTTGCTGACCGAATAGTTGCTGGCCAGGCCGCTGGCCGTATCGACCAGGGTGGTGCCGGTTACCGTCACGGTCTTGGCAGTCCCGACATCCTTGCCGCTGAAGCTGGCGACCTGGCCACCGATGGCCAGGCTTTCCGAGCCCACCAGGCCATTCAGGACGCCACCGGACAATTGCGCCGCGGTATTGCCGTCATATACTTTATTGCCTGCGACCTGGCCGCCGATCGTCAGGGCTTTCGGCGTGATGGTGCCCGTGCCGCTGGACTTCGCATCGGCCAGCACATAGTTGCCCGCGTCAAGGCCGCCCAGAACGATGCCTTCGACGTTCACCGTCTTGCCGGCGCCGGCGTTCTTGTCGCTGAACGCCGCCTTGGTGGCGGTAAATGACAGGCTGTCACTGCCCAGCAAGCCATTGAAGGTGGCGCCCGCGTTCAAGGTGGCGGTATCGGTGCCGTCATAGGTCTTGCCGGCGGCCGTGATGCCGGTGACGCTGGCAATTTGCGCCTGCGTAATGGTGCCCGTGCCGGTGCCGGTGGTGGCGGTCAGGTTGTAGTTGCCCGCATCGCTACCGCCCAGGCTCAGGCCGCTGGCGTTGACAGTCTTGCCGCTGCCGGCGTTCTTGTCATTGAAGGTGGCCGAGGTTGCGCTGACGGCGAGATTGTCGCCATTCATCATGCCGGCAAACGTGGCGCCGGCATTGTTGACCGTGGCAGCAGTGGTGGCGTCATACGTCTTGCCGGAGGCCGCTATCCCGGTGATGCCGGTGATCAACGCCTGGCTGATGCTGCCGCTGCCCGTGCCGGTGGCGGCCATCAGGTTGTAGTTGCCAGCGTCCGTGCCACCCAGGGTCAGGCCGCTGGCGTTGACCGTCTTGCCAGTGCCGGCGTTCTTGTCAACGAAATTGGCCGAGGTGGCGCTGACGTTCAGGACGTCGCCATTGACCATGCCTGCAAACGTCGCGTCGGCATTGCTGACGGCGGCGGCGGTGGTCGCGTCATACACTTTGCTGCCAACCGTAAATCCGGTGACGCCCGTGATATTGGCCTTGGCGATATCGCCGGTGCCGGTACCCGTGTTGCTGGCCAGGGTGTAATTGCCCGCGTCCGCGCCGCCCAGAACGATGCCTTCGACATTGACGGTCTTGCCGGTGGCGGTATTCTTGTCGCTGAACGCGGCCTTGGTGGCGCTGAACGACAAGCTGTCGCTACCCAGCAAGCCGTTGTAGGTGGCGCCGGAGTTCAAGGTGGCCGCGTCAGTGCCGTCATACGTCTTGCCGGCGGCCGTGATGCCGCTGACGCTGGCAATCTGCGCCTGGGTAATGGTACCCGTGCCGGTGCCGGCGACTGCCGTCAGGTTGTAGTTGCCGGCGTCCGTTCCACCCAAGGTCAGGCCGCTGGCATTGACTGCCTTGCCGCTGCCGGCATTCTTGTCATTGAAAGCCGCCGAGGTGGCACTGACAGTCAGGGCGTCGCCACCGAACATGCCGGCAAACGTCGCGCTGGCATTGTTGACAGTGGCTGCGGTGGTGGTGTCATACGTCTTGCCGGCGGCCGCAATACCGGTCACGCCGGTGATCAACGCCTGGGTGATGCTACCCGTGCCGGTGCCGGTGACTGCCGTCAGGTTGTAGTTGCCGGCATCCGTGCCGCCCAGGGTCAGGCCGCTGGCGTTGACAGTCTTGCCGCTGCCGGCGTTCTTGTCGATGAAAGCCGCCGAAGTGGCGCTGACAGTGAGGGCGTCGCCACCGAACATGCCGGCAAACGTGGCGCCAGCGTTGCTGACGGTGGCCGTGGTGGTCGCGTCGTACACTTTGGTGCCAGCCGCAAGGCCGGTCACGCCCGTGATGTTCGCCTTGGCGATATCGGCTTTGACATCGGTGGGGTTGCTGACGTTGTAGTTGCTGGCCAGGCCGCCGTTGCTGCCGTCGGCCAGCGTGGCGCCACTGACGATGACGGCTTTGTCGGTGCCGGCATTCTTGTCGCCAAAGGCACCCGACAGGCCGGACAGGCCCAAGGTTTCCGAGCCGACCAGTCCGTCCAGGGCACCGCCGCTGATGCTGGCCTTGGTGGTGGCGTCATAGCCCTTGTTGCCGGCCGTCACGCCAGTGACGCTCAAAGCTTTTTGCGCGATGCTGGCCGTCATGCTGCCGGCGACCGTGTAATTGCTGCCCAGGCCACCGTTGCTGCCATTGGCCAGCGTGCCGCCGGTAATATTGACAGCCTTGTCGTTGCCGGCGTTCTTGTCGCCGAACGCGCCGCTCAAGCCTGTCAGGCTGACGGTTTCCAAACCGACAAAACCGTCCAGCGTGCCGCCCGTGATGGTGGCATCGCGAGCGCCGTCATAGGTTTTGTCGGCCGCCACCGCACCAGTCACCGCCAATACTTTTTGCGTGATATTGGCTGTCACATTGGTCGGGTTGGTCACGCTGTAATTGCTGGCCAGGCCAGTGCCGTCAAGCAGGCCCACGCCACTGACCACCACCACCTTGCCATTGCCGGCGTTCTTGTCGGCGA
>Ga0247810_10002237_pt1 | contig 10889 bp, 4 predicted proteins | sample UWRJL119311C1_FD_179918 | JGI IMG/M metagenome (GOLD analysis project Ga0247810, IMG submission 179918) | Plant litter microbial communities from Arlington Agricultural Research Station in Wisconsin, United States - UWRJ-L119-311C-1 | ecosystem: Environmental > Terrestrial > Plant litter >...
CTTTTTCCTTGAAAATTTCCTCGGTATTTTCTCCTGAATATAAATGGTCTTCTCTTTTACGGATCAAAGTACTGTCAGAAAGATTTTGTCTCATTCTCGCCGCCACTTCCTGTTGTCCTTTATGACGTTTGGTTTGGTTTAATTCTTCAGAAAAATGATCGTCATACGCCTGAACCAATTCGTTGATCGCACAAGAAGCTTTTAATGACCAGTCTAATAATTTATTGGCGTGGTGCACATTGACAACTCCAATTCCGGTCATTACAGATGTACCGTTGATTAACGCCAGACCTTCTCTAATTTCTACCTGAATGGGTTTTAAACCTTCAATTTCGAATACTTCAGGAGTTGGTCTTCTGTCTCCTTTATAAAAAACTTCGCCTTCACCAATTAAAACCAAAGCCAAGTGTGATAATTGTACTAAATCTCCACTCGCACCAACACCACCATGCTCAAAAATAAGAGGCGTAATATCTCTGTTGATTAATTCTGCCATTAAGTGAATTACTGACGGATGAACTCCGGAGTTACCTAATGATAAAGTATTTAAACGCGCTAAAATTGCTGCTTTTGCACAAACAGGGCTCAAAGGTTTTCCTGTTCCCGAAGAGTGGCTTCTGATTAAATTGTATTGCAGCTGAATTTGGTCAGACTCTTTAATACGGTATTGAGCCATTGGTCCAAAACCAGTATTTACCCCATATATTACTTTGTTTCCTGAAAATTCTTTCAGGAAATTGAAGCTTTCGTTTACTCGGTTTAAAACAGCATCGCTTATCGAAACTTTGTTATTTCCAAAAATAATGGATTCGAATTCTGCTAAACTTAAATATTCATTAATTGTGTTCATTAAACTGGTTTTGATTGTGCTAATTTAATTTTATTTATCAAAATAAATGTAGTTATTTTGATGATGGCAAATGTAGGCTAATAATTGATAATATTTTTAATATGATAAAGGAGTTTGTAGATGTTTTAGTGATTGGTGCGGGACCTTCTGGATGTGTGTCAGCATCTTATCTTCATAAAAACAATGTTAAGATAAAAGTTGTTGAAAAAACAAAGTTTCCAAGACTGGTCGTTGGCGAAAGCCTTATACCGCGAGTAATGGATCATTTTGCAGAGGCTGAACTTTTTGAAAGTCTCGATGCAATGAATTTTGAGAAAAAATTAGGTGCCCGTTTTATAAGAGGAGAAGAAATTTGCGTTTTTGATTTCAGTAAAAAATTTGGTGAAGGCTGGGACTGGACCTGGCAAGTGCCAAGAGCTGATTTCGACAATACAATGGCGCAGGAAGTGATTAGAAAAGGAATTGATCTTGAATTTGAAACAGAAGTATTGGAAGTTTCTTTTGAAGGAAAAAAATCTAAAACCATCGTAAAAGATAAGGACGGAAATCTAAAAGAGATTCATGCCAATTTCATCATTGATTCCAGTGGATATGGCCGTGTTTTACCAAGACTTTTAGATCTTGATACACCATCACAACTAGATCCGCACTCTTCGATATTTACGCACGTAAAAGATATTAATAGAGAAGAAGGCGAAGAGGGAACTCAGATTTCATTTGATATTCTGGAAACCGAAGTTTGGTTGTGGGTAATTCCTTTCTCAAACGGCAATACAAGTTTAGGAGTTGTTGGCCCAACGGATTTTATCAATTCACTATCTGAAAATAAAAACAATGCCGAGGCTTTGCGCAATGCAATTCAAAAATCAGATTATTATATCAAAAGATTTAAAGGAACGGAGTTTTTATTCGAACCAGTTAAATTAGAAAATTATTCAAGAGCCGTAAAAAGAATGTACGGAGATGGTTTTGCCTTAACAGGAAATAGTTCTGAATTCTTAGATCCTGTTTTTTCATCAGGAGTTGCGTTTGCGACAGAATCCGGAATGCTGGCCGCAAAATTATATCTTAAAGAATCTCAGGGAATCTCAGTAGACTGGGAAGTTGAATTTACAGAATATATGAAAAAAGGGATTGCTGTTTTTACCACTTACGTGAAAGAATGGTACACCGGCAACCTTCAGACTTTATTCTTCCACCAACCGGAAAACCCGGATGTAAAAGAAAAAATCTGTGCTGTTTTGGCAGGGTATGTCTGGAATGAAGAAAACCCTTTTGTAAAAAAACACGATCATGTGATAGCCAACATGGCGTATTTACTCAATATGCAAAAAGAACAAAGCCCTGAATAATCAGGGCTTTTTTTATAGGTCTCAGATCGGGGTTTAAAGCCCTGCAATTTATTGCAGTACTTTAGTAATGCGAAAAAATATAAAATATTGTTTTTGAGCTGATACCAGTTTTTAAAATTTGTATTTAAGTTAGAACAGAAAGACTTTATGTCTCTCATAAAACCAAATCTTTACACCTTCAGTGCAGAGTAGTTTAGTAGAATAAAAAAAACATCTTATAGACGGTTTTTATTCTAAAAAATAAATATCAAGTGAAAACTCAGAAATCAAAAGCAAAAATGTCGATGATTTTGCAGGTTTAGTCTGTAATGATGAAAATTCTTTTGTTAAGAAACATGATGATGTAATTAAGAATATTTTTATAAAAAAAGGGCTGTCTTTTTTAAGATAGCCCTTTTTATTTTGGATAATTCAATAATGAATTAGATTTTATTACATTTGGTAGTTTACATTTTCATTTTCCATAGCATATTTAAATGCCCACGCCATCAGGTTACCAAAAAATGCGCTATTATAAGCACCATTTTTCACAATGGGAGTTCCTGTACCCGACACACCACAAACAGTGTCGACCAACGGGGTAACTAATCCAAAAAAGGCATATCCTAAATTTGCATGTCTAAAAGCATAGTGTTTGCCATTTAAAGGAAGTAAACTTACTGCATTGGGAGGTATTGACGTAAAAGGAGCACACCTCGTGCCATTTGTTTGATTTATAGTACGACCTTTTAAGTCACCAAAAGGTCCTGCAATAATAGGGTCAGCGATGCTGGCAAATTGCCAGCTTGCTAAATTAGAACTAGCGGAAGTACTTGATAAACCGGATGTGTTAAAAATAGTATTCATAACCGTGTTTAAGTCGCTGTCAGCATATTCGCCAACTCCAGCATGAAGGGTAATTAAAGCTCCTTTTTTATTCTTAACAAAATCATTAAGAACCGATAGTACTCCATTCTCTACGATATATGACGGATAGTCCCATGTATAGGCCCATGCTTGTAATATAACATCGATTTTGTTAGCGTTGATAAAGTTTTTTAACACTGAAGGATCTGTAGTGGCAGGTAAATTGAATATATTTATACCCTCCATTGCAACAATACCATTAGGTCCAAAATTGTTTCTTGATTCTAACATAGCCCTGGAAGGCGTGTTAGAACCAGGTAAATCTGGTCCGTATTGCCAGCCCATATCCCCAAAATGAAGTACATTCATCTTACGAATTCCTACAGTAACATTTGCTGTACAGGCAGGGCTGGTACTGTTCGATGTAATATTGTAACTAAACGCACCACCAACGCCCGCTGTTCCAGCTGCAGCCATAATTACATTTTGCGAACCCGTACTTGAAAACGTACCTGTAGCAGAAAAGCTAATTCCATTTACCGTATTTGTACTTAGATTATAGGCTCCAACGGCCGTTACGTTAACAGGAACTACCATCGTATTTGCTGATGTCATTGCTAGTCCGGGTAAATAAGAACCTGTGGTAGTGATACTGCCGCAGTTTATAGTATATGCTATTGGCTGTTGTGCCACTGTAACACTTACTGTACAAGAACTTGACGTTCCTGGGCTTCCTGTAACTGTAAATGCAGTATTTCCAGGTGTAAGAGGTGTACCTGTTCCATTTAATATAACCTGTTGCGTTCCTAAAGCCGAAAGATCTATAAGGCCAGAACTAAAGGTCATTCCGTTAGTAGTAGTAGTTGTAATGGTAGTTTTACCTGTTGCTGTTACATTTACCGGCAGTACAATCGTATTTGCTGTATTAAGCGGTGATGCCTGCATATAAGTTCCTGTTGGTGTCGCTTCCGCACAATTAATAGTGTAGGAGACAGGAGCTACCGTAACAAGTATGCCACTACATAATGCGCCAGAAGCGGTTTTCGCATTTGATGTAATGACAAATGAATCTGTTTGAGACGCTAAGGGAGTTCCCGTTCCCAATAATTCGACACTTTGAGGGCCTGTCGTTGTAAATTTACCTGTACCTGTAAAAGAGTAACCATTTATAGTATTAGTGCTTATGTTCCAAAATCCAATATTAGTTACGTTTACACTCAAGGTGATTTTGTTACTAGTCGTAAGAGGTAATCCAATATTATATACCCCTTCATTGGTTACGGTGCTACAATTGAGTGCATAATCGATTTCGGCCCTTTCTACAAAAATGTTTGGCGAACAATCATTTGTAGATCCGTTTATAGAAACTTTAACAGCATCTCCGGCATCTCCGGCATCATAACCCATATTTGGAGTACCTACGCCAGGCAAATTCAATATATAAGAACCCGCTGCAGGAAAAGCCCCGCTGGCATTAAAATAATATCCATTATTTGTTGTTGCTGATATTGTGTAGGTTCCCGGTTGTGTTACTGTCACAGGAATAGTCATAAAGTTTGAGGGTGTTAAAGCAACACCTTGTTTATAGGCACCATTCACAATTCCCTGATTACAATCCGCAACAGCAATACTAAGTGTTGCAGGCGGCTGTGTACCACAGATACTCATCCACAAGTTCTGTCCCGCATTCCAATAATCGAAACAGTTTGTTGTAGTGTTGAAAATCAATAATCCGTTGCTTAGATTAGCAGGAATAATTGCATCTCTTTGAGAAGTGGTTAAGCGCGAAACTAGCATTCCTTTACTGTTGCTTTCCAGCTCGAAGATTGCTCCCGGTCTTGCTTTTTCTGATCCGCTGCTTATTGTGCCATCTTTTAATTTGGAGTTTTGTACCTGAGAAAAGACTGGAGACAAGCCACTGATAATTAAGAATATTGCTAAAGCAATTTGTCTCAACTTTAATATATTTTTCATGGTCTATTTCATATTAAGTTTATAATTCATTAAGCCTTGACCGCATGTTATCATTTTATGCCGTCGAAACATTTATTTTAATGAACTATTTAATAATGTTTCTAATTTGCTTAAACGCAATTCCATAGCTTCTGAAGCTTCTTTTAATATTTTAATTTCTAACTCTTTGGCTTCAAGCTGTTTGTTCTGCTCAATTACATGCAGGTAGAGTTCTTCCGTTTTTTCTAATAATTGTATTGACAGTTCAGAAACATTAAAAGAGTATCCTTCTTTGGTTTTTTCCAGTTCATTGATGGGTGTTATCCCTGGTAAATGCTTGTTGGTTCTAATAAAGGTATCTACACTCTTTAAATCCTTAAATTTATAATCTGCTTTTATATCTGAAAATCCTTTGAAGTAATCTTCGAAAACATAATCGGCGTAATAAGAATTCACTGTACTAATAGCCCCGTTAACTCTTAGTTTTTCATTAGGGGCTGCGGATGGTGTAGTATAGCCAATTCCGACCCATCCCTGTGTGTAAATGTTTTCAGTATTTGTTGTTGCTCCCTTATTACTTTCAGAACCAAACCATGGTTCTTTGACAGCAGCGCCGATATCTAATACGTGTAGTCTTGCGTCTTCGTCAAAATAATCAAGAGTACCAGATGTTGAGTTTACAGTTAAAGTTGTAAGTGTTTGTGCATCACCTACTAAGTCTATCATTTTGAACTCAGTTTTTTCATTATTTTCGTCTGTAAATATTAAAGAATTATCAGCTCCATTATAAGATAATGAAGTTACTGTTTCCTTTGATTTTATTACTTTCTCAAGTTCTTCATTAAAGTTGGTACCACCGACGATCGTTGCTGCATTTGATTCGATTTGAGCTGGCACGTCGAAAGTTTTCCACGTGGCAGAATTCGTGCCATTTGAAGTTAAAACCTGCCCACTGCTACCGCCGTTAATATCCAAAGCAGTTGCCGCGGTTAATAATTGCCCCCCGCCTGTTACACTTAGCGCTGAATTCGCAGACGTAAGATTATAAAGTGAACCTGTATCAAAAGTACCAACTCTTATCCACTTGTTATTCCAATAATAGTACCCCGGCGTCACGTCATTAATAGTCGCCGTGTTATAAATCATTAAACTTGTTGCAGGATCAGTAACAGGACTATTATCTGTTGTATTTACCAGAGCTACTCTAGGCATGAGAAGACCTCGTTTATTGGAAGTTATATCTAACTGTGCAGAATTATCAGGATTGAGTGTTCCTATTCCTGTTTGAGCATGGGATAAGGTGCCAAAACCAATCATGGCAAGTATTAATACTATTTTATTTTTAAATTCCATTGCTATTGAATTTTATTAAAACTCTTATGTAATTCTATATTATCAAGCTCTTCTAATTTGAAGAGAAGGTCTTTTTGTTTATCCAGCCATTTACAAGTAAATTTGATACATGTAGCTTCAAAATTGAAAATTTTTAAGGTTATGAATTTTAAAGTATTGTTTCAAAATTGCCTGTAGAAATTTTAGAAGAACAAATTAATTTTTAGTTTTGAAAAAAGGGAGAAGCATCCCCCTCCCTTTTATTTATTTAAAAATATTCTATAATTTAGAAAGTGTTTGCCATTTTAATGGGGCTACAGATTCTAAAATAAGCTGATATGAGTTAGATTGACCAATTGTCATTTTTACATCAGCCTCATCAATTGTTCCACTCGAAACTGATACTTTTACAAAAGCATCATCATTAGTATCTACTCTCTTAATAGAGAATACTTTACCAACTAAAAGAGGGTCGGTTACAGTTGGTAATGTTAATGTTAAATTTCCAGTGACAGCACTTGCATCAATAATTACTACATTATCAGTATCAATATTTAAAGTAGTACTTGATGAAATCCTTAATACACTCAATTTGTTGCTTACAGGATTTTTCCATTCTACTTTACCATCATCATCTGTAGTTGTTAGAACTTGTCCTTTAGCACCTCCATTAATCTTTAACGCAGCGTCTGCAAATAATATATCCGTGCCAGCAGCTGTACCACCAATAGTAATAAGACCGTCTTGAGAAGTTAAGCTTCCTTTACCAGTTGCATCATTATTAATTTTAACCCAGCTTGGAGATTTTGCTACCCATTCGGCGTCACGTCCCGCTACTGTTTTGTCTGTTCCAACGTAAGCATAAATATCTCCGTTTGTATCTTTTACAATTGCATCGAGTGTCGTAATAGAACCGGCAGTTCCTGGTGCTCCTGTTGTTCCTGGAATTCCGTCAGCGCCGTTTATTCCATTAATTTTAACCCAGTTTGGAGATTTAGCTGCCCATTCGGCGTCACGTCCCGCTACTGTTTTGTCTGTTCCAACGTAAGCATAAATATCTCCGTTTGTATCTTTTACAATTGCATCGAGTGTCGTAATAGAACCGGCCGTTCCTGGTGCTCCTGATGTTCCTGGAATTCCGTCAGCGCCGTTTATTCCATTAATTTTAACCCAGTTTGGAGATTTAGCTGCCCATTCTGCATCACGTCCTGCTACTGTTTTATCTGTTCCAACGTAAGCAAAAATATCTCCGTTTGGATCTTTTACAATTGCATCGAGTGTCGTAATAGAACCGGCCGTTCCTGGTGCTCCTGTTGTTCCTGGAATTCCGTCAGCACCGTTTATTCCATTTATTTTCACCCAGTTTGGAGATTTAGCTGCCCATTCTGTGTCACGTCCTGCTACTGTTTTATCTGTTCCAACGTAAGCAAAAATATCTCCGTTTGGATCTTTTACAATTGCATCAAGTGTCGTAATAGAACCGGCAGTTCCTGGTGCTCCTGTTGTTCCTGGAATTCCGTCAGCGCCGTTTATTCCATTTATTTTCACCCAGTTTGGAGATTTAGCTGCCCACTCGTCATCACGTTCTGCAGCTGTTGTTTTTGTTCCAACATAAGCATAGATATCTCCGTTTGGATCTTTTACAATTGCATCGAGTGTCGTAATAGAACCGGCCGTTCCTGGTGCTCCTGTTGTTCCTGGAATTCCGTCAGCGCCGTTTATTCCATTTATTTTCACCCAGTTTGGAGATTTGGCTGCCCATTCTGCATCACGTCCTGCTACTGTTTTGTCTGTTCCAACGTAAGCATAAATATCTCCGTTTGGATCTTTTACAATTGCATCAAGTGTCGTAATAGAACCGGCAGTTCCTGGTGCTCCTGATGTTCCTGGAATTCCGTCGATACCATTTTTACCTGTTAAGGCAATCCATTTATCATTATTATTAGGGTCGCGTACGTATATTATTCCAGTTGCATTATCAATATACATTGCAATATTGTCGCCTGGATAGCCAGCCTCGCCCTTTGAACCTGGTGCTCCTGTACCGCCGACTATACCATCTTTTCCATCTTTTCCGTCAAGGCCGTTGATTTTCACCCAGTTTGGAGATTTGGCTGCCCATTCTGCATCACGTCCTGCTATTGTTTTATCTGTTCCAACATAAGCAAAAATATCTCCGTTTGGATCTTTTACAATTGCATCGAGTGTCGTAATAGAACCGGCCGTTCCTGGTGCTCCTGTTGTTCCTGGAATTCCGTCAGCGCCGTTTATTCCATTTATTTTCACCCAGTTTGGAGATTTGGCTGCCCATTCTGCATCACGTCCCGCTACTGTTTTATCGGTTCCAACGTAAGCAAAAATATCTCCGTTTGGATCTTTTACAATTGCATCAAGTGTCGTAATAGAACCGGCCGTTCCTGGTGCTCCTGATGTTCCTGGAATTCCGTCAGCGCCGTTAAGACCATTTATTTTCACCCAGTTTGGAGACTTAGCTGCCCATTCTGTGTCGCGTCCCGCTACTGTTTTGTCTGTTCCAACATATGCGTAAATATCTCCGTTTGGATCTTTTACAATTGCATCCAAAGTGGTAATAGAGCCTGCAGTACCCGGTGCTCCAGCAGCACCTGCAATTCCGTCGATACCATTTTTACCTGTTAAGGCAATCCACTTATCATCATTGTTAGGGTCGCGTACGTATATTATTCCAGTTGCATTATCAATATACATTGCAATATTGTCACCTGGATAGCCAGCCTCACCCTTTGAACCTGGTGCTCCTGTACCTCCAACTATTCCATCTTTTCCATCTCTACCGTCAAGGCCATTGATCTTAACCCAGTTTGGAGATTTTTGTTCCCATTCAGTAGAACGTTCTGCAGCTGTTGTTTTTGTTCCAACGTATGCGTATATATCACCGTTCGGATCTTTTACAATTACATCAAGTGTAGTAATTGCACCTGGTGTACCCGGCGCTCCTGCAGCACCTGCAATTCCGTTTATACCACCGACACTGTCAATTGCTGCTGATAGATCTTTTGCAGAAACTATTCTATTCCATTTTTGATCTGCTGCTGTCCAGTAGTAGTACCCTTCGGTAACATCTGCAACATTCGCAGTATTATATACTAATAAACTATTAGCATCACTATCTAAATTTTTAACTGTTGTTGCATCAGCAGTGCCAGTTAAAGCAACACTTGGTATTAAAATACCTTTATTGTGCTTTGCTTCGAAAACTTGAAGTTTTGACGCTTCATGTGGATTTAGGGTTCCAACACCGACCTGTGAATAAGCCGAATAACATCCTAAAACAAAAACTAAAGGGAGTAATCTGTTCTTCATAGTATTATAATTATTTATATAGTTACATTATTATTGATCAAACATTAAAATTTGAAAAGTGCAAATGTCTCCTGTAATGTTTTATAAGATTACTCCGATAAGTTTTTTAAGTATTAGATTAGGGTATTTAAGAATGGGTTAATTCGAAATGGATAACTATAAAGAGTGGATTATCTTGATATTATGGGAAGTAAAAACGTTAAAATGTATATTTGAATACTATAATGAATAAATTAAATGTCAAAAGAATGACCTAAATTCAGTAAAAAATAGAAGACTGAAAAGAGGCTAGAATACTTTAAAATGTATAAGATAATGTGATTTATTCCTTTTGACGAACTGTAGCTAGTTTACATAAAATAGAATGTAGCAGCAATGTTTCATTATTTAATGACCGGTATGCTGTTGCGATAGTAATGGATTAATATCTAAAAATAAATAAAAAGATGCCTATTTAGATCATGAGATACGAAAGTACAAAAACAAAAAAAACTGCCCGAAAATACTTTCGAACAGTTTTTTATTTTGTCTTGAAAAATATTCTGATAAAAAATATATTACCAGAATTTAACGTATAAAGCTACAATTACTAATAATGTAATTACGATTAAAACTGTAGTTTGTGGTTTTACTTTAAACATTTCAGCATCAATTTCAAACGCTTTAGGATTTACTTTTGGCCCTGCAAAACTGATTGCAATCATCGCTAACATTGTAAAGAAGAATGATAATCCCATACAAATATGGAAAGGAATTTCGAATGCACCTTTTCCGTTAGGATAAGCTGTGTATAGTAAAGTTTCGTTTCCAAATAACATTGGAGCATATTCGTTGAATAATACAGATAAAACAAATCCTAAAATTACACCTACAATTGCTGCAGTTCCAGTTGTTCTTTTCCAGAACATACCAAGGAAGAACATCGCAAATACACCAGGGCTAATGAATCCTGTATATTTTTGGATGTAGGTAAATCCACCAACTCCGCCAATTCCTAAGATGTCATTCCATGTAAATAAAACAGCTAAAAGCATTGCAGCAAAAACGGCAATTCTACCAATGTTTACTTGTTGTTTTTCGCCAGCATCTTTCTGGATGTATTTTTTATGAATATCTAAAGTATAAATAGTCGAGATACTGTTTACTTTTCCGGCTAATGAAGCTACGATTGCAGCAGTTAAAGCCGCTACAGAAAGTCCTTTTAATCCTGTTGG
>Ga0247810_10002241_pt1 | contig 10885 bp, 10 predicted proteins | sample UWRJL119311C1_FD_179918 | JGI IMG/M metagenome (GOLD analysis project Ga0247810, IMG submission 179918) | Plant litter microbial communities from Arlington Agricultural Research Station in Wisconsin, United States - UWRJ-L119-311C-1 | ecosystem: Environmental > Terrestrial > Plant litter >...
AGCTGCAGCACCGGGTGGGTGAACAGTGCAACGACCAGGAGGTCGACCAGCGTGGTCAGGCCCAGGGTCAGGGCGAAGCCACGCACGTTGCCGACGGCCAGGATGAAGAGGACGGCGGCGGCGAGGAAGTTGACGGTGTCGGAGGCGATGATGGTGCGGATGGCGCGGCGCCAGCCGGACTCGACGGCCGAAACCAGTCCCCTGCCGTCACGCAGTTCGTCGCGCACCCGCTCGAAGTACACGATGAACGAGTCGGCGGTGATACCGATGGCCACGATCAAACCCGCGACACCGGCCAGCGAGAGCCGGTAGCCCTCCCGCCACGACAGCAGGGTGATCAGGAAGTAGGTGATCACGCCGGCGACGACGAGCGAGGCCACCGTCACGAGGCCGAGCAGCCGGTACTGGGCGAGCGAGTACAGAACGACGAGGATCAGGCCGATCAGGCCGGCGATCAGGCCGCTCTGCAGCTGCGTGGAACCGAGCGTCGCCGAGATGGTGTCCTGGCTCTGCACCGTGAAACTGATCGGCAGGGCGCCGAACTTGAGCTGGTCGGCGAGGGCCTTGGAGGTTTCCTGGTCGAACGAGCCGGTGATCTGCGGCTTGCCGTCGGTGATCACGGCCAGGGTGCGCGGTGCGGAGATGACGCTGCCGTCCAGCACGATGGCGAACTGGTTCTGTGCGCCGCTGAGGCCGCTGAGCCGGGTGGTCACGTCGGCGAAGGACTTGGTTCCGGTGCCGTCGAAGACGATGTTGACCGCCCATTCGCCGGTGGTCGCTCCGCTCTGGGTGGTGACCTGGCCGTTGGTGGCGTCGGAGATGTTCTCGCCGCTGACCTCGACCGGTCCGAGGATGTACTTGACCGATCCATCCGTCTCACAGGTGATCAGCGGCTGGTCGGCGGGTGCGACGTTGCTCGTGTCGATGTCGCTGCACTGGAACGTATTGAACTGCTCCTGCAGGGCGGGCGTGATGTTGTTCAGGTCGCTCGCGTCGGTCGGTGCGACGGTCGGGGTCTCCGCGGCGGGGTCTGCGGCCGCATCGGTTGCCGGCGCGTCGCTGGCCGGAGCGTCGCCGGCCGGAGCAGTGGCGCCATCGGTGGGCGCCGCGGTGGAACCGTCTTCGCCGACGCTCGCGTCGGTGGGCGCCGAGGCAACCAGGACCGGGCGGAACTCGAGCTTGGCCGAGGATTCGATCCGGTTCAGAGTGGCATCGTCCGGCGTTCCGGGGATGGAGACGACGATGTTCTGTCCACCCTGGGTGTTGATCTCTGACTCGGACACGCCGGCGGAGTCGATGCGCTGCCGGATGATCGACACGGCCTGGTTGAGCTGTTCGGAGGAGACCGTCTGACCGGACTCGAGCTTGGGCGCCAGGATGATCTGGGTACCGCCCTCGAGGTCGAGGGCGAGCTTGGGCGTCCAGGAACCGCCGCCGGTGAACACCCCCGCCCCGTTGAGAGCGATCAGACCGACGATGATCACGCCAAGCCAGGTCAGGGAGCGCCAGGCCTTCTTGGTCGGAGACGACTTAGCCACCTATTGAACTCAGCTTTCTGTGCTCGAGCCCGCGCCGAGGCGCGCGCCCGGAGTCGGTTGTTACGCGTCGCCCTTTTTGGGTTCGGTGTTGTTGTTGTCGGTCTCGGCCTGCTCGGTCGTCGGCTCGAACGCGGTGCGCTGGCCGAACTCGGGCTCGCCGGCCGTGGTGGGGGTGACCGCGGCGTTGTCATCGGACTCGGGGAGCACGATGTCGTAGGTTGCCTCGGTGGGCTCGACGACGCGGGCGATGGTCTGGCGGTGGATCTGCACGATGGTGCCGGGTGCGATCTCGAGAGCGACCTTGTTCTCTTCCTCGTCGATCGACACAATGGTGCCGTAGAGGCCGAAGTTGGTCATGACGTCTGCACCGGCAACCATCTTCGACTGCAGAGCCAAGGTGTCCTTCTGGCGCTTGCGGCCGTTACGAAACATGAAGAACACGAGCAGCGCCAGAACGGCGAGCATGACAAGAGTCAACGGATCCATAGAACTGTGAAACCTTCCCGTGCGAGCGTGGTGTCGCGACGAAGTTTTTTGTGAGCGTGGTTGGGGGGAGCCGGTCGGAGGGGCGTGCCTGACCAGCTTGAATTATAGAACATCCAAGGTGAGCGCAGCCTGAGGATTGCTCAAGCCGAAATGTCGCCACGCTGCGGCAGTGGCAACCCGCCCTCGCGGGGTACGCGTGAGGAAGCCTATCCGCACCAGGAACGGCTCGACGACCGATTCGATGGTTTCGGGCTCCTCGCCCACCGACACCGCCAGTGTGTTCAGGCCAACCGGTCCACCCCCAAAACGGGTGAGAACGATGTTCATGACCTCACGGTCGAGCCTGTCGAGTCCGATTTCATCCACGTCGTAGAGCTCAAGGGCCGCATGCACGGCCGCGAGGTCGGCGTCGCCGCCGTGCACGAGGGCGTAGTCGCGTACTCGGCGCAGCAGCCGGTTGGCGATGCGCGGTGTCCCCCGGCAACGGCCGGCGATTTCGGCGATGGCCTCCCGCTCGATCGCCAGCCCCAGGAGGCGGGCTGCGCGCGCGAGCACCAGTTCGAGTTCGGCGTCGGCGTAGAACTCCAGGTGCGCGGTGAAGCCGAACCGGTCCCGGAGCGGGTTGGGCAGCATCCCGGAGCGGGTCGTGGCACCGACCAGGGTGAACGGGGCCAGGTCGAGCGGCACGGAGGTGGCGCCGGCACCCTTGCCCACCATGATGTCGATCCGGAAGTCTTCCATCGCCAGGTAGAGCATCTCTTCGGCGGACCGGGCCATTCGGTGGATCTCGTCGATGAACAGCACCTCGCCGGGTACGAGGGAGGACAGCACTGCGGCAAGGTCACCGGCGTGCTGGATGGCCGGACCGCTGGACATCCGCAACGGCCGGTTGCCCTCGTAGGCGATGATCATCGCCAGCGTGGTCTTGCCGAGGCCCGGCGGGCCGGCCAGCAGGATGTGGTCGGGGGTGCGCTGTTGCATCGACGCCGCGGTGAGCAGCAGCTGGAGCTGGCCGCGCACCTTCTGCTGGCCGACGAACTCGGTCAGGCTCTTGGGGCGCAGGGCGCCCTCGAAGGCCAGTTCGGCGTCGCCCTCGAGCGCCGGGTTGGTCAGTTCCACGCCGGGATCCTGGTTCATCAGCGGCGCTCCGCAGCGTTGGCGGTGCCGGAGTGTTGGGCGGGACCGAGCCTGGCCAGCGCGAGGCGGAGGACGGCGGCCACGCCGGCCGATTCGGCGTCGGCGTCGGTGCCGAACTCGGCGCCGGCCAGGATCTCGTCCACGGCCTGGGCGGCGACCCGCTCGGACCAGCCGAGACCGATGAGCGCGGTCTGCACGCTCGCGCCGACGGTGGTGGCCGGGGCGGCGAGGCGCCCGGGGCCGGCCGGAGCCGCCGTGACGGCGACCTTGCCGATCAGGGACAGCACGATGAGCTTGGCGGTCTTCGGACCGATCCCGCTGACCTTGCGGAAGACCGCATCGTCCTCGCCGGTGACGGCCTGGGCGATCTGGTTCGGTGTGAGCACGGCGAGCACCCCAAGGGCGGATTTGGGGCCGACTCCCGTCACGCCGACGAGCAGTTCGAACACGGCGAGTTCTTCGGCGCTGGGGAAGCCGTACAGCGTGAGGGAGTCCTCCCGCACGATGAGGGTGGTCGACAGACGGGTTTCAGTGCCGATCCGGGCGGCCAGCGCCGTCGCCGGCGTGACCTGCACGCCGAGCCCCACTCCCCCGACCTCGATCACCACCGTTGTGCCCAGGGCTGAAAGGACTGGGCCACGCACTGAAGAGATCACCTTGCCAGCCTACGGTGCGCCGCCGACGCCGCGGCCGCCGACCCCGGCGCGTTGCCGCGCTCAGCGTCTCGCCAGGCCTTCTGCGCGGGGGTGAGCGCCCCGGGAGTCAAAGCGGGGGTGGACCGGTTGCCCGCCTGGACCGCACCGCTGGTGGGGAGCACCCCACCGGCCGCGCCGGTGCGCCACGCGTGGCAGATGGCCAGGGCCAGGGCATCGGCGGCGTCGGCCGGTTTCGGGATCTCGGCAAGGCCCAGCACCCGGGCGACCATGGTGCCGACCTGCTTCTTGTCGGCGGACCCGTACCCGGTGATCGCCGCCTTGACCTCGCTCGGGGTGTGCAGCGTCACCGTCAGACCGCGTTTGGCGGCGAGCATCAGAGCCACGCCACTGATCTGCGCGGTGCCCATCACCGTGCTGACGTTCTGCTGCGCGAACACGCGTTCGATGGCCACGAAATGGGGCTGGTGCTTGTCGAGCAACTCCTCGAGGCCCTCGCTGATCAGCAGCAGGCGTCGTTCGAGGGGCAGGTCAGGGGAACTGCGCAGTACCTGAACGTCGACCAGGGTGGCCGACCGGTTGGCTGCGACGTCGACGATGCCGACGCCGCAGCGGGTCAGGCCGGGGTCGATGCCCAGCACCCTGACCGTCATCGGTTGTTATTCGCTGTCGGCTTCGAGCTCGGCCTGGACCTCGGCCGACACGTCGTAGTTGCTGTAGATGTTCTGCACGTCGTCGAGCTCTTCGAGGGCGTCGATGAGCCTGAACACCTTGCGGGCGGTTTCGGCGTCGACCTCGATCTTGAGCTGCGGCACGAAGGCGATGTCAGCGGAGTCGTAGTCGATCCCGGCGGTCTGCAGGGCGGTTCGGGTGGCGACCAGGTCGTGGGCTTCGCTGAAGACCTCGAACTTGTCGCCGTCGTCGACGACCTCCTCCGCGCCGGCGTCGAGCACTGCGGCGAGAACGTCGTCTTCGGTGACGTCGTCTCCCTTGGGTACCACGACGATGCCCTTGCGGTGGAAGTTGTAGGCGACGCTGCCCGGGTCGGCCATGTTGCCGCCGTTGCGGCTGACCGTGGTGCGCACCTCGGCCGCGGCGCGGTTCTTGTTGTCGGTGAGGCACTCGATCATGATGGCGACACCGTTCGCGGCGTAGCCCTCGTACATGATCGTCGTGTAATCGACGGCCTCACCGGACAGGCCGGCGCCGCGCTTGACGGCGCGGTCGATGTTGTCGTTGGGGACGGAGGTCTTCTTCGCCTTCTGGATGGCGTCGACCAGCGTCGGGTTCCCGGACAGGTCGGCGCCGCCCATGCGGGCGGCGACCTCGATGTTCTTGATCAGCTTGGCGAATGCCTTGGCCCGACGCGAGTCGGTCACGGCCTTCTGGTGCTTGGTGGTCGCCCACTTGGAATGCCCGGACATGAATCTCCCGATTGTCGCTGAATCGTATTGTCGCTCGCGTATGTCGCTTGCGAATTCTCGCTTGCGTGTTCTCGCTTGCTCACGCGACGCGCGCGGCGCGTCTGCTGGCACCGCGATCGGGTGACCGCTCGGTGCCCTTCCAGTCTAGCTCGGGCGCCTTCGGGCCGCCCGGCGCCTCACCGCGTCGAGGCCACGCCGAGGATCTTGTGCAGGGTGCGCAGGTTGCGGGTTGTGGTGCTCGCTTTGTAGCGGGCCTTGGCGCTGAGGGTGCTGAAGGCACTCTTGATGCCCACCTCCCTGCGCACCTGCCAGTACAGCACGCTCTGGCCCGGCTGGATCCTCTCGTCGGCGGCATCGAGGGTCGGCGCGGCCTCGAGCAGCTCGTCGAGCAGGCCGGGGTCCGAACCGAACAGGACGTACGAGTGCCACCCGTCGCGATCGTCGAACGGATAGGCATCGACACAGTGTTCGAGTTCCTGGCCGGTGAGCAGGACCACCCAGGCCTGGTAATCGAAGGCGGCCGAGAGAGCCTGCTCGAGGCCGGACTTGAGCGCTGCGCCATCCGCGTCGTCGCTGTCGAAGACGACGTTGCCGCTGGCCAGGACCGTGTGCACACCGGTGTGGCCCAGCGCCAGGACCGTGTCCGCCAGGGCCGCCATCTTGATGTTGATGCCGCCGACATTGATGCCGCGCAGCAGGGCGATGTATCGGGTCATGCGGTGTGCCTGCTCATCGGTCCAGTCTGGCGCAGACGAACCGAATCGGCCTAGCCGGTGAATGCGGCGGAGCGCACCTTCCGCAGGAAGTACTCGTGGAACCGGTGCTCCCCGGTGATCTCGGGGTGGAAGGAGGTGCCGAGCAGGTTGCCCTGTTCGACGGCCACGCAGCGTCCGTCGGCGACAGTCGCCAGGGCCCTCGCCCGGGGACCGACGCTCTCGACGACAGGGGCGCGAATGAACACCGCATGCACCGGGGGGCCGCCAAGGGCGGGAACGTCGAGGTCGGTTTCGAACGAGGCACTCTGGGAGCCGAACGCATTGCGGCGCACGCTGATGTCAAGGCCGCCGATGCTCTGTTGGCCGGTGATGCCGTCGAGCACGGTGTCGGCCAGCATGATCAGGCCTGCGCAGGTTCCGTAGACCGGGAGCCCGGCCGCGACGGCCGCCCGCAGCGGTTCGGCCAGGCCGAACATGCGAGTCAGCTTGTCCATCACGCTGGACTCGCCGCCAGGGATCACCAGGCCGTTGAGGCCGGCCAGTTCCTCCGGGCGGCGCACGAGCACCACGTCAGTGCCGAGCGAGCGCAGCACGGTGGCGTGCTCGCGAAAGTCGCCCTGCAGGGCGAGGACTCCAACGGTCATGAAGCGGGTATTACCAGCCGCGCTCGGAGAGGCGGTGCGGGGCGGCGAGGTCGGACACGTTGATGCCGACCATCGCTTCGCCGAGGCCGCGGGAGACCTCCGCGATGATCTTCGCGTCGTCGTAGAACGCGACGGCCTTGACGATCGCGTTCGCGCGCTCCTGCGGGTTACCCGACTTGAAGATACCCGAGCCGACGAAGACGCCGTCGGCGCCGAGCTGCATCATCATGGCCGCGTCGGCTGGGGTGGCCACGCCGCCGGCGGTGAACAGCACGACGGGCAGCTTGCCGGTCGCGGCGATCTCGGCGACGAGTTCGTACGGCGCCTGCAGTTCCTTGGCGGCCACGTACAGTTCGTCCTTGGTGAGCGAGGAGAGCCGGGCGATTTCGCCCTTGATGGTGCGGATGTGCTTGGTCGCCTCTGAGACGTCGCCGGTGCCGGCCTCACCCTTTGAGCGGATCATCGCGGCGCCCTCGGTGATGCGGCGCAGCGCCTCACCCAGGTTGGTCGCCCCGCAGACGAAGGGAACCGTGAAGTTCCACTTGTCGATGTGGTTGACGTAGTCGGCCGGGCTGAGCACCTCGGACTCGTCGATGTAGTCGACCTCGAGGGCCTGCAGCACCTGGGCCTCGACGAAGTGGCCGATGCGGGCCTTGGCCATCACCGGGATGGAGACCTCGGCGATGATGCTGTCGATCAGGTCGGGGTCGCTCATGCGGGCGACACCACCCTGCGAGCGGATGTCGGCCGGGACGCGCTCGAGGGCCATGACGGCGACGGCGCCGGCATCCTCGGCGATGCGGGCCTGCTCGGCGTTGACGACGTCCATGATGACGCCGCCCTTCAGCATCTCAGCGAGTCCGCGCTTGACGCGGCTCGAGCCGAACTGCTCAGGAGTTGTGGTGTCAGTCATAACTACGATTCTATTCCTTGCGTCTGGTGCCGCCCCGACCGGGGCGTGGGCACTGAGGATGGTGCTCAACGAGCGACAAGCGACGACGGAGTCAGGAGTCCCCGGCCGGCCAGCCCTCGGCCACCGAGCGGCGAACATCCCCAAGGAGCTGGGGAATGGCCTTGGTGCCGGCGATGATCGGGAAGAAGTTCGAGTCGAGCGCCCATCGCGGAACGATGTGCTGGTGCAGGTGCTCGGCGATGCCGGCGCCCGCAATTCGACCCTGGTTCATCCCCAGGTTGAACCCGTCGCATCCTGAGGTGGCCTTGAGCACGCGCATGGCCACCTGGGTCAGGCTACCGATCTCGGCGACCTCCTCCGGGGTGGCCTCGTCATACGTCGCAACATGCCGGTACGGGCACACCAGCAGGTGGCCGCTGTTGTACGGGAACAGGTTCAGCAGGACGTAGGCGTACTTGCCGCGGGCCACGATGAGCGCCTTCTCGTCGTCCATCGACGGTGCGATGCAGAACGGGCAATCATCGGGGTGCGGCTGCTGGCCGCCCTGGATGTAGACCATGCGGTGCGGGGTCCACAGTCGCTGGAAGGCATCCGGAACGGCGGCGAAGTCGCCGGAGCTCTCCACCTCGATCCCCTCGGTGACGTCCTGCGGACTGCCGGACAGGCGGTCCCAGGGGGTGTCCCTTCCGGTGTCTTCCTGCCCTGCCGGCTCGGCGTGGCTCATCGTCAGGCCTGGTCGGCGGCGGCGGTGACGACTGGTGCCAGAGGCGCGTCGCCCTCGGCGAAGTCGGCGGCGCCGAGCACCTGCGCGCGGGTGGAGATCGCCGCGATGATCCGGCGGATGGCATCGGCGACGGGCACCCCGTTCTCCTGGGTGCCGTCGCGGAACCGGAAACTGACCGCACCGTTGGCGCGGTCGTCTTCGCCGACGATGAGCTGGAACGGGATCCGCTGCAGGGTGGCGTTGCGGATCTTCTTCTGCATCCGGTCACTGGACGAGTCGAGTTCCACGCGCACTCCGGCGGTCTTGAGCGTCGTGAGGACCTCCCAGAGGTAGTCCTCGTACTGCTCGGACACGGGGATCCCGATCACCTGCACCGGGGAGAGCCAGACCGGGAAGGCGCCGGCGTAGTGCTCGAGGAGGATGGCGAAGAACCGCTCGATCGAACCGAGCAGCGCCCGGTGGATCATGACCGGCTGCTGGCGGGTGCCGTCCGGCGCGGTGTACTCGAGGTCGAACAGCTCCGGCTGGTTGAAGTCGAGCTGCACGGTCGACAGCTGCCAGGTGCGGCCGATGGCGTCCCTGGCCTGCACCGAGATCTTCGGGCCGTAGAACGCCGCTCCGCCGGGGTCGGCCACGAGCTCGAGCCCAGAGTCCTCGCCGACCCGGCGCAGGGTGTCGGTCGCGGCTTCCCACTGCTCGTCGGTGCCGACGGACTTCTTGGGGTCGCGGGTGGACAGCTCGAGGTAGAAATCGGTCAGGCCGTAGCCGCGGAGGGTTTCGAAGACGAACTCCAGCTGGCTGGCGACCTCGGCGCGCACCTGGTCCTGCGTCACGTAGATGTGCGCGTCGTCCTGGGTGAGCCCGCGCACGCGGGTGAGGCCCTGCAGGGTGCCGCTCTTCTCGTAGCGGTAGACGGTGCCGAACTCGGCCAGGCGCAACGGGAGCTCGCGGTAGCTGCGGCCGCGGGCCTTGAAGATCAGGTTGTGCATCGGGCAGTTCATGGGCTTGAGGTAGTAGTCCTGGCCCTGCCGGGTGACGTTGCCCTCGGCGTCGACTTCTTCGTCCAGGTGCATGGGCGGGAACATGCCGTCGCGGTACCAGTTGAGGTGCTGGCTGGTCTCGAACAGGTGCCCCTTGGTGATGTGCGGGGTGTTGACGAGGTCGTAGCCGTTGGCGAGCAGGCGCTCGCGCATGTAGTTCTCGATCTCGGAGCGGATGATGCCGCCCTTGGGGTGGAACACCGCCAGGCCCGAGCCGATCTCCTCGGGGAACGAGAACAGGTCCAGCTCCTGGCCGAGCTTGCGGTGGTCGCGCTTGGCGGCTTCGGCGAGGCGGGCCTGATAGGCGCGCAGTTCGTCCTTGGAGGGCCAGGCGGTGCCGTAGATGCGCTGCAGCTGCGGGTTCTTCTCCGAGCCGCGCCAGTAGGCGGCGGCCAGCCGGGTGAGCGAGTAGCCGTTGCCGATCATCCGGGTGTTGGGCAGGTGCGGGCCCCGGCAGAGGTCCTTCCAGAGGGTCTCGCCGGTCTTGGGGTCGACGTTGTCGTAGATGGTCAGCTCGGCGCCGCCCACCTCGACGGACTCGTTGTCGCCGCCGTCGGTCGGCTCGGTGTCGGTGGTCGAGCCCCCCTTGAGCCCGATCAATTCGAGCTTGTACGGTTCTGCGGCGAGTTCAGCACGGGCCTCATCGTCGGTCACCACGCGGCGAACGAAGCGCTGGCCCTGGCGGATGATGCGGTCCATGGCCTTCTCGAGCGCCTTGATGTCCTCGGGCGTGAACGGCTCTTCGACGTCGAAGTCGTAGTAGAAACCGTCGGTGACGGGCGGGCCGATGCCCAGGCGCGCGGCCGGGTTCACGGTCTGCACGGCCTGCGCGAGCACGTGGGCCGCCGAGTGGCGGAGGATGTTCAGGCCGTCCGGCGAGTCGATGGTCACCGGGGTGACGTCGTCGGTCTCGGTCACCGTCGTGGCGAGGTCCCTGAGCTCGCCGTTGACGCGCATTGCGACAACGGATCGGTCGGTGAATAGCTCAAAACCGTCAACCACGTGTATAGCTCCCTTGTATTGCGAATCATCCAACTTTAGCGGGCGCCAGTCTGCTCGGTGACGGGTGCACGGTGTGGCTCCGCCGGTCAGGGCCGGTACGGCGGCTGCAGGCCGACGGCGGCGCAGAACGCATCCGGATCGTCGCCGTCGGGATTGTCGGCCCAGACGGGAAAGACCGCGAGCACGCCGTCCGGGCGCTGGCAGGCCTGCAGGTCCGGTATCGGGTAGGAGTGCAGCAGGTCGTTGCCGCTGGTCTGCGCCTCCGGCCCTGCGGTCGCGGCCGAACCGCTCCTCGACGTGAAGAAATCGACGTTCCAGACCGCCGCGCACTTGGCCACGGCGTCGTCGACAGGGTCGATGCTGCCCACCGGCGCGCTCGGGCTGCCCGCCTGGGTGAACGCGGAATCGGTGCTGGCATCGCCGTAGCAGTACGCCGACAGGCTGCGGAGTTCGGGAGTGGCCATGGTGACCCAGGCCGTGGCGCTGCCGCCGGCGACGAGGAGGACCGCGGAGGCGGCCAGGACCGCCAGGTGCCGGTGCCGGCGATGGGCTTGCCGGGCGTCGACGGTGCGTAACAGACGCTCTTCCAGTCGGCCGAAGTCGGCGTC
>Ga0247810_10002242_pt1 | contig 10880 bp, 9 predicted proteins | sample UWRJL119311C1_FD_179918 | JGI IMG/M metagenome (GOLD analysis project Ga0247810, IMG submission 179918) | Plant litter microbial communities from Arlington Agricultural Research Station in Wisconsin, United States - UWRJ-L119-311C-1 | ecosystem: Environmental > Terrestrial > Plant litter >...
TCTGCTGTATCTCTAGATGAAATAATCTGTCTTCACAATGAAAAAGGTACAATTACGGCAGGATATCCGGGAAAAGTTTTTCCTACTACACCAGATGGTTTAAAGGCGAAGGCTTATGTACAGAGGTTTTTAGATGCAACAAGATCAGATATGCTGTTTGCCCAAAAGGTTATCCTTGTAGAAGGGCTTGCTGAAGAAATTCTAATACCTACATTAGCAAAATACTGCGGACGAGAATTAGAAGATTACCATGTTACAATAGTACCCGTAGGTGGAAGGTTTTTTGATTATTTTTTAACTCTTTTTGATACTTCAAGTCCATATGCAATTCCTAAAAAAGTAGTCTGCTTAAAAGACAGGGATCCGGAAAGAAAAGAAATAACAGAGTCTTATTTTGGAGGATGTTATCCGTATGAGTATGGACAGAAACCTTCGGACTACGTTTATAAAGAACACCTTGTTTCAAAAATGAGCAAGTATAATTCAAAGGATAATATACGTTTTTTTGGACAGAACCACCCTAAAGGAAAAACTTTTGAATATGAACTAAGCCTTTTCAACAGCGATTCGGAGATGCTATTAACCAGTTCGGTTCAAAATCAGCAGGAGCTTAAGGATTTGCATGACTTTTACAGCGCCGGTAAGCCGGTAAGCGATTTTCTAAATCGATTGGGAAAAAGCGGGGCTAATACCGATTTAAAAAATGCAATCACAAGTCTTGCCGATCCTTCGTGGACAGATGATGATAAAAAGAAGGCAATTATAGCAACTAGATACTTGAAATCTGTCGGAAAAGGTGCAAATGCACTAGAATTGGCAGCTATCTTGGAAAACAATTTAGAACTTCCTTTGACTGCTCCTGCAGGTTCGACAGCAGCAAGTCCGTTCGCTTTGCGTCAGGCTTTTAATGTGCCTTATTATATTAAGAAATCAATTTTGTGGATATGCAAGTAAAGATTATTACTTCTAGTGATAAAATAAATATTGAGCAGTCTTTTAAAGTTAGTGCGGGTCCTGGCGCGGGTAAGACACATTGGCTCGTTAACCATATGAAGCAGGTTTTAGTGGATTCCAAAAGACTAGGATCGTATCGGAAAATTGCATGTATTACGTATACTAATACTGCTGTAAATACAATTTCAAATCGGCTAGCAGGTTCTGGTGATAGAGTGGAAGTTTCCACAATACATAGCTTTATGTACAATAATATAGTGAAGCCCTACATAAGTTTCATTGCTGATAAGTATGAGTTCAATGCAGCATATATGGACGGTCATGACGATCATTATATATCCAGAAGCAATCTAAAAGAATGGATTGACAGTCATCCAAATCTTTCACAGCTAAGGCATCCCTATTTGAGAAACCAGCTGCTAAGACTTGAGGGTAATTTGAAAGCTTTGGGTAATTGGATGTCATCAATACACTACAAATTTAACGGACAGGATTTGGAAATCTCCATTGACAATTCAAAGGCATTTAATAAGGAAAGCAGTACCAGACTGGCAAAGTCTGCCTGCCTTGATAAATTGGCGCCGGCAATCGAAGATTATAAAAGAATTTTCTGGCGCCAAGGAATACTGCATCATGATGACGTGCTTTTTTTTGGATATCAATTGTTGAAAGAATACCCTTTTATCCTTACTGTTTTACAGGCGAAGTTCCCATATTTTTTCATTGATGAATTTCAGGATACAAGCCCGATTCAGACTGCCGTTATAAAACTACTGGGTCAGAAAGAAACGGTAATTGGAATTATTGGCGATAAAGCGCAGGCGATTTACAGTTTTCAGGGTACTTCGTCAATTGATTTTGAAAGATTCTCGCTCCCGAATCAGCAGCATTATGCGATAGAAGATAATAGAAGAAGCACCATTCAAATAGTAAACGTTTTAAATCATATAAGAAAAGATCTTCAGCAGAAACCTCTGCTTATGGAGAATGGAGAATTGCCGATGCTTCTTGTTGGATCAAGAGAAGAAGCTTTCAGCTATGCTAAAGCTCAATGTGGTAGTGAAACTCTAATTACATTATCCCGTGATAATATCATGGTCAATGCTGTGAAGCGCTTATACAATGCAGCAATACCGGTTAATAATTTATTGGATGAATTATTTGCCAAAGATAATCCCAAAAGAGTCAAGATAATGTACAAATGTATGAAGGCAGTTGAATTTGGCAGAGAAAATAGATTTAAAGAGGCAATCAAGGAAATGGAAAAAATTAATTCAGATATTGCCGATAAACTGATAAGAAGAAAGACAGCCTTTAAGCATCTTTCACTGCTGCTTACAAATTATAGATTATTTAAGGACGCCAAACTTATTATATTTTATGAGTTGGTTAAAAGTCAGATCAGACCTGATATTACCACTCTTTCGAAAGGAGCGATTAAAACGTTTTATGAACAGCATACTTTTGCACAAATTGTATTATTCCTTAAAGACAATGATGAAATTTTAGACTGTAGAACTATACATAAGGCAAAAGGAGATGAGTTTAATAACGTTTTTATTACTGGAACTAAAGAGGTTGAGGTAAATTACCTGTTATCTCCGAATTTAACAGTTGAAGAACATCGAATAAGATATGTTGCCTTTAGCCGTGCAAAACAGAAACTTTTTATAAATATTCCTGCTTTAACTGTTCAAGAAGAAGAAGGCTTAAAAATCTTGTTTGAGATCAAACGAGACCTTTAATTTATAATTTTTTAGGTGGTCTAAATTTTTTGTTTGTCTTAATAAATATGCCAATATTAGCAAAATAGAATAGTTATAAAAAAAACGGGTTATCTTAAAATTTTAATTTAAAATTACAATAAATGGAAACTATAATAAACTCTGAAGGGAAAACTATTTTTTTCAGCTACGAGGATTTTATTAAAAAAATTGTAGATGGAAATTGCTGTTTTATATGCGGAGCTGAGGCATTGTCAAAGGAATTCAATGATGAACATATTATTCCAAACTGGGTACTGACTAAATTTGCTTTGCACAAAAAAACAATTACACTTCCAAACGGCACCAAATTTAATTATGGGCAGTATAAAATTCCCTGCTGTAAGGAGTGTAATTCAAAATTAGGAGAAACGTTTGAAACCCCGGTAAGCGAACTTCTAAAAAAAAATTACGAGGATATAGTGCAGGAAGTTTTAGCTGACAAGCTGAAAATGCGGCTCTTGTTTCGCTGGATTTCTTTAATATTTTTCAAGACACATCTGAAGGACAAAGCATTGGAAATGAATCGTGACAAAAGATTTGACGAAGGTAAAATTGGCGATCAACACTATTGGGAAGACATGCATCATATTCACTGCCTTATTAGAAGCAGTTTTACAGGCGCTGAAATTGATTCAACAGTTTATGGTACGATAATTATTCTACCAGTCACTGGATTCGAGCCTGATAATTTATTCGATTATGTTGATACGCCATTTGGCAGAGTAGTAATGATTCGGATGGGGAGTTTCTGCATGATTGCCGTTGTAGATGACGGCGGAGCAGCTGCGGTTATTTTAAATAAGCAGATCAGCAGTATAAGAGGCGCTGTTAATATTTTCCAGATTCGTGAAATAATTTCACATCTTAACGCCATAAATCTTAACTTAAATGAAAGGCCTGTTTTTAAATCACTGATTAGAGGAAAAGGTGATGGTGAATACATCATTTTTGCCGAAGTACCGCCAGTATGGAAACTTGAAGATGAAAGCTCTACTTGGAATGATGCATCATATTTACTACATCACTATGCTTCAGCGTTGATGGAACATAATGATTATAACAGTAAGATTTTAGAAGAAATAAAAAATGGGAGATACAGTTTCCTTTTTAATGATCAAGGGGAATTTCTTTCCAATTAATAAACTTAGTTTGTTCAGAAACTACTGATAACTAAGTGAAGTTTAAAATGATTGGCTTGCAGAAGGGATATATCTCAATTTTTTAAAGTTCAGTAATTATTTGTATCATATTTGTATCATTAATATATAATGTATTGATATTAAGTAGCTGTTACTTTTGAAGAAGTGAAGTAATTTTCAGTAGAAAATGCTCTTAATACAAGAAGAGGCCGATCATTTAATGATCGGCCTTTTTTTTGTTTACAGTATTCTGTGTATAATTTGAACTTATATAACAGGTCGTGAGCGTATAGTTGATATTGTAATATTCTGAATATCATTTGTATATGTCGTTTTTATTTTTGAAATTTGAATAACCTTTAAATTTAAATGCTATGGCAACAGTAAGAAATCCAATTGGATGGACAGAAATTTATGTAGAGGATATGAGCAGGGCCCAGAAGTTCTATGAAACAGTATTACAGCTTCAGATGCAGCCAGCGCCCATGCCTGAGGGAATGGAAGAAGAGGAGCGAAGCGATAACTATTTTGAAATGGTATTTTTTCCGGGTGATATGGAAATTTATGGAATCAGTGGTGCATTGGTAAAGTCGAACATGTTTAACCCTGGTATAGGTGGTACCTTAAACTATTTTTCATGTGACGATTGTGCAGTAGAGATTTCAAGAGTTGAATCTGCGGGCGGATCAGTACTTTCTGATAAGATGTCAATCGGGCAATATGGGTACTGTGGAATTTGTAAGGATACTGAAGGTAATGCGATTGGTTTTCACTCTCTGAAATAGCAAAAACAAAAATATTTTAATATTCTTTAGTTTTAAAGTTTTCTGTTAGTTATTTGGAGTTGATGATGACTGAAGTTTAAGAATATATATGCAACAGCCAGCCGCTAACAGGCCTAAGCTTCCCATAAAAATCCAGTTGGTTTGATAACCATAAAGCGAGATGACTTCCATACCTATTTTGGAACTTCCGATATGAGCAAGGCTGAAGCTCATTGTAAAGAGTGCCATATAGCGGCCTTCGAATCCTTTGGGAGCACGTCCTAATGCAAACGAATTTGAAAAAGGGAAGATGAACATTTCGCCAAATGTCATGAATAACATTCCGATTACTAATATGCCTCCCCAAACATTGATTAGAAGCAGATAAAAGCTTAATGCCATCATTATAGACCCCCACAGGATTGGTTTAATCTTAGAGATGTGTTTGCGCTCGAAGTAGCTCACTATAGGCATTTCGAAGAAGAATATCAGCAGGCCATTCATTGTCATTAATAATCCGGTTTGGAATTCAGTCCACTGATACATTTCATTGTGGTATAATGGCAGTGTTGTAAACAGCTGGAAGAATATCATTGCAGTTGAAAAACTAACAAACAGGAAAATCCAGAATACCCTGTCTTTAAAGATTGCGTTAAAGCTTGCGGTAGCCTGTTGGCCGTTGTCATTAAGATTTACTTTCTTTTTCTCTTTTACCAATAGCGCGAATACAGTTATCGCTGTAATACATGTAATACCGTCTACCCAAAATAGCCCACCATAACCAATCCCCATAATAATTAGTCCTCCTAATGCAGGGCCCGCGGCTACGCCCAGATTAGTAGCCAGGCGTACTAATGTAAAAGCACGTGCCCGGTTTTCTGGTTTGGCATAAGTACCGAGGGAAACAAACATGGCGGGACGAAACATGTCTGCAAGAGTCATAATAACAAACATTCCTGCGCATAATCCCCAGAAACTGGTAATGTATTGTAACACAAAAAAGAATATGCCGCTACTAAAAAGGCTAAAGATCATTATTTTGTAGAATCCAATTTTATCAGATAGCTTACCGCCAAGGAAAGATCCAAGCATTGAGCCTAACCCGAAAGCTACCATTATCCATCCTACTTCGCTATAGGTAAAGCCCAAATTTTCTTTAAGGTATTTAGACAGAAACGGCAATACCATAGTTCCGGCCCTATTGATAAATGTGATAATTGTAAGTATCCATACTTCGCGGGTGAAACCTTTAAAATTATTGATATAACGACTGAAGGCCTTATTTAACATTCTTGTTTTTCTTAAAGAGGTAAAGGTACAAAGTCAATGTTATTTATCTGTAGAATTAAAGGCTTTGTCTTTTAGTTTTTAGTTATTTTTGCAAAAAAATAATCATGAGAAACAGTTATATATTCGTATTACTATTTATTACCTGTATTGGTTTTGCGCAGGCTAAGTTTTCAAAGGAGTCTGTAGTAGCATTTCAAAAACAGCTGAATGCGGAATATGCAGATAAAGAAAAAAGTCCGTTGCTGGCCAAAGACCTTAAGAAGTTTAAGGGATTGGATTTTTATGCCCCAGACGAGAAGTTTTTTGTCACTGCGAAATTTGTAAGGACAGAAAATGAGAAGCCATTCGAAATGCCTACTTCTACGGACAGGAGACCAATGTATATCAAATACGGGGAGATTGTTTTTACGCTTAGTGGCAAGGAGCATAAAATGAATGTATACAGAAGCCTTGACCTGGCAAAAATGGAGAAATATAAAAATGACCTGTTCCTGCCTTTTACGGACCTTACTTCGGGGAACCAGACCTATGGCGGGGGAAGATATATTGACCTTAAAATACCAACAGGAAACACCTTAGTGATTGACTTTAACCAATCGTATAATCCTTACTGTGCCTATAATCATAAATATTCTTGCCCTGTTCCACCAGATGAGAACTTCCTTAAGACAGAGATTAAGGCAGGAGTAAAAAAATTTCATGACTAATGCAGTTGTACAATCTGCATACGCATCATTTTACAGCTGTCAGCGATATTACAGAGCTTGTCAACCAATATCCCGATACTTTTGATTTATCAGTTCCTATTTGGTCTATAGGGATTCATCCATGGCGGATAGAGCAATCCCGTATTGAAGATGATTTTAAGTTTCTTGAAGAAAAGCTGTCTTCGAAAGGTTGTTATGCTGTAGGGGAATGTGGTTTGGATAAGCGCATTGACACTCCTTTGGAGCAGCAGGCCATAGTTTTTGAAAGGCAACTAGCACTTGCTGAGCAATATAACAAGCCAGTCATCATTCACTGTGTGGCAGCATTCCAGGAGATTATTGAGGTTAAAAAAAGGCTGGGGATTACCGTGCCTATGATTATACACGGCTTTTCAAAAAATATACAGCTGGCTGAAAGTTTGATAAAAAATGGGTTTTATATTTCTTTCGGAAAGTATCTATTGCTGAACCCGGATTTGGAAACTGTATTTAAGGCGATACCAGAGGATAAAATCTTTTTAGAGACCGACACTATAGATGAAGATATTTTGAAGGTTTATGAAGTCGCTGCGAAGTATAGGGGGGTAAGTATAGAAGAGATTAGGGGAGTTGTAGAGCGTAATTTTAGGAGGGTTTTTAAGAAAGTATTTTAAATTTTGAATTATAAATTTTGAATTAGCCACCCCGCCCTTTGGGGACCCCTCCAAGAGAGGGGAGGTATTGTCCATTTAGATTGTAGCTATAAAGTATTTGGAATGCAGTAAACAAAAGCTGTACGATTGAATTAGGATATAAAAATGTAAACAAGAGGCAAGAGATAGAGAGTAAAATTAACGAATAAAGATATTTAGAGGATGGCAGAATGGACAGAGAGGGCTGAGCTTTTATTTACAAAAGAGGGTCTGGAGAAATTAAAAAATGCGAATGTGCTTGTAGTAGGGGTAGGTGGAGTAGGTTCATTTGCGGCTGAATTTATAGCCAGGGCAGGAGTGGGTAGTATGACCATAGTCGATGGAGATGTGGTTGATATAACCAATATCAACAGGCAATTGCCGGCTTTACATTCTACTGTGGGATTGCCAAAGATAGATGTGGTAGGCGACAGGCTTCTCGATATCAATCCTGAGTTGAAGCTTACCAGGCTAAAGGAGTTCCTTTCGCCGGAGCGTGCATTCGAGATTGTATCGGATGAATTTGATTATGTTATGGATTGTATTGACAGTGTAACTCCAAAGCTAAACCTAATTATAGCGGCAAAACGCAAGAAAATAAAGATTATCAGCAGTATGGGTGCAGGAGGTAAAATGATAGCTTCTAAGGTTAAGGTTGCAGATATCAGCAGTACCGAGAATTGTTTTTTGGCGAAGGCCATAAAAAAGAGACTCAGAGAGGTTAAGATAGATAAAGGGGTTAAAGTCGTTTATTCTTCAGAAATACAGCAGCAAGGAAGCCTTAGGGTTACGGATGGCAAGAATTACAAAAAGTCTTTTTACGGGACTAACAGTTATATGCCGGGATTGTTCGGACTCCACGCTGCTGAAACGGTTATTAGATTTTTGCTTAAATAACTGTATAGATTTTAAGCGCTGTCTTGTGCTTAAATGGGTCAGATTGTATGCAAACAGGCTTTACATTCTAACAGGTTTTGAAACTTGTTCTGATGTAAAGCCTGTTTGTTTGTTTGTTTGTTTGAATAGCTTAAAGAGATTTATTCTTTTGCTTAATGATTATTTATTTTATCTGATGTAAATTATAGTAGTACCTTATAATTTTAATACCTAACAGGTTTTTAAAACCTGTTAGGATATGAAGTCAAATTCTACATTGTTGTGTTATTATTCTGTCGGTGATGTTGCAGGTGCTGCTGCCGGTTTGGTTGTCACCGGTTTTTTTACTGTAGGTTTTGGTTTTGTTGGTGTAGGTGTAGGTACAGTGGTTTCATTAGTTTTGTTAGGAACTGTTGTTGGCTTTGTAGCTGCCGGTTTGTTTCCTACAGAAACTTTATTTGTTGTAGTTGTAGCTGTGGGAGCTTTAGGGGTTATAGTTGCGGCAGTCGTAGGTAATGGAGTTACCGTAGTCCGAACAGTAGCTGTTCCAACAGTTGTAGCGGGAACTGGGATCGCTGTTATTGTTTTTACAGGAATCAGGAAATCTGTCTCCCATTTGGATGGGTTCTTTACATCTATAGCTGTTTTGGAATATACTTCCATTTCCTTTTTAAGCGGATCGCGTTCCAGTTTTTGTTGGTTAAAATAAGCAACTGCTTTTTTTCTAGCTTCGTTTCTATGGGAGTAGTCACCGGTAAGGGTTGTTTTTAGGGCAGAGAAAGGTTCGAGGAATCCGACACTTACATTGCTTTCAGCAGAAAGAAAGATCTCTTCTCTTAGAGGCCCGCATACAGAAATGCGGGTACTATCGTTGTTTATTGTTTCATATATTACAAATGGCTTCCCATTCATATTCATGTTATTCTGTTTAAAGAAATTGATGATTATAGGTAAATGCAGATGCAGCCTGCTTAACACTTCGTTATTTTTACAGCTAATGGTCTGTTTGATGTAAAATCCTCCGGGCTGTTTTACTATTCCCTTCATCTTTATACTAAAAGTGTTGATCTCTTTCGTAATTACTTTGTTTAGGTTATTTAAGCTTCGTTCAAATAAAGTGCCCATTAATTTGTTTACACCTCCTGAAAAAGTGGCATTTACTTTAGTCATAAAATCAACAGAACCCTTGGAGCGCCAGCTAACTTTTGTACCTCCTGTAGTATCTTTAAAGGTTAGATAAGAGTTGTACTCATTGCCAGAATCAGTTATTTTTTGGGCTATGCTATCATTTTGTTTTACAAAATTAGTGACCATTTTTCCGTTGCCATTAACTGAAGTCCAGGAGTAAGAAGCATTGATACCTACGGTATTATATGGATAAACGAATGTCATATTAGGATCATCTTCTTTCCATGCCCCCCAGTCTTCCCAGTTTTTGTAATCGTTCATGTAATTAAACACCAGTGAACGTGGCACATTTATAATGGTAGTCTTCTTAATATCAAAATCACTTTTTTGGGTTGCCACGTAAACTGTAAGTCCAATCATCGCAAGCAATAGCAAAAGAAAAATATATTTTAAGATTCTCATATAAACACGTTTAATAACAAGCTGTAAAGTTAGAAATTATATTCTTATAATTATTAGGCAATGTATATAAGAATTGTGGGAGCCGTAATTTATTGTAAGAATTCTTATATTTGTTTTAATAAGAAGTTGAGAAAACATTTAAAATTAAACAATAATGAAATTAAGAACACTTACTGGAATTTTTGTAGCTGCGTCTGTCATGGGTTCCTGTGGTCCTGGGAAACCTAAAACTGCAGCAGGTAAAAACACGGATAATTCCTTTGAATATGTAGCGGAGCAGTTCGCTGATATAAAGGTGCTACGTTATCAAATTCCGGGTTGGGAAAACCTTACTTTAAAAGAGCAGGAATTGGTGTATTACCTGACACAGGCGGGAACTGCGGGAAGGGATATTTACTGGGATCAGAATTACAGGTATAATCTAAAAATCCGTAAGGCTTTAGAGCATATTTATCAGACCTATGCTGGGGATAAAGATGCAGCTGACTGGAAGAATTTTGAAATTTACCTTAAGAGAGTATGGTTTGCTAACGGTATACACCACCATTATTCAACAGATAAGATTAAACCCGACTTTAGCGAAGCGTATCTACAGCAATTACTGTCGGCTACAAAAACGGCTTTGGCCCCTGAAATTGTAAAAATACTGTTTGACGATACAGATGCTAAAAAAGTGAATCTTGATGAGTCAAAAGGGCTGTTGGCAGGATCTGCGGTTAATTTTTACGAAAAGGGAATTAGTGATAAGGAAGCGGAAGCATTTTATAAAAAAATGAGTTCTCCTGATAAAAGCCGTCCTTATTCATTTGGATTAAACTCTAAATTGGTAAGGAATTCAGCAGGACAGCTTGAAGAAAGGGTATGGAAAAGCGGTGGGATGTATGGTGCGGCTATTGATAAAATCGTTTATTGGCTGGAGAAAGCAAAAGGTGTTGCTGAGAATACAAAACAGGCTGAAGCATTAGGGTTGCTGATAGAATTTTATAAAACGGGAGACCTTAAAAAGTGGGATGATTACAATATTGCCTGGTTGCAGGCAACTGAGGGTAACATTGATTATATCAGTGGATATGTAGAAGTGTATAATGACCCGCTTGGTTATAGGGGTTCCTATGAAGGAGTG
>Ga0247810_10002245_pt1 | contig 10870 bp, 5 predicted proteins | sample UWRJL119311C1_FD_179918 | JGI IMG/M metagenome (GOLD analysis project Ga0247810, IMG submission 179918) | Plant litter microbial communities from Arlington Agricultural Research Station in Wisconsin, United States - UWRJ-L119-311C-1 | ecosystem: Environmental > Terrestrial > Plant litter >...
TTTATCATTCTAACGATAGGATTGGCTTCTTGTTCCAGTCCTTGGGATGACAAAGAGGATAATGGTGATGCAAATTTAAATAAGAAGCTAAATGAAGCTATTAGTAATTCATCAGAAACAACTGAGTTTGGTAAATTATTAACTCAAACCGGATATGACAAAACATTAGCAGCTTCTAAAACATACACTGTTTTTGTACCAACAAATGAAGCAATGAAGGCGGTGAGTACAGCAATATTAAATAACCCTGAAGCGCTTAAGAAATTTGTTGAAAATCATATTGCATTAACCTCTTATTCATCTGTAAGAAATACTGACGAAGAAAGAATCCAAATGCTGAGTGATAAATATTTAACATTTAAAGGAAGTACCATAATAGGTGATGCCACTATAGTTAGTGCAGATCATTATGCAGCCAATGGAGTTTATCATATTATTAATAAAGCACAGGCTCCAAAACTGAATATTTGGGAATATGTTAATTCTAATGCAGGTACCTCAGCAATGAGTAATTATTTACTAAGTCTGAAAGCGTTTAGTATTTATGATGCTGATGCTATTGCAAAACTTAACGCTGCTCCGGGATTTCTTGCAGATTCATTATCAAATTCGTATTTAAAAAATGTTTACAATCTTAACAACGAGAAAAACTCTTATACACTTTTCTTAATGGAAGATGAGGGGTACGATGCCGAAGTAACTAAAATGGATCCCTATTTGACTAAGACAACTACAGATTCTACAGCAATTTATGCAAAATATTTTACGGTAAGAGACATGGCTTTTCCAAAAGCGTATACAAAAGAGGAGCTGCCTGATAAATTAACATCCAGATTTGGTGTTGAAGTTGATATTGATAAAACACAAATTGTTGGCGAGCCAATTGTATTAAGCAACGGGATTGTTTATATTATGAAAAAAGTAGATGTTGATATTTCAAAACGTTTAGTTACTACAAAAATTGAAGGAGAAAATAATATCGGATATTGGGGAGTTCGTAGCAGGATTCTTTATCGTGACAAAAAAGGACCAGCTAGTCAGCTTTACCCGCTTGGTCTTTACAATGATATTATGGTTGAGCTTCCTAACCTAGCCAAGTTTACCCTGTTTTATCGTGCAAATGATATGTTTAGTACAAAATATAAGGTCTATTGGAGAGCAGTAAATGACAGGACTGCCAATCTTTTCGAACAGCAATTGGCTATTGGAGGAAAAATAAATTACCAAACTGGAGCTACAACCCCTGTACTGGATATTCGTGTGTCCTTCCCAATGGTTATAGTGCCGCTAAATAATTATGAAGAGGTTGAAATCGGAGAATTCGAATATAATACCGCAGGTAATAGTGGGCTGATTTCTCTAATAGGCGGGATAAAAGCAACTAGCGCCCTTACTCTAGATTATTTGAAATTCGTTCCTGAAGTTAAAAATTAATATTTTATACAAAATTAATTATGTTAAAAATTATAAAACTAACCTGCCTTGTAAGCCTCTTTTTTGCTGGTGGTCTTGAATCGCAATTATATGCTCAGGACGCTCAGGATTCAACTGCAATAGCGCCTCAGAAAAAGGTACAGGGAATTTTAGTACAAGGTGTTGTTAAAAGCGCAAAAACAAATATAGGTTTATCAGGAATCAACATTGCTGTCGAAGGATTTTCGGCAGCTATTACAAAAGATGACGGTAGTTTTGAAATTCAAGTGCCAAATTTAGGATCAATTCTTACTATTAGTGGCCAGGAATTTCAAACTAAAGTGTATGCCATCAAAAATAGAAAATCTGGTTTAGAGATATTCTTACATGAGACCAACTACTCTACTACCTATCAGGTTGCCAATTTACCATCTGGTAACATCATGCAGTATAACAATACAAATGCTGCTAGTGTGGTTGACTTTGAAAAAGACCAATGGTCCAGTTCTGTAACCGAATCTGTAGCAGGATTTCTGCAGGGTAGAGCAACAGGTTTAACCAGTATTAGAAATTCTGGTGCTCCAAATGCAGGAAGTTATCTGGCCTTAAGAGGTTTTAATTCCTTATATGCAAGCAACAGACCTTTAATTGTTGTAGACGGAATGATTTACGATGATGAAGATTACGGTTCTGGAATTATACAAAACAACAGTTCCTCTCCTTTAACTAATATTGATGTTAAAGATATTGAAGATGTAACTATTATTAAAGATGGTACTTCGTTATACGGAACCAAAGGAGCTAATGGAGTGATAAACATTACCACTACCCGAGCCAGCGAGTTATCAACTAAAATTGATTTCACGATGTATGGAGGTGTTAATCAAACTCCGGATCAATTGCCTTTGTTGGGTGCTGATGCCTATCGTACTCACATTTCACAGTTAGAATCGACTCGCGGTTTATCACAGCAAGAAGTTGCAAACTTACCATACATGAATGATCAGGTTGGTTCTGCAGGATATTACAAATACCATAACCAAACTAATTGGCAGGATCAGGTTTTTAATTCCAGTTATAATCAAAATTACTTCCTTAAAGTTCGTGGAGGTGATGATATTGCAAAATTTGGATTATCTGTAGGTTATTTAGACAGTCAGGGAGTTGTTAAAGGTACTGATTCAAAACGTTATAGCGTTCGTTTAAATGCTGCTCTAAAGCTAACAGAAAAACTAACTGTAGATGCTAATCTTTCTTTTATTGATAATCAGCAAAACCAGTGGAACCAAGGTTTGGCTTATAAAACAAGTCCACTGTATTTAGCGCTGACGAAATCTCCTTTTTTAACTCATCATGATGTTAGCGATGCGGGAGAAGTTTCTCCTAATCTTTCTGATACGGACTACTTTAACGTAAGTAACCCAAATGCTATTTTGTCTGATGGATTTGCCAAAAATAATAACTATCGTTTTTTTGGTAACTTAAAATTCAATTATGCTTTAAGCAAAGTATGGAATATTACTTCAATAGTCGGTATGAATTACAATAAAGAAAGGGAATCGTTTTTTCTTCCTGATCTGGGTGTTGCAGATCTTATTCTGCCTACTGCTATTGGAAAAAACCAATCAGGAAGTGAAGTTCAAATTTATAATGGGCTTTATACGGATACTTTTGCCAGTTACATGAAAAACTTATATGAAGACCATAATTTAGATGTTCGTTTTGGATTCAGAGCTCAAAGTAATAAAACTGAAAGCGATTTAGGTTTAGGATACAATTCATCGACCGATGATTTTACAAGTGTAGGAGCCGGTTCCAATTTGTTACGTGTAGTTGGAGGATCATTAGGAGAATCACATTGGTTGAATATGTATGCTAATGGAAACTATAATTTCCGTAATAAATACTTTCTAACGGCAAGTTATGCTTTAGATGGTTCAAGCCGTTTTGGAGATGATGCATCAACAGGAAAAAGTAAATACGCACTAATGACTTCAATTTCTGGTGCATGGTTAGTTTCTTCAGAAAATTTCATGAAAGACATAAAAGATATTGATTATCTTAAATTTAGAGTGGGTGTTGGTACTAGTGGAAACGATGACATTGGTAATTATAGCGCTCAAACGTACTATGTTTCTCAAAATTTACTTGGAATGCAAGGTTTGGTTCGTGGTAATATTGGAAATCCTGATTTACAATGGGAAACGGTTACAAAAAAGAATTTGGGATTGGATTTAGGTTTATTTAAAGAACGTATCAATCTTTCTGTTGATTATTATAATAATAAAACATCCAACATGATTACGTATGAAACAATCAGTGCTGAAAGCGGGTTTGATTATGTAATTTCTAATGGAGGCGCAATGCGTACATTTGGAACTGAAGTTGCTTTGAATGCCCGTGTTATTAATACTCAGGATTTTATTTTCGACTTTGGATTTAATGTTAGCCATTATAAAAATAAAGTACAGGATTTACCAAGTGGTGATATTCTTACACAATTTGGAGGCGCAACTTACATAACATCCGTAGGTAAAGATGCTAATTTATTTTATGGCTTAGACAGTAATGGAGTATACAGTACAACTGCAGAAGCCAATGCTGCCGGATTATCAAGACGTTTGACAAATGGCAGCTTAGTTCCTTTTGGTGGTGGAGACATGCGTTATACTGATACTAACGGAGACAAAGTTATTGATGATAAGGACCGTGTGGTTATTGGTAACCCAAATCCGGATGTATTCGGAAGTTTCAATACTAATTTTACATATAAACGATTCAGCCTGCAAGCTTTATTTAATTTCTCAATAGGAAATGATCTGTATAATGGTGTTCGTTACAATCTTGAAAAAATGAGCGGATATGAAAATCAAAGTATTGCCGTTGCAAACCGATGGAGAGCCGAAGGACAGCAGACAGACATGCCAAAAGCAACGTGGGGAGACCCAATGGGTAATGCAGAATTCTCAGACAGATGGATTGAAGACGGTTCTTACCTAAGATTGAAAACATTAGTTTTAGGGTATAATATTCCTATGAATAACAGTAAATATGTCAAATATATTCAACTGTATGCTACAGCCAATAATCTGGTTACTTTCACCAAATATCTTGGATATGATCCTGAATTCAGTGCGACTTCATCTATTTTTGGTCAGGGTGCAGATATCGGATTGGTGCCTCAGTTTGCAAACTATCAACTTGGATTACGCTTAGGACTTTAAAATTATTTTTACAACATAGAGAACAGACCAATGACAACAATAAGAACAAAAACAAAAAAATCTGCCAAAGCCTTGTTATGGATGTCAGTGCTATTACTTAGCCTAAGCTCTTGTGAGGAATACCTTGATGTAAATCCTCAGGATAAAGTTGCCGAAGAGCAAATGTACCGAAACGTATATGACGCTGATGCTGCAGTTATAGGGATTTATGGGAAATTTATGGGCCTTGCAAAGAAATACGTTATTCTTAATGAAATGCGTGCAGATTTGATGACAACAACCAATAATTCTGATCCCTATTTAAAAGAACTTTCTGAGCAAAATGTTTCAGCAGAGAATCCTTATGTAAATCCAAAAGATTTCTATCTGGTTATTCAAAACTGTAATGATGCTCTTAAAAATTTCGATATTATGGTTGCTGAAAAGAAATTTACGCAATCACAATATGAACAGCGTTATGCAGATGTTGCCTGTATTCGTTCCTGGATTTATTTACAATTAGGAATTCAATATGGCACTGTACCTTACATTACAGAACCTTTGGCAAACATTGATGATGTTAAGAATATTAGTAAGTTTCCAAGACTTTCTTTTAATGAACTTATCGATGAACTCGTTAGGTTTACTGAAGCATTGAAGTATAAAAAAATATACGAAGCAGGCAGCAGCTTATTAGTAAGTGTGGACGGCTATAATACAGAGAAGTTTTTTATTAATAAAGAATGTTTATTGGGTGATTTACAACTTTGGAAAGGAAATTATACGGAAGCGGCAAGCCATTACAAAAACGTAATGGAAACAGGTACTCCAAGAAATGATGTGGACATGTACAGAGTAAAATTTGCTGAGGTTACTACAAATAATGATTTAGCAGTTGGTTATTTAAGATATTATGAACAGGATGCCACAACATTGGTAGATAACAATACACAAGGGTGGAGATCCATTTTTGGAAGGGACAGAGATGTATTATGGAACACGGAATGGGTGTGGTCATTGCCTTTTGACAGTGATTTTGCACCAAAAAACCCATTTATAGAAATTTTCTCAAAAACCAGTGGGAAATATTTAGCAAAACCATCCCAACGGGCAATTGATCTTTGGCAAAGTAATACACAAAGTAATGGCTTTCCTTATGATGCACGTGGACAAAAGTTTACTTATAAAATGGTTGGTGGCGAACCTGTCATCATGAAATATATTTATAAATATGAAGCTGCTGCTAATGCATTTAAAACAGATGGTGATTGGTTTCTATATCGTGCAGCCAAATTACATTTAAGATATGCTGAAGCAGCCAACAGAGACAATCAACATAAAATTGCTGATGCCATTTTAAATTTTGGAATAAAAGATGCCTATACCCCTGCAGGTTACAATACAACTACAGGTGATGCAACAGATATCATGCAGACCAAAGAAGCATTCCCTTATGATTTTGATGCACGTCAAGGTGATTTCCCAACATTCAGAGCAACCTGGCACCGTGGAGCTGGTATTCGTGGTCGTGCAAGACTTCAAAGAGTTCCAATTGTTGGAGATATTTTGATTTCTATTGAAAATAATATCATTGATGAAGCTGCATTAGAATTAGCTTATGAAGGAAATCGCTGGGAAGATTTGGTACGTATTTCTTTACGCAGAAATGACCCATCTTTCTTAGCTGATAAAGTTTATGAAAAACTGAGTAAAGAAGGAAACGGTAAAGCAACCGAAGTTCGTACTAAACTAATGAATGTTAACAATTGGTATTTGCCGTTTACATGGTAAAAGTAAATTTCAGAGGCTTATAAATATTAAACTATTTATAAGCCTCTTTAAATAAAACATAAAATTTTAATTATTAAATTAACAAGATTAATTTTATTTTTTTTGAAATAAAAATCTTAAATTGGATTACTAATCAATCTTTTAATCATTTAAAAAAAAATCTTATGAAAAAATTAACCGTTTTTCTGACTCTATTATTATGTGTCTGTTTTAGTGAAATGTCAGCAGCAAATTATCCACTAATATGGGATAGATCAGAAGGAACCTATTTAACAATTAGCGTTAATGGTATAACTGTATTAAATATTGGAGAATGTACTGGAACTGTTTACGAGAATGGTGTATTGATGGTTCCTGAAGGTGCATTTGTTGAAGTCTTTGCAAATAAGTGTGTTGCTCATCATCCTTTAGATGTGATTGTTTGTGAATATGGCTTAAGAGAGTACGGACCGTTTATGGATTATAATTTTTTGAATGAATATAACTCTAGGGTTTACGAATGGTTTACAATGCCTCAAGATATTGAGATGTATGTAAGTATAAATTAACATATAATATTGTATAAAGCCTAATTTAGCCAAGCTTCAGAGAGATCTGAAGCTTTTTTATTTTTTTGAAGCTCATCCAGCCATACACTATATCTTTGTCTGCTTAAAGAAAGCAGTCAAAGGATGCCGTTTCTGTCTGGGCTATGGCAGCTGTTTTCAAAAGAGATTTAATTTAAAAAAGAAAAGTATTTGTTAGTCCAAACAAAACCATTTTTTCACATCTTCTGAAATAATTTCCTCAAATAAAACATTTTCAAACTCATTAGTCGAAGCATTATACTCATATACTTTTTGCCATTCTTCATAATTAAGAACCACTTTTTGTATTCCATCGCAAATAAATAACAGCTCTTCGTTAGTCATAGTTGGATGTAATGATAGGCGAACCCACCCTGGTTTATTGCTTAGGTTTTTCTGAAGCAATTCGTTTGTAATTTTTACAGATTCCTGCTGATCAATATCAAACAAATAATGGGCATACGTACTCGCACATGACCAGCCTCCACGAACCTGAATTCCGAAACGGTCATTCAAAAGTCGTACAATTAAATTGTAGTGAATATTTTCTATCGTAAAAGAAACACAGCCAATTCGTTCGCTTTTAATATCTCCAAGAATTGATAAACCCTCCACTTTTTGAAGTTTAGAAAAACAAAGATCCAATAATTCCTTATCTCTGTTTTTTATATTTTCTACACCCATTTGCTCTTTCAGCTCCAGACATAAGGCAGTTCTTATAACTTGTAAAAAACCCGGAGTTCCGCCATCTTCCTTCACTTCTATCGCATCACTGTAATGATAACCGCCCCATGGATCGGTGCATTTTACATTTCCGCCACCGGGATTGTCCGGAAAATTGGATTTATATAATTTTTCATTGAAAACCAAAACCCCACAAGTTCCGGGACCTCCTAAAAATTTATGCGGAGAAAAGAAAATAGCATCAAGTTGTTCTTGCGGATCTTTAGGATGCATATCTATTTTGACATACGGTGCAGATGCTGCAAAATCTACAAAACAAAATCCGCCGTTTTGATGCATGATTTTAGCCAGTTCATAATAAGGTGTAATAATTCCCGTAACATTCGAACAAGCTGTAAAAGAACCAATTTTCAAACTTCGATTCTCGTATTTTTTTAATTCTTCTGAAAGGATTTTCGGATCAACCAAATTGTTTTCTCCAGCGGGTAAAACCACCACATCTGCAATGGTTTCATACCACGGAACCTGATTCGAATGATGCTCCATGTGCGTGATAAACACTACCGGTCTTTCATCATCAAATTTCAGATTAACATTGTAAATATTATCTGCCGAACGCAGACCCATAATACGCTGTAACTTATTCAATGCGGCGGTCATTCCGGTTCCGGTTGTAACCAAAACGTCTGATTCCTTGGCATTAACGTGTCTTTTAATTAATTGCCTCGCATGTTGGTAAGCATAAGTAGATGCCTTGCCTGTTTCACTCGAAAAAGAATGGGTGTTGGCAATCATCGGACCTATTTTATTGAGCATAATATCCTCAATCGGAATATATAATCGTCCGCTTGCAATCCAATCGGCATAGAGTAATTTTTGTTTCCCATATACCGATTCGAAAATATGATTGACTCCGATTGTATTTCCTCTGAATTTAGAGAAATGTTGTTCTAATTGCGTTGATCCTGTTTTGTTGAGAGTAGCATTCATTATGTTTATTTCTTTTAAACAGCTATTTTTTAAAATTTTTAATTCCGCTTTGTAACCAATTGTAATACTCTTCGATATTAGGATTATAAGCTGAAGGCGAAGTCAAATTAGTACTGCTATGGTCTGTAATTACATAAAATGGCTGTGCGTTTGCCTTGTATCTTTTGATTTGTAAATCACTCCATTTATTACCAATGGTTTTGATTTTTTTACCGGTAGTTTCAGAAATATATTGTTCGGTTTCCGGCAGTTCTTTTTTATCATCCACATAAAGCGAAATCAGCACCACATCATTATTTAAAAGACCTAAAACTTTTGAATCAGACCAAACTAGTTCTTCCATTTTACGGCAGTTTACGCAGGCATATCCGGTAAAATCAAGCAAAACAGGCTTTCCTGCTTTTTTGGCAAATTCCATTCCTTTGTCATAATCATGAAATGTGATAATGTTTTGAGGACCATATTCGGCTCCTTCCGGCAAAGTTGACCTGCTTTCTCCTGAACTTTTAGAAGCCCCAAATCCGTCTGGTGATTCACTATACTGCATTGGAGGAGGAAATCCGCTGATTAATTTTAAAGGTGCTCCCCAAAGTCCCGGAATCAGATAAATAGTAAAAGTCAATACAATAATTCCAAAACTTAATCTTCCTACCGAAATATGATTTAATGGAGAATCATGTGGCAACGTAATTTTTCCGAATAAATAAAAGGCCAAAACACCAAAAACAGCAATCCAAATAGCAAGGAAAACTTCTCTTTCCAAAAAGTGCAATTGCAGCACCAGATCGGCATTGGATAAAAATTTGAAAGCCAAAGCCAATTCTAAAAACCCAAGAACCACTTTTACGGTATTTAACCATCCGCCTGATTTTGGCAAGGCATTCAACCAACCCGGAAATGCAGCGAATAAGGAAAATGGTAATGCAATGGCGATTGAAAATCCTAACATCCCTACAATTGGCGCGATTCCACCCTTTGAAGCCGCTTCAACCAATAAGGTTCCCACTATTGGCCCTGTGCACGAGAATGACACAATCGCCAAAGCCAGAGCCATAAAGAAAATACCAATAAGTCCTCCCCTGTCTGCTTGTGAATCGACTTTATTTGCCAATGCATTTGGCAGCATAATTTCGAAAGCACCCAAAAACGAACAGGCAAAAACCACCAATAATATAAAGAAGATGATATTGAACCAAACGTTGGTAGAAAGTGCATTAAGCGAATCGGCACCAAAAACAGCGGTTACAATCGAGCCTAATAAAACATAAATAATGACAATTGAAAATCCGTAAATCATAGCATTTCTAATTCCGGCAGCTTTCGTTTTGCTTTGTTTGGTAAAATAACTTACCGTCATGGGAATCATCGGAAAAACACAAGGTGTCAGCAAAGCTGCAAATCCTGATAAAAAAGCAAGAATAAAAATGCCTAAAAAACCTCTTGACTCATTTTTTTTAGTTGTATTGACAACCTCTTTTACAACTTTTTCTCCTTCCTTTACAAGTGTTTTTTCTTCAGCTACAATGGTATCATTATCAGCAATAGCATTGTTTTCGGCTACAGCCAATTTCTTTGCATTTGGAATTTTAAAAATCAATTCTTCTGTTGATGGCGGCAAACAATTACTGTCATCGCAAACCATAAAATCAACATCTGCTGCAACGTTTACAATTTCATCTGAAGTAAATTTTATCTTTTGCGTAAAAACCGCTTTATCTTCAAAATATTTAATTTTCATATCGAAGATTTTATCGACCGTTTCATGGCCTTTATCTTCAGTAGTTTTTCCGATTAACTCGAATTTTTTCGGAGTGTTTTTAAAAGTAAAAGCGGTTGGAGACGGCCCGCCCTCTTCGATATATTGCCCGTACAAATGCCAGCCGGATTGTATTACCGCCTGAGCTTTTAAAATATATTCTTTATCGGATATTTTTTCTGCAGAAGTAGTCCATTTTACCGGATTATACATTTGGGCAAACATACTTCCCGAAAGAAGTAACCATAATGCAATTAGGAAATTTTTCATTTATATGATTTTGATATTTAAAAAGAGCTGCTTGCCGACAGCCCTCAAAAGTCTTTCATAGAAAATGGCTTACTAATTCAGATTCTAAAATGAAATAATAAAAGACTTGTAAATTTTGTTTCAGGTTTCAAGTTTCTGGTTGAGAGAACTTTGTCAAAGTTTAAAATTTTGACAAAGTTCTACACCCCTATTGATTA
>Ga0247810_10002246_pt1 | contig 10867 bp, 11 predicted proteins | sample UWRJL119311C1_FD_179918 | JGI IMG/M metagenome (GOLD analysis project Ga0247810, IMG submission 179918) | Plant litter microbial communities from Arlington Agricultural Research Station in Wisconsin, United States - UWRJ-L119-311C-1 | ecosystem: Environmental > Terrestrial > Plant litter >...
TTTGAATACAAGACTTTAGCAACTTTTAAAGGATAACTTAATAAATTCATCATAATTTTATTCTTGTTAATTCGTCTACATTAAAATACCCATTTTGATCTGCTAAAATAAAAGATTCTGAATCTGGATAACCATGCCAAAAGTCTTGAGGACAAATCTTAATACCATCATTCAACAAAGCAGGTTTATAAGAGAATGAACTTTTACTTGTTATTAAAAGATCTGCTCTTGACATATGTAAAAATGATTTTTGTGCGTCCATATCAAGGCAAAAACGTATATTATTAAAGTTTTCAAATTCTTTAAAGTCAGCTACCACTCCCTGAGAAAAGAAATAAATAGCTACGGGTTTTATTGTATGCAAGTTGTCAATTACGCGGCGAAGGACATTTTCAAAGTAATCATTATTCTGCCAGCGCATGGTTAAATTAGGATTTTGATTTTGATTGCCAATGACAATATCCCCTCTCCGAACATGAATAGCTATATTAAAAAAATTATTCGAGTAGAGTAGCGAATCGCTCTGTCTGGCAGCAGATTTATCAAATTTAACCTTTATATCTTCCATTACACCATATTGATCTATATATGGTTGATCTTGCTCCGCCAAAAAAACTACCTTCTTATCATTATATGAAGAGATAATGTTAATCACAAGTTTTAATTCATCTGGATTAGATTCATTGAATAATGGCAATCTGACTTTAGAATAGTTCTGTTTCTTAATTAAGTATTCAACCGTTGTTTCATGTTCACCAAATCCTAAGAAAGACTCCCATTGTTGAGAAGAAAATGGAATATGTGCAAATTTCAATTCAAATTGTCGTGCGAACCAATATCCTGCTATCCAATTTGCTAATTGATGTCCTATTCCTGCATCGACATTTGGAATAGCACTGAAATAGTTATCCGATTTTGAAACTTTGGACTTATGAAACTGATAATGCCAATAAGATCTATATAACATGGGATACCACCGTTTCTCCCTCGCAAAAGTGATAGGGATATTTCTTAATCTTTTAATTACCTTTCTTAATAATTCCATTCGTTCTTAATTGAGAACTTAGTGTATATAAATTTACTTTTTTAGACCTACTCTTTTCAGTCCGCCTTGCACAACTTTTTGTAGACTTGACCTCTCTTCAATATTAAAACCAACGTACCATGCGGCTATTATCACGGCCACTGTACTGACGAAGCTCACAACAACCAAACGGACAAATCCTTGTTCCATAAATAAATAAGGTACTATAGATAAGCCTGTGGCTATTGATAACATGAGAATACACCGACTAATGACGTCTTTAAAAAATAACGAGATCGATAAATTAAAATACTTATTAGAAAAATATAGTGTCACAACTGATTCGGTTAATGAGTAAACTATAAATACTAGATATAAAGTATAGGGAGGAAAGTTGTAGAAAAATAAAATATACGAAAATAATAACGGCGCAAAACGTAAAACAGAAACATAGATCTGAAATTTTCGAATATTTCCTACTGCAGAGATTGAGCTTGAAATAGTTATATACAACTGCTCAACAAGATTACGTAATAAAAGCAAACGACAGAAAATTATAGCATATTCGGGTACATTTTTCAGCCAAATACCAAAAATATAAGGCATCTCAATAAAAACGGGAATGTAAAAAAATATTAAAAGAAGAAAAGAAGCTTTAGTCCCGGTCATTGTTGCTTTAATCATTAAATTCCTGTTACCAGCCCCCTCACTCTTATCTATTAGAGGATTTAATGCCTTTAACATTGTCACAGCAAAAGCTCCCAATTGTCCGCTAACTTGACCTGAAATGCCTTGAGCTGCATTTACGACTGTTCCAAAAAACATATTCATTAAAATACCCTGACCATAATTGGCCAACATACTGGTAGAGGAGCCTAAAAAGGTCCACCCGGCAAAACCAGTCATTTCTTTAAAAACTGGCATGTTAAAATACTTTTTTAGATTAATCTTACATTCTTCATATTTACGAAGGCAATAAACACGCCTGACGATGAGTAATACTATTGAAAGAGCAGCAGTTAAAAAACCATAAGCAGCTAAATGGTCAAATGAGGAATATGTGATGTATAATGCAATACCTAATTTAAATAATGCTTCAATTACACCTAACACTGCAAAAAGCAGCATATTCTCATGTGTATTTATAACAGCATCGTAAGGAACGGAGATTATAGTAAACAAGGTACTTATAATCATAAATTGAAAAATGAGCTTCGCAACTTCTTGACGCGGTTGCGGGATTTTTAAAACTCCCTTAAATAGAAAATATCCAACAACTTCAAGTAGAATGAGAACTAGTAAGGCAATAATCACATGTAATACCACACTTACGTTGAATATATTCTTGACCTTATCAAAATCTCCTGCACCCTCGGCATAAGACATAAATCTTTGGGTAGCACTAGCCATAGCGCTATTGAGAAAGGTAAGCATTGAGATTGCTCCTGCTACCACATTAAAAATACCAAAGTCTGTTACACCTAAGGCATTTAAAATTAATCTCGTTGCATAAAGTGAAATGAAAACAGTTATCGCCATTCGGGCATATAGGATGCCTGTATTCTTTATTATCCTACTGCCTGCTTTCATTTCGTAACTATTAGAATAGTATCTTAAGGACTGATTAGTCCTTAAGATAGGCAAATATATTATTTGAGGTTTAACTTACTTTTTAAGAATACGTTGCCACAAAGTTTTTTTCGTTCCTTCATTTCCATAATTGCCATAACCATATCCATAACCATAGCCATAGCCACTACTTACATCAATATCATTGATTACGATACCAAGCTTTTTCATTTTTTTATCTCGATAAAGTGCATCTACAATTTTCAATTGATCCTTGTTAGTATACTTCTGACGTACAACATATAGACAAATATCTGCATGTGGTTCAATCAATTGTGGATCTGTAACTAATCCTAAAGGAGGGGCATCAATAATTATATAATCAAATTTAGTTCTAAGTTCAGATATCAATTCACCCATTCGATTGTTCATAAGTAGTTCAGCAGGGTTTGGAGGTATGGGTCCCGAGTTCACAATATAAATATTGGGGTGAATGGAGAGGGGTTTGATTATATTATCAATGTTCAAGCTTGGATCAATAATATAGTTTGTAAACCCATTATCATTTAAAACATCTAGTTTCAGTGACAACCCTGGCTTACGTAAGTCTAGCTCCATCAGTACAACTTTTTTACCTGATAATGCTAGTATATTCCCTAAATTTAACGAAACAAAAGATTTCCCCTCACCTCCCATGCTGGATGTTAGCATAATTACCTTGCTAGAAGATCCGGGTAGGTAGAATGTTAGATTTGTACGAAGTGCGCGAAACTGCTCCGCTATAACAGAACGAGAACTATTAGCTACAACTAGATTATCATTTTCCATATTATGGATAATTTCACCAATAATTGGAACATTGGTATTATCCGTAATATCTTCCTTACTTTGAATTTTTGTATTCAGTAATTCCATTAAATATAACAAAGCAATAGGGAAAATAAGTCCGATAGCCAGACCAATAATATATATAATTTTCTTTTTAGGAGTAAAGGGAACTGATGCCGCCTCTGGAGGATCTATGGTTCGTGAATTAGCAATATTTGATGTCTTTGATATAGCTGTTTCTTCACTTTTTTGCATTAGGAATATATACAGCTCCTGTTTTATCTGCTGTTGTCTTGCTAGATTTAAATAGTTCCTTTCAGTTTTTGGCACTTCTTGAATCTGCCCCTCAGCATTAGACATTTGTTTAGCAATCCGATTTTTAGAAATCATGAAAGAGCTGCGAGTGCTAATTAGATTAGACAACATGTCTTTCCTTAGATTGGCAATCTGCTCGTCTAAGTTAATTATCACCGGATTGTTTAATGTAGTACTTATTAGTCTGCGGTCTTTTTCAAGTAGCAAAGAATTATATTTCTCTATAAGGCCACTGAAAACTATATCTTCAGAGATTAAAGAACTTGGAAGAACACGTTGGACATTTTCATCTTTCAAATATCCTTCTAGACTATTTAAAACACTAATTTGTGTTTCCACTTTTGCTAAATCAGTGACAAATTGGCCTGTTGAGGAAACTAGTAGTTTCCCTTGTTCAGACATATCTGCTAAATTATTTTTCTGTTTAAAAGTCTGGATGTTCCCTTCTAGTCCAGACAATTCCTCACCTATATAATTTAATCTGTTTTTTATAAACTTGATGGTACTATCTGCAACCTCATTTTTGTCTTTAAGGTTACTTTGTACATAGTTATATATTAAGCGGTTTAAGATATCTTCACCTTTCTTAGGTACCGGATAACTTAAAGATAAATCTATAATTGTTATCTGTTTATTTGTCACACCCACGCTCAGATTATTCATCAAGGATGCAGCTCGCGCCTTAACCGAGACTATATTGAAGCTATATTTTTCATGTTGTATAGGAACTGCGTAATTCCTTTTAATCTGGACAACTCCAACACCAGGAAGGTTAAAGTTTTGATTGAAATTAACAATTGTGTCTTGATCTCCTATTTTAAGAGAAAGCTTATTATTCTTAAGAATTTCAACACTAACATGGCTGCCTGCTACATTTTCATCAAATTTTACCTCTTGTACGATAAAAGGTGATTTGTACAATTCAATTTGCATGATTGTACCTTCATCAAAATATGTAACATTAAGATTCATATCCCTGACAACTTGTTGCATCAGATACTTGGTCTTAAATATTTCAACCTCATTGTCAACAGTGCTTTTACTACCTAAAAGTCCACCTAAATCGCCTAAGGCATTGCCACCGCCCATACCTCCACCTTTTTTATCATCATTTACGAGTACTCTTGCACCAATACTATAAATTGGCGTAGTATACCTAACATATAAGTATGATGCAATAAGGCAAAGCAAAATTGAAAATAATATCCAAAACCAATTGGACAATACTTTGTAAAAAAAATGAACTACATTAAACTGGCTCTCTTTATTTAAGTCTTCTACAAACTGATCTTCGTGAAAATTCATTAATTATAATCTTTACTGTTGTTAAATTCTTGAAATTAATGCAATCAGTACAGTCAAAGCTGTTCCAAGAATGGCTATAGTTTGTGTTCTCGCCGCATTTAATGAAGCTGCTTTACCCTGATTCGGCTCAACGTATAATACATCATTCTGCTTAAGGTAGAAGTAGGGGCTATTGAATAATTCTTTTGAATTCAAGTCCAATCTCGCGAATTGTTTCTCGCCATTATTATCACGCACTAAAAGTACATTTTCCCTTTTACCGTATATCGTCAGATCACCAGCTAAGCCTAAAGCATCTAAAATAGAGACCTTTTCATTAGGTACAGTATACGAAGCAGGTTTTGCCACCTCTCCCAGGATCGTAACCTTAAAATTAGCGTATCCTACTTGTACGTTGGGGTCCTTAAAAACGATAGATGCCTTTGCTGTTATTAACTCCCTAGCTTGAAAAGTTGTTAGATCACCAATTTTAACCTTTCCTATAACCGATAAGTTAACTTCACCATTTTTATCTACCAAAAATCCTGATGTAGGCTGTGTTGCAGTTAATGCTGCTCCTTGATTAGAAGTTGAACTAATTGCCTGTGATCCTACCTGGTTAACCACCATTGAAGTAAGTGGATCTATAGTAAATACGGAGATCGATATGATATCATTCGGCTGGATTGTCGGATCTTTAAAAACTGTCGTATTTGCTAAAACTGATTGTGACTCAAGACTGATATCCTTAAAATAAGGAACATTTTTTGTACTTCCGCATGAGGCTAAGAAAATAGCGCTTAAAATTAAAGCCGATAGTAGGCTTTTATTCCTTTTGTAGAGTTTATTCATAAGTAGGTCTAACATAGATATGCGATGCAAAGTTACCCATTTTATTACAGAATTTTACATACCTGATTACTGAAGTTTCAGTTAAAAAAAAGGTCTATTGTAAATAGATTTGTGTAGCCGCTCGCATTATATGTGACAAATATTTAGTTACTTATTATTTAATGTGCCGTGGATCAAACATTAAGTCCAAATGATTTATAGACTTTCTAATCGATATCCTGTCTATAATCTTGAAACATATTATCCACATGTAGTCGGTAATTAAAACTGGTTCTTCGCCAATTTTGATGCACTTATCCCGTTTTTGAAAGACAGACTTTTCTTCTGAGCAACTGAAAACCACACCCGCCATACATCTCGCGTTTTTTGTTTTTCAACCTATTTACATTTCCTTCAACCAGTCCGCTTGTCCATTTATAGGTTATTGCATTTTTTACAGCCACAATATCTTTTTTCAATCCATTACAAAAGCGATCTATTTTGTTCCGGCCTAGTGATCGAGCACTTTCTATCCAGATGTCCAATTGTTCATGACATCCTCCTTTCAAGACTTTCCTAAAATTGATGTGAAACATGCGTAAGCTGGAGAGAATAGGAATTTCGTTTATAAGTAAATCAACGATTTCCTTTTCTTTGGAACACTCCCCCGTATCTTTAGCAACTCCATAATCCGGATTTGTTTAGAAAATGGATACCTTTTTTATGGAGGGGATATAGTTAATTATAGTGCGTGGTTTAGTGTTTTTTAATAATTCATGACATGCCCTATTTCATTTATATTGATAATCATGAAACCTTATATTAAACCTTTTGGCGAAGGAACGCTCACAGCATTTCAATCCTATATTCTTTAAGGACTTGAACATGGCTGTTGGGTCAATTTCCAAATTCACCATATGGTTAATTTCAGTTATATACCTACTATAATTTATACGAGTTTTTCGAATCGTATATGCTGGTATACCATGTTTCAGGTATTTAACAACAGTCGCTCTGTCTGTTTGTGTCTTTCGAGCGATCTCAGAAATATTGTATCCATCATCTTTCATCCTGGTCATTTGAACTAGTTTCTCCCTTTTTTCAACCAAACCTGAAGACATATCTAGCTGGATATCATCTTGAACATCATTTGGGGCATCCGGCATCACATACATGCCTTTCATCGCTTCAGCAACTGCATAAATATTTTTAGAAACCTCTTTCAAATGGCCATATTCAAGCCTAATTTCTTCCTGAATAGCATCACCCAGATTTTTCACTAAATGGAATCTATCCGCAATTTGTTTTGCTTCTGGTATCGCATTTGTAATTGCACTTGCATAAGATGTTGCCCTATCTCTGGTTACATATTTTATCTCGGGATGACTTGAAAGCCATTCTACAACATCACTGGAATCCCGGGTGTTTAGTAGATCAATTGGGCGACCAGTATCTGCATTAACGATGATTGACCCATATTTCATTCCTTTTCTTTTAGCCCAATCATCAATACCAACGCGTAATTGTTTATCATCTAATGGCATCTCCATGGACTTGACCAACCTTAGCCAAGTATTATTACTGACAGGAATATTCATAAGTTTAGAAAAATAGGCGCCTTTGTTTGATAATATTTCAATAAGGAACTTCTTTAAATACAGTGTAACCCTTTGCGTGCGCCTAGAATAGGGCTTCGCTAAGGCGCAACATCGTTCGGAAAATATAATTTTTCGCATTTTGAATTTTTACAAGCAAATCGGCGTATTTTAAGATAGATAAGGACTGTATTTGTAGCTATATGCAAATCTACCAAAGTTCTCAAATAGGACGAACGGACGTTGCTGCTGATTTTCAAGCAGTTCGGACACTGAGAACATATTCCTGTTATTCTGCCAAAGAATCTAACGCTTGTACCTTATATTTCTGACTGGTATATTCTGATCTTTCCGCCAGCATAAAATAAAGCCGCCAGATTTTGATTAAGTTTATTAGATAAAATAAATCTTAAAGTATTTGTTTTTCAATGCTTTAAGATACTAAAAATTCGGCCACACTTGATCCGAAGAAACTACCAATGCGCAATATGGATCTGGAGAGTGGTGCTGCAGACCAACAAAAGGAAAAGTTTAAGCAGGTGAAAAAACTGCATTCTGAAGGCGCATCTATTAAATCTATAGCCAGGAAATTTAACATGCACAGAACGACAATTCGAAAATATATTGTAGCAGAAAGCTTACCCCGCCGCCATTATAATCTTCCCACCCGGCTTGAAAAATATTTGCCTTATATTGTTGAAAGACTCAAGGAAGAACCGAAGCTTTTACTTCGTCATTTATTGAATCAGCTAGAAGAACTGGGATATACAGGGGCCTACAGCACTCTGTCGGAAGGACTGAAGTATTATGGAATCCGGCTGGGAAAGAGTTATGTTCGCACTAAGATGCCCAAACTATCTGATATATTTTGGAGACCATCAAAAACGAGCTATCCTTTCTTCAAAGATCCTGGCCAGCTGAATAAAGAACAGCTCACTCTTTTAAAGAATCTTTGCTAAAAACTAACTACCGCTCTCAAACTTATCAGGCAATTCAAACTCATAATGAAAGAAAGTAGAAACGATCAACTAGCCCCATGGATTGATTTAACAATTAAATCAGGTATCAATGAGTTAGCTGGTTTTGCTAATGGGCTAAAAGCCGATTATACGGCTATTGAAAATGCATTTAAATTGCCGTGGAGTAATGGGCCAGTAGAGAGAAATGTAAATAGGTTAAAAACTGTAAAGCGTCAAATGTATGGGCCGTGCTGGCTTTGACCTATTGAAGAGCTTTGATATTTACTTCATCCGTTTCCACCTAAAGTGGGTAAGAACCAGTATTGCCAGAATATCCAACTTATTATTAGGTTGTAAATATATATTAAATTTTAAAACATTATTGTTTATCATTAGATGGGAAAGCTTTATTGCACAATACACCAGTTCGTAGAGCGTATAGCTATTCTTGTTACGAATGACTTTTACAGATCAATAGCTTCCAGATAATTTTAGTTCACGTTACCACTTCACTAAAATGTTTTAGGAAAACTTTGCAAATATTTTTTTTTGCAAAAACTAGGAAAAAAGTACAAATTAACTATTACAAACAGCTAATAAATAGATTCTTAGAATTTAATAAATCAGGTTATGGTAATAGAAGAAATCGACAATAAGTGGGCAAGTGTTGTCAAAAATCATCAGAGATGCCCCCATTGCAAAACAGGGCTTTTAGACAGCAGGGTAAAAAGGGGATTTTTTGTAAGGAATATATTCGTTTGGATGAAGGTGAAGAGATACCAGTTCTGTTCTTGCGGCAGGAAGTTTTATTTAAAACAGAATGGTATCTAAGCTCCGAGGCACTCCTGATTTGTACCACCTATTTACTTTTCCTCATTTCATACAGAAGCTTAAAGAAACGCATACTATCAACAAAATATCTTTTGAATAGACGTTTCGGTTCTTTAGAAAACCTGTAAAACCATTCCATTCCGGCATTTTGATATAGCTTAGGCGCCCGTCTTTCATGACCGGCAAAAAATGATAGAGCAGCCCCAAATAAACAAACCAAGGGATACTGTATATTTTTCTTCTTAAGCTTTTCAAAGATTTCCATACATAACAGATCTTGGTTTGGAAATCCAATACCTATAAATATGATTTTGATACTGTTCTTTTCAAGCATTTCAATGATGTTGTCTGCAACTTCGCTTATATTATTTTTTTTGATTAAAGGCAAAGCGTGCGCACAAACGTTATCACCAAAACCTTTGTAAAAGTCAGCTAATTTTCCATTTGAGGTTAACAAAAGAATTGGAATTTTCTCGTTCCTGGCTTTTGCAAACATCAGCGGAAACAAATCACTGCCGGTTAATCTGGTGATTAGGCGCTCCTTTGTAAGCTTGCTCGCCCAAATAATAGGTTGTCCATCAGGAAGAATATATTTTGATTTTTTTAAAAAGTCTTGTATATGTTTATTATCAGGCTTATCGAGCTTAACTAGGTAATCTACATTTGGAGTAAAAATTATTGGCAATTCATGTCCATTAATCATAGGTTTATTCAGGTCCCTGAAAACATGGGCATTGATAAGTGATAGATCATGCTCATTCAGGAAATCTAATCCAAATATTTTTGTTTTCTTTAATTCCATTTAGTTTAGAATATTACGATATACCTGCAATGTTTCTAAACCGCATTTAGTCCATGAAAAATTTTGCAATAATTTATTACCATTAGTAACGAGCATGCCTCGAAGAATATTATCGTTTAGTATAGAATAGATTTGATCAGCAAATTCAGCAGCTGATCCAGAATTTGCATATAAACATCCATTGCCACCTATTTCGGGAAGAGATGATGTATCTGAACTTACCACTGGTACATTTAAAGCGAAAGCTTCTAATATAGGAAATCCAAATCCTTCATATAAAGACGGAAAAACATAAACTGCTGCGTTTTTATAAATAGCGGGTAGATTTTCGTCTGGAATAAAGCCCGTGAAGATGATATCAGCTTTAACCGACTCATCTATGATCAAGTTATCCATCCATCCTTTACGTCCGGTAAAAACCAGCTTGTGAGGGATCTTATACCTTAATTTGAGTATAGCAAAAGCGTCGAGAAGAATTTTCACATTTTTCCTAGGCTCTAATGTGCCAACTGAAAGAAGATATTCAAAGTTTAAATTGAGAGATGACAAATGATGCACGTTATCGATGTTAAAAAAATCCCTGTCCACAGCTTCATAAATTGTCGTAATCTTATTTGTAGGTAAATTCAAAGCCGCTATCAAATCATCCTTAGAACTATTTGAAACGGTAATTATGTGCTTTGCTTTTCTGACAGATTGTTTATATAGTGGCTTATAGTATAAACGCATTCCTTTGGATATTGTTTCTGGAAATTTCCATGGTGTAGCGTCATGTATGGTTAGCACTGCAGGCGTCTGGCAAAATACCGGAGCACCGAATACAGGAAAA
>Ga0247810_10002247_pt1 | contig 10862 bp, 5 predicted proteins | sample UWRJL119311C1_FD_179918 | JGI IMG/M metagenome (GOLD analysis project Ga0247810, IMG submission 179918) | Plant litter microbial communities from Arlington Agricultural Research Station in Wisconsin, United States - UWRJ-L119-311C-1 | ecosystem: Environmental > Terrestrial > Plant litter >...
TAACTTACCATATGTTACGGCTACTGCTTCAGGACCAAAACACTTAGTTAAAAAATTGTCAAGAGCTAAATTTGAGCAATTGTCAGATGAGCTAGTAAAACGTTCTATGCAACCAGTTGCTAAAGCTTTAAAAGATGCAGGTTTATCTACATCTGATATAGACGAAGTAATCTTAGTTGGTGGATCTACCCGTATGCCAAGAATTGCTGACGAAGTTGAAAAATTCTTCGGTAAAAAAGCATCTAAAGGTGTTAACCCTGATGAGGTTGTTGCTATTGGTGCAGCTATCCAAGGTGGTGTATTATCTGGAGATGTAAAAGATGTATTGTTACTTGACGTTACACCTTTATCTTTAGGTATCGAAACTATGGGTGGTGTTTTGACTAAATTAATTGAGTCTAACACAACTATCCCAACTAAAAAATCTCAGGTTTTCTCTACAGCAGCAGATTCTCAACCAACAGTTGAAATCCACGTTTTACAAGGAGACAGAGCTATGGCAGTTGATAACAAAACTATCGGTCGTTTCCACTTAGATGGTATTCCACCAGCACCAAGAGGTGTACCTCAGATTGAAGTAACTTTTGATATTGATGCTAATGGTATCATCAAAGTTTCTGCAACTGATAAAGGAACAGGTAAATCTCACGATATTCGTATCGAAGCTTCTTCAGGACTTACTGCAGAAGAAATCGAAAGAATGAAAAAAGATGCAGAAGCTAATGCTGGTGCAGATAAAATCGCTAGAGAGAGAATTGAGAAATTGAACGAAGCTGATGGAAAAATCTTCCAGACAGAGAGAGATTTGAAGGAATTGGGAGAGAAATTGACCGATACTAACAAAACTGCTATCGAGTATGCATTGACAGAATTGAGAATGGCTTACCAAAACCAGGACATTACTGCAATCCAGACTGCTTTAGACAACATAGACGCAGCTTGGAAAACAGCTACAGAAGCTATGTACGCTCAAGGAGAACAAGGACAGGCACAGGCTCAAGGAAATGCAGAACCACAAGGTGAAGCTTCTGGAGACAATGTTCAGGATGTTGATTATGAAGAAGTCAAATAATTACTGATTAACATCAGTTAATGATAAGTCTTAAACCGCTGTAAACGAAATGTTTACAGCGGTTTTTCTTTTTGTTTCTGCTGTTTTTTAATCGTTTTTTGCCATATATTTGTACCATATTTGTACCGGCACTTAAAAGGAGACAAAGTGGTACTTATGTATGCTTATGGTACCTTAATGAGGAGACAAAGACGATGAAAAGAATAAATAAACAATGTCTTAACTGCGGGGAGGAATTCCTGCCTAAAACCGTGGCTTCTGTTTACTGCTCACATATATGCAGTAAAAAAGCATACAAACAGAAGATGATGCGGCTTAAAATTGAAGCCGAAGTCAAGGCGCTGGCAGATAAAATCCTTCTCCTCAATTGTGAGTTTTTCTCTTTTTTCATTCAGCCATTCATAAAATAATCCCTCATACAATTTATGGCTCGTACCTGTAATATTTACCAATCTCGGGAGTATCCTGAATTCTATATGGTTAAGAAATAGGACTTTCTCCCTGCTGAATGAATTGTAGTGGAAGTCCAGAAGCGCTTTAATATTTCCTCTTGGCTTTGTTTGATATATTGCCCATACGAATTCGGTATGATACTGGTCCAGCAGATAGGCAATGTTTCCAAATCTTTCAAATGTATTTTCAGAATCAGCATGCTTTTTCAGCATTTCATCCCAGTCGTGCCTTAAATCTTTCAGCTGATGCGTTCTAAGCTTGATTTTAGGATGGGTCTGGACGTTATAGTAGCCAGGGATCTCATCTGTCTCGAGAAATTGTTCATCAATTTTTTCAAGTTCGTCTAGTAGCGAATAATGCGCCCTCTCGTCTTCTATAGGTTCAATTGCAGTCATTATCGACAGGAATTTTTCAGCTTCCTCATAAGTGCCTATAAGAAATCCTATCCTTTCAAAATCAATGTCTTTTTCCTCCGAAAAAAGGACGCCTCATGTTTGATAAGTATGTTTTCAGCTTCGATAATGCAACTCTGTATAATATAGATCATCATGTAAAGCAATATCCATTTGATGTTTTGCATTTTTGCAGTCATGGCGGTGAAATAGATGGCCATTCAATTGTTGAAGAGTTTACTGATCGAAATGGTGTGAAGCATGTAATTGAATATGATGAAGTTTTAGCTTTTGCTATTCAGAAAGGTGCAAAGACTGTCGGTGTCCATTCAAAAAATATTTGGAGAAAGTTAGATGGGCTTATTTGGGGAAGCAGGGAATTTAAAGAAAAAATGATTCTTAATTACATTATTTCAGACATGATTAATGAAATGGATCGCCGCATTGATAAAAATCGAACCTATAAAAAGGTAATTGAGAATTCATGCATGATAAAATGTTGGGATTCTGTTTACCAGGCTATGTTTAACATAATGGCCATACATCATTGTCCCATTATTTTCAATAATACATGCTGGTCTTGGTCCGACATAGCTGATTCATTTTTATCAGTTGGCGTTAGAGGCTATTTAGGTACTTTATGGGAGATTAATAATGGAATTGCAAAAAAATCTGCCGAATTATTTTACGATAAAATATTCTCCGAGAATGTTTTACAGGCTCTCCAAAGCTCTTTTCTCCCTACAATTGGTAAAAGGGATGAAAATATTTATATTTATTGGGGCCTTCCATTCACAACCTTAAGACCAGCAACTTCAATAGCAAAAAGTAAAAAAAATGTTGCTGAGGAATTATTGGATTCAGTATGGGATTGGGAGGATAGATTGCAACAAACTAAAAAAAAATCTACAAAAGAAATTATGGAGGCGCTTGTTGAATGGGGATTAATGAAATTGAAACCAATTTTAGAAAGGAAGCTATAGAAATTATAAGTGAGATGAAAGATAGTCAACAAGGTTAATATTTTGAAAAACTTACTATTGAGGCTTAAGCTTAGCTACCCGATTAATTTTAGTTAAATAATGTATGTTGCTTTTATCCGGATTCTTAACTGCATTCTCTAATTTATTAGAAAAGTCATTCGGACCTATATTATCAATAATTACTTTACTGCTTTTTTTTATAACTGAAAGTGCACTTCCTATAAATGGAAACCCAGTTAACATTCCAGCACCGTCCAGAGCCAGATTAGTACCTAAATCGATAGCAAAAGCTGACTTTTCCTTTCTATTGATATTTTTAATAACCTCGCTGTTGTAATATTGAATTTTTTGGATACGATCTTCTTCGCTCAGTACTCCCAAAGTTTCCATTAAAAATTTTCCGCCAAATGGAGCTGCATTTTTTGCTATTTCCCTTTCCAGTTCTGCTATACTTATGTAGTTGTTAATATGGATGACATCAATTGGATTAATCTGTATTACACCTTTATGAGCCTGCTCTTTATTTTCCAAATAGGAATTTAGGTTTGTAATATTGGCATTTTTATAAAAGTTCAATAAGTCGCCCATTGCATTTGCATAAAATTGATCACTATATCCATTTTCTGATTTGAATGGAAAATAAGTAGCATCCAGAGAACTAGCCAGATGTATTGTAGAGGAATTAACAGTAAAATCAAAAGATAAGTCATGACCAGCTAGCTCGCTATATTTTGTTTCAATAGCATTGTTTACACCAAAAGAGGCTGTACCGAATATCCCTTTAATAAAAAGGTGCTCAAAAGATTTACGTCTGGCTTTAATCGGCCATAACAATGTTTCATATAAGAACTTTGAATCTAGATTTAAATTTTTTGCAACATGCATAAATATCGGAACAAGTTCCTTTAAGATTTTAGGATCATTCAACAGATAATTATCAGACATTTCAACTAAATCAATCTGCTGTAATACTGCAAGCGCCCTACGTGTGATTACAGCATTTGGATTTACGCTGTATGCCTCCACTATGAAAGTCATATCATATCTAAACTCTGGCTGAGTGAGGATAAGTTTAATTCTTCCTTTAGCAATCAAATCCAGAAACTCATTTTTTGAAATACTAGCTTCAGCAAGCCAGTGAACAATATTTTTATCAAAAGGAGGAGTAAGATATATTGTTTGAAAGAGTAGAAGGTGATTTCTAATATCTATATTTTCAAATGCACTAAAATCTACATAACAGCTATAGTGGCCTGTATGATAAAAATCTAAATCTTTTTTCTTAAAACTTCCATCAAAAATTTTATCTATATTGTCAAACCAAAGGGCGTCATCTCTTTTTGAAAAATCAAATGAAGTGTTTTTTCGAAGTCTTGCAGAGTGTAAAATCTGGATTGGATTTTGCTGGTATTGAGGAAAATCATCAGCAGGAATTAAGATTTCTTCATCAATTATTTCAAAAACAGCAGGGATTTTTAACCCTTGTAAAAATTTCATTATTTTCTCTCTGTCAATAGTGTTAAGAAATCTGTATGTAGTAACGTTTGGTTCTTTTTCCGTCACTCTTGAAGTATATACTGTTATTTTCTCATTTTTAATTGTTTCAATTTTGCTAAATTTAATGTGCGGAAATTTTGAAAGCAAGAGATTGAATAAAAGCGGAATTGTAAAACTCAAGCCCTCAAAGTCTTTAGAAATTTGATTATCGGATATAGGGGATATTATTTCAAGGAAATCTTTAGGTTTTTCAAGACTTAGTTTTAAGGGGGTTGTCGCAGATTTTATCTTACCTTCAAATTGATGTTCAATATCATCAAAATCTTCTCTTACAGTTTCGCAATATAAAATATAAGACCATTCGCTAATCTTGTAGATTATCGTTATGATTTCGGGGTATTCAGCTCTGAACTGCAAATCAGCTCTTCTTACAATACCTTCTTGATTCATTTTTTTAAGTTTTAAAAATTTTGTAATTATGAGCAACTACAGAAGCAATTTTTTATATTAACATTATATCATAATAAATTTTTATAATATATCTCTGAAATTCGGACATTATAATCTCTTTTAAGTTCTGTTTCTACCAAATTAATTAAGGGCTTAATCCCTTTGAGACTTTTTAGAATGTGGACATTATCCGCAGCTAATATCCATTTTGCATTAAAGTTCCCGTAATCATACTCATTGGGGGTCAGCAACCATTTTTCAAACTCGGAAACATGATCGAAACCATTTAAAAGTTCTGGCTCCCTTTTGATTTCTAAAATGTTTAACAAAATTATAAAGTTATAAAATGTATGTCCTTCAAAAACTGGTCTACCATCTTTAAACTCATTTTTAAAACCTGTTTCTCTGTTAAGTTTTATTTCTCCGATGTATCTTTTAAAATAATCCTTCTTTCTGTAATCAAATAATTGCTTTCGGATCAAATCGTCATAAACCTGCAAATCGAATTTTTCATCAAGCATTTCTTCAATTTCTGCATTTAATATTTCTTTACACTGCTCGTCAGTAATATTCAATAAATACATTACAGATCTCCATTTATGAATGCCATCAATATTGCCGATTACTTTATTAATCAGCCGTTTTTTATTAATTTTTGTTTCTGGAAAGTACTTATGCAGAGCTATTGAGGTTTCTCTAACCAGTCCTTCATACTTATTATTGTTAGGTTTATCTCTGTCAACTGCTATTTCTAATATCTTAATCAATTGTTCCGGTAAAAAAGAGCCTCCCTTTTTCGCAATAAATTTGCCAAGCTCTTCCAAATGATACCATGCTAAATGATCTTCGATTAGTAAATAATTGATGATAACCTGAGAGAATGTGCTGAACGTTTTTTCTGAAATATTAATTTTTGATAATAGCGTGAATGAGTTTGAAACTAATTCTGTATATCTTTCCTCAAAATGATAGTCAATTAAGTACTCTTCAGTAATGCTGCTTTTATAAGGAGAATTTGCAAACATTCCATTTTCAAAATATGATTTCAATAGGTTTGTAATAGAATTGATAATTTCACTTTCGCAGTCTTCATTAATTTTTATTGACTCAGTTTTAGAAAGGATTTTTTTAAACTCAGTAGCATTTACATTGATCAGGAATTCTTTCAGATAATAAGAATTGAAAGAAGTTAATCCTTGTTCTTTTGTCAGATAACTTTCTAAAAAGCCTTTAAAAATTTTAGCGATGAGCAGTTTATAATCACTGAAAACATTGTAGATAATTCTATTTTTATTTAAATGATCTTGAAGACGGTTGTACTCAGCTGCTAATTCATTAATGTGGTTTGAACCAAAACGATTTTGTTGTTCTACCTTATCATGATAGGTTTTTAAATTGGATATGTTTTCTGCTAATTTTTCAACTTCACTTTTTACAGATAAAAAGAGCTTATTGTCTTTGATGTTGTGGAGGTAATTTCTAACTTCATCGCTTATGCTGTATTCTATTTCCTGGTAGAGGATTTTGTTTAAATCAATATTTCGTATCTCTTCCTTAATTTCAAAACTATCCTTTAAAGTTTCATCCTCCCAAACTAAATTCAGCAGGTATTTCATATTCAGTTTAGCTAAAAAGTATTGAACTTCAAATCCTTCTTTTCCTTTAATTTTTTGGCTGAAAGCCTTATAAATATTAAAAGCATCCTTATAATTATTTGCTGAAACAAGATAATTGCCATAGGCATACTCCAATGTAAGATATTCATCTTTATTTTTTGCAACTTTAAGCTTGCTCAAAAGATGCTTAAAATCAAGAGTTTTAAAATTACAGCAAACGCAGTCACAGTTGCTATATTTTAGAATATCAATACTTTTGGTATAACCTTCCTGTTCAGAAAAATGAAAATGCTGCTTATGTGAGAAACCTAGACCGTTTGATCGTGCTTTAATTACCTTTTTATAGTCTTTAATGCAGCTTATTTTTATTATGTCTGAGTGGTTCAGCACTGTTATAAACTCATTTATTTTGTCTTTATATTCAACAACTTTACAATCTTCTAATTCTTGCTTTAATTCTTGGCTGATTGTTATTGAACCTTCATCAAAATTCAAACCTTTAAATAATTCGTAAATTTTTGGATTAATTGTGAGCAGGTTTTCATTTCTGTAATGCCATACGTTCTCATTTAGGATATTAAAAGGTTTTATGGCCGCTAGATAGTTAGGGTCAATGTACTGCAGACCTTTGAACTGTATTAATGCAGCATATATTTCATCAAGAATGTGTCTGGGTTTTTCATTTTGTTTTAGTTTTTTAAGGCTGATTTCATAAAGTTTATCGGTGCTTGATCTTTCTTCTTTAGTTATAAACCTATCCTTATGAAATAAAAATAAAATTTCTTTCAGCTTATTTTCATTACTTAATTCTTCAAGGAAAAATACCTGATAACTACCTTGAAATTTTGAAGAGTAAAACCGTATTTCCTTAAAATTTGAAACAATAACCCATTTGCAGTTTACTCCCATTTTTGTTGCATACTCAAATGCTTGGGCAACAGCAGATTTTGAGTCGGCTCTTTTTTGCTTTTTATCAAGATCTGTACCAGCATCTTTAATTTCAATTACTGCTCTGACATCATTATTGTCTTTATGTTTGGAGAAAAAACCTAATACCCCGTCTGGTTTGCTACCGTCTAAATTTGTCTTTGCTTCTTCTCTTATTGTCCAGTGGTTTGAGTTGCCGTAATTAAAGCCTAAAATGTCGCCAAAAAATTCATTTAAAAATCTGGATTTAAATTCTTCCTCCTTTGCATTTTCTATTTTTCCTGAACGCAGTTCGTTTGTTAGACTATCGATAATATATCTGCCCAGTCTAATATTGGGCACATTAGTTAGTTTGAAGTCTGGTATGTAATTCGAGAGAAAGTCTTCTGTAAACAAAGGCTGCATATTCATAAAATAAGTTTAAAAAATAAAGGGATCGATTAGCTGAAGCGAATCACCTCAAATGCAAAATCAATTTCAAATTAAGCTTAAAACCTTGGTTTTACTGCTATGTATTGGCAGTAGAACTTATGAGTTTTTATATTCTTTTATAATTGATTCGGATCTTTTCTCATTTTGAAACCATCCAAGTTGAGCTGATAACTCTTTTAAATATTTTTCTGCAGCAGGGTTAATTTCAGTGGATTGAAATAGTCCAAATTTCCATTGTTTCAAACCATTAGATGCTGCAAGTAAAACAATTTGATCAGCATTTTTATAGTATGCATATAATTGCTGCGCATATAATAGCATTTGGTCTATTTCTTTTTGAGGCCGATCAATTGGATAATATACGAAAAGAAAAGCAACTCCATTAAAAACTGTAAAGCGGCGGGCAAGAAAATCTTTTTGATTTTCATATTTACCAACTAAATCGTATAAATTATTAGCTAATATTCTTCGCTCGAATCGACTCATTGTCATAAATTTTTTAGCCAGCAATTCTCCGTCCTGCAGTGGTAAAATATCGGTTTTGACCATTCTATCAATAAAATAACTGTTTTCATCCTCAAGTTTTTTTAAAATTACTTCGCGATTCTCAATATAATTTTCCCATCTTCCTTTGAGAGTTTTCGATTCTTCACTGAAATTATTTATAAGTTTTGGATCAAATTCACGCGCATTAGTAACAAAATAAGCAACTAAATCTTTTTCACTGCAGTGACATACATTTTTAATATTTTGCTGTAATAGTGTTTCTCTTGCTTTTAAATATTCAACAAGATCTTTGATAGTATCTAGTTCGCCGAATATAATGCCGGCTGTTTCTCTATTAAAAATATTTACAATTCCTTTTTCATCATGATAGTCCACAAACTCATAATGTTCAAAATCTTCTCCAACACTAATAGTTATTTTGAAAATATTTTCGAATGAAGAAGTATCAAATTCAACTTCGCCTTGAATTTCATGTTTCAGTTTAATTTTACCACGTTGCTTAAACTTTCTTTGTGCTCCAAATAATTGCTTAGTAGATTTCCCAACAACCTTGTTCATAAAACGATCATAATTTCCATTTAGATTATAGTTTTTAACTGAAATAATAATTGCACTATCGTAGAAGAGTATCAATAAGTCACAAATTTCTTTTCCGTCGCCATCTAAATCCATGGGATTTGCAAAGCACCAATATTTTAAATATGCTTTTTCAGCTAAAAATTGGACGAAATCTTCTCCTTCTCTTCCTTTATCAATTGATTCATTCATATCCTTTATTGTAGATGTTTTGTTATTGACTAATTTATCCATTGTATACAAAGATTACAATTTACGTCTATTATTTTATACTTCCGATGTTAAAAATCAGATCAGTTATCAACAGTTCGATTTGATATGCGATAATTTTTTTTATTAAGAATATTATAAGAGAAAAAGAAGTTTCTTTTCATCTGTTTCAAATGTTATAAACACATACTTTCTGTTTTTAGTTTCAAATGGGATATTTCAGGTGTTTTCGTAAGCTCTTGGCAGATATTTTATACACATTAAGCAAAATTAAATTTTCCGCAAGAAATTAATAGATTGATTTAATTGGATTATGGAAAACCGTAATTGAATGTTATGAGTCTCTGTTATTTTTGAGAAATATTAATTTAAAAAAATATAGTAAATTTTGATGAAAATGATTGATCAATGATAATTCTGTCAATTCTATAACAGGGGAGACGGTTTCAATTCCATATTAAAAACAGGTATAAATACCTATAGTTTTAAATGAATCTGTCATTAAACATATGGTTAATATTTCGTACCATTGTCATTATTTACTTATGATAATAGATTAGCAAATTGATAATATAAATTATAAAGTTTCATGTATATTTCCAAAATTATAATCGAAGGGTTTAGAAATTTCACCTCAAATACAATTGAATTCAACGATGGAGTAAATGTTATTATCGGGCATAACAATGCAGGAAAAACGAGTTTGTTAAAAGCTATCGGGCTTCTTATAGACCAAAATATTTCAAAAAAACTTGAAATAGATGATTTTTCAAAGAATATAACATTGGAAGAATTAAAAGCAGCACCTCCAGCAATTAGTATTTCGATGGTAATTGATCAAAGTAAAGATGAGGATCTTAATGGTGATGATCTGGTTACAGTTGCAGATTGGCTTACTAGACTTGAAGAACCATATCAGGCTCTGATCAGTTATAAATTTTTTCTTCCGTTCGAAAAGCATGTTGATTATTTGAGTTCGATTGCCGGCTCCAGCACCAAAAATGAAGCTTGGTTAGTTATTAAGCATGATTTTTTAAGATTTTATGTTAATAAGATTTATGGCGGAGACCCAGCTATGAAAATTACAGCAGACAGTGCAGCATTACAGAAGTTTGATTTTCAATTTTTAAATGCAATTAGGGATGTTGAAAGGGATATGTTCAGCGGAAAAAACACAATGCTTCGAGATGTGCTTGATTTTTTTATGGATTATGAGATTAAATCAGCAGATGATGCAATTAAAAGTAGGACTGATAAACAGATTGAAATTAAGAAACTTAAAACAGATTTTACCACTAAAGCTGGATTGCTGATTACTGAATTGCAAACTAGGATGCATGCGGGAAAAGAACACATTCTAAAGTATGCCACCCAGACAGGTGCTACATTCAACAATGCCCTTCCTGATTTTGACGGAACTATTTCTGATGTGGAAATGTATTCCGCATTGAAACTAATTATAGGTTATAGTTCCTTGGATATTAAGATTCCTGTTACACATAATGGTCTTGGCTATAATAATTTGATTTTCATGTCTCTGCTTCTCGCAAAAATGCAGGTGAATTCGGATGGCAACTATTTGGGAAGCAATGCTAAAGTTTTTCCGGTACTTGCAATAGAAGAGCCCGAGGCTCACCTCCATCCTGCAATGCAGTATAAATTTCTAAAATTTCTAAAAGAAAATAAGAGTCAGAGAAAAGTCAGACAGATATTTGTTACAACTCATTCGACTCATATTACATCTGCT
>Ga0247810_10002248_pt1 | contig 10852 bp, 14 predicted proteins | sample UWRJL119311C1_FD_179918 | JGI IMG/M metagenome (GOLD analysis project Ga0247810, IMG submission 179918) | Plant litter microbial communities from Arlington Agricultural Research Station in Wisconsin, United States - UWRJ-L119-311C-1 | ecosystem: Environmental > Terrestrial > Plant litter >...
CGAGATTCAAAGCGAATGCTTCAATTTTTTTTATGAAGAATCGCAAATTTAATAAATGATATCTATTATTTCGAATAATAGATCAAATCTTATTCAAAGATAAAAAATATTTATTGTAATCCAAGTGGTTTACAGAATATTATAGAAATTTAGCAAAATTGCAGTATGGCAGAATTAACTAAAGAAGACACTATACTGCAAAAAAAAATTGCAGAAAGAATACAGTTTTTACGTTTAAAAACAGGTCTTTCGCAAACAGATTTTGCCCAAAAACATCATATAGATAGGCAGGTTATTAATCGATGGGAAAGCATAAATAATAAAAGAGGTGTTACAGTATATTCAATTCAAAAATTTTGCAAAATGTTAGATATAACGTTGAAAGATTTTTTTGATGATGATAATTTTAAAAAAGATGCTTAGGCATCTTTTTTTATTTAAGTGGAATTATAAAAACACGTATTTATACGCGGTCTCTCTATTTATTAAAAAACTAATTTGCCATTTCAAGGGACAATTATGGAAAACCGTAAAAGAAAATGAAAGGGGTTCTTTAAGTTTGGCATTAAAAGCTTAAAAATGGCATAAAGCCATCTGAAAAATGTACGGTAGTATGCCATTATATGGCATGAATGAACGAGTTGTGAGCAATTTAATAACTTAACAAGAAGAATATGTCAACTAAAAATGGAGGAATAAAGTTTTTTACAGTATTTCTCCTCATAACATCAGTATACTTTACAGTCAAAATTTATTGGCCTAAGGAAATATTAAAAGGACATTTTGAAATATCGAATCTGATCACAAATTTCGGCAAAAGAGAAGAAGTTAAGCACGGCAGTTTAATGCCTGATGCAGAGATGAAAGTTGATTATAATGTACCATACATACATATCAAAGCTCAAATAACTAATTTAACAGGTAACGATATAGATTTCGCAGAATTAATACCTGAATTAGATATTAAATTTAAGTACGGTCAGAAAAAATTCACTTCATATAGTCGTCAAGTTACAAGTTCTTCAAGAGCTTGGAAAGCTAATGAAACAATAAACATCGATGAAGAAATCTTATTAACTTCATATGATGATGGAAAAAATATGGATACTAAATTTATGGAGCATAATCCAGAAAAGATAGAGTTGAGATTATCTATAAAAGCATCAAATTCAGTTGGATTGAATATGAATGAATTGGTTTTTAATAAAGAAATAAATTCGTGGAATGTTAATTAAAAACAGCTCATAAACAACAATTAAAATTAAACTCAATAAAATTATCCAATGAAATCTAAACACAGAGATAGGAATTCCTAGTAAAACTAAATGAATAAATAAACTGCTCACAAAAGCTGTTACACGAGATTTGGGTATTAGGTTGAATTTAAAAGATGGTTTTGTACTTGGAAAATTTGTGCTTAACCGAAACCTCTCATCTTTAATCCCAAACCTCGTGTAGCGCCAGAACGTTACCAGCTCTTGAAAAAAATTACACAACCTATAAAAATTATAATGAAAAAAAAATTACTCCTTCTATGTGTTTTATGTTGTTATTCGTTGAGCTACGGACAGAAAAAAACTGTCGAACAACAAGCTAAAGAATATGTCCAATGGTTTTCTAAATTATCAACATCAGAAAAACATATAGCTTCCAAAAATCTAGTAACCAAATTAAATTCACTAGATGCTCCTTCAAAAGGAATTTGGCTTGCTGCTTTTGATGCTGCAGAACCAAAAAAAAATGAACCCCTTAAACCTAAACCATATACACAAATTGAAATTGAAAGCAAACTCATTGATGAGGTAAAATCCAAAATCAAAGAAAATGGATACTTTAAATATTACGAAATCAAGAACATAGCAATAACTAAGGCTTTAAGTAATAAAGATATTGCCGACTATCACAATGAAAATATTCAACAAAAAATAGATTCCATAACAATATTGATAAAACAATTAAAAGAAGATAGAGAGGTATTAAAAGGAAAGATTCCTGAAGGATATGAACCTAAAAATGATTCTATTTATGACTACTACTTTGCCTTAGAAAAAAACACTTATGATATTACACAATATACCCATTACTTACTCGATAACAAAGATTCATTCTACAAAGGTAAAACTCTCAATGTGAATAATGCTGAGGTCAACTGGGATGACACGACACCAAAGAGATACGCTATTGAGGTTAAACTTCAGGAAATGAATGGAATTGATGATACAAAACCCAAAACATCTTATTTTTTTGGCGAATATTGTCCGTTGGGAACTGAAAGTTATAACCCAAATAACCAATGGGTTTGGACTAAATTAGTTGAAGAAAAAAGAGACCTTGATTATATGCTGTTTGAAACATATGGAATGAAATAAATCAACAGCTGGTAACAGCCGTTGCGTGATTGGGGTTTTAGGCTGAATTTAAAGATGGTTTGTACTTGGAAAATTTGTGTTTAATAGAAAATCTCACTTTTTTATTCCCCAACCTCGCAAAGCGCCAAGACGTTGACAGATATTTTGGGAAAACCGACAAGAATCGAAAATAAAATAAAATAAAATAAAATAAAATAAAAATATGGGAGAATGGTCAAAAACTGTTGGAGAAAAAGGAGAAGAAATTGTCAACTATTTTTTCAACGAAATTTTAGGTTACAAAACAATTTTAAGTAACGAAAGTATAGTTTGTAATAAAGGTTTAAAACATAAATCAAACTCTTCCAAATCAAATAAAACTACTCACGGAATTGACGCATTAATTAGTGCGAAAAGTCCATTAGAAGATAATTTATTAGACATCGGAATTATTTCTTCAAAATTTACATCATCAATTTATCCAAATTCTCCGAAAACTTTATTTAAAGATTATCTCGCTGATTTAGCATTTACAATTGAGTGTTTTAAAAACTCAAAGTTACATTCAGATATAAATCAGAAATTTTCAAATGTCAACAGAACAGATATTACGGGAATTTTAGTTTGGGCATCAAATAAAAGTTCTCAAAAAGAAGAAATTATTTCAAAAGTTTCAAATATAATTTTAGATAATGATTTAATATTTGATAAAATTATAATTGTTGATAACGATAGAATCAACTTTTTTGTTGAAACTGTTCAAAATGCCAAAAAAGAATTTGGAGCTGAAAACGTAAAGTTTGTATATCACAATTCAAACCTAAATACAATAGGCTTACAATCTGTGAGTTATGGTGATTTTCTACCAACCAATTACTTGTTTTCAAATATTATTCCTATTAGAGTTATAAATAAAAATGAAATTGAGTTTATAATATTTTCAAAAGAAAACTTCTCGAAAGAAAATTTTTCAAAACTTTTGGCTTTCGCCAAAAGTTTTGATTTATTGCACTCTGTAAATAATATTATTTTATCATTCTCTGATTTTAATGATTTGACAGATGAACCAATTATTTTATCTGAATTACTAAATTTTGACCATTATCAATACGGAAAAAATCTATTCGTAAAAACACATTTATCTGATTTCAGAAATACAAAAAAATCATAGTCGATGAATCAAGAAATTTTACCTCAAGGCGATAGAATTAGACAATTGCTAACAAAATCGAATGTTACTAATGCGAATATTAATAACTTGTTACGAGAAAAAGGAGTTTTTTTAGGACAAAATGAAAAAAACAATTCAGTTCCGATTTTAATGAAAACTATTGTAAGTCCTGAAGAATTTATTGAGTTATATCAAACTCAAAAAAGCAAAGAAGACACAATAAAGTTCAGAACAGCGACTATAAAATGTAATAAAGAAATAGACTTAAGTGAAATATTTTCAGAAAATATGAACTTAAATCAGAAAATAATTGATGCTCACAAATATCAGCCAACATTCAAATTAATAGGTTCTCCTAATCCATATTTCGAAAATGATAAAGTTATTTTTGAATATAAACTTGAAAAAGACAACGTTTTAGAAGATTGGACAAATAATAAAACTTATCACACAGGAGAAATTATTATTACAAAATCTTCAGACGGAAATTTGGAATTATCAATTGAACAAAACTCTACCTCCAAAGAAACATTATTTACAAATGATTTATTTATCAGAGAAGTAAAAAAAATACTTTCAAACCAAAATTTAATTAGTAATAATGAAGATTTTATTAGAATTAAATTCAACGATTTTATAAATGAATCTCGAATTCAATTTTTATATTCTTTCACAAAAAATTTCTGTATTTATCTTGATTTCCTTTCAATTACAGATATAGATTTAATTTTAGATGAAAATGAAGAATCTCATCAAGATATTAAAATCTTTTTGGACGAAATAGATTCTCTAAAACTAAATGGTAAAGGGTTGCAAAATCATTTATTGTTGAAGAATCATAAATATCATCATAAATTAATTTTTGCTTCAATTTCACTGAAATATAGCTTCAATATTGATGGAGTAAAAGGATTTTGCACAATAGTTATATCATTTCCTGACTATACAAGTAAAAAAGATATAAATTCAGAATTACAGATTTCAATAAATTTTAATGTAAATAGAGAACATAAAAAAGATGCAACTGAAACTCAATTAAGAAAAAAACTATATCCTTTTGTTGAAAAAAATAAGATGAAAAGCTATAAGGAATACAAAACTGAATAAAAAAAATCTGCCAACACACGTTAGCGGTCATGCTAAAGACAACCGTGCTGACAAAAACGGGGATGCTGAAAACCGACCAGAGTAAGCATAAAAAAACAACTATTATTATGGCTGACAATTGGGACAGATTTCCAAGTAACATCGGTGAAATGTTAGGACCGATAGAAAAGAAATCATTTGTTTTTAATTACAAAAAATTTGAAGTTTGGCAAGGTGGTACCTGTATTTTTGCTGGCAATTCAAACGGACAGATTATTGCGCAAGTTATAAATGAACAATTAAATGTAACCGTTGACGATGCATCGATTAATAATCACATTAAAAGTCAATTTTCTTTTGGGGAGATCTCAACAAATAACGACCGCATTATGTGGAGTAAGGATATTTTTAACTCTTCGGATAAAGTCGAGAGAAATAATCCAGATATATCCTCTCTTTTTTATAAACAAGGAGTTTTGTGTAAAGTTACTTTCACTATCCACGACCCAAATACTCTTGTAGAATTCTATTCATAAACAAAAATAAATACAATGGGGCTATTCGACTTTTTTAAATCAGAAAATAATAAACCATCTGTTGATTTAATGGACTTTAAATTTCTATCAGACGACCATACAAGAATTGAAAATGGACGACAAACAAACGCTAACAATAAAGGAGCTTGGAGGGGAATTAGAGTAAAAACATCTGATAATAAAACTTTTTACGTGACAATGTATATTATGAATGAAAACCATCCAGTTTGGGGAGATAACATTCAAATGGCGGAAAAACGAATGAAATTAGTTGAAGATAATAATAACAAAATCATTCTATTAGGTTTTGGTACTGATCCTATGGGATCTTCTTTTGCTGACTATGGCTTAACACTTCATAAATCCAATGGTACTATTAATAAAGTGACATTACACATGCACGACAGAAATGTTGACATTGAATATTTAAAGTCAGAAGAAAAATCATTAAAGCAAGCTACTTCAACGAATAATAGTGGCATTGAAGAAATTCAAACTTTTCTAAACAAATTTCAGACACTCCCTATCAATATAAAAGGAGAATTAGCTCAAAAGACAGATGAACTAAACAACATTGGAGTTGATTATTACGAAAATAATGATATTGAGAACGCCATCATACATTACAATAAAGCTCTTGAAATATACCCAATAAATGATGATGCTTTAAAAAACCTCGTAATCTGTTATAGAGAAACTAACAATTTTATTAAGATGATAGAAGCACAATCTAAACTGGACTATCTGAAACATTTAGGAATATAACGAAATGTAAAGAAGAACGAACTACTAACACACATTACAAGCAATTTGGGTATTTGGCTTAATGTAGACTTGGCCTTGTACCATATAATTTGTGCTATTCGAAGATTAGGCATACTTAATCCCAAACTGCTTGTAGCGCGAGAAAGTTAGCGTTGACCCTTACACAGCTTAAGAAATCAAAAAACCTGTATTTAATTCTAAAGATGTAATACAGAAGTACAGGAAATATTAAAACTATAAAAAAAGACTACATAATTATAATGGAAATATTTACACTTAAAGAATATCTAAATCCAAAATTGAAAAAAATTTGGTCAAATTACTATAGCTATGACAATCCTATTGCTCCAATGTTTCCTGAATCAGTTGTAAAAAATGAAGTTTTATTTTTATCGCTAAATCCATCCTTACCTCCTTTTGTAAAAGATGTTGAGAATGGTTTTACACAATCAAATCCGTGGAGATTTTTGAACTCTAGAATTTCTTATGAGGAAAACGAATCTGTTCCTCATTTTAAAAAATTTTTTAAAATTCAGAAAGAAATAAGTGAAAACTGGACATTTCTAGATTTACTATATCTTAGGAAATCTAAACAACTCGACATAGAAAATTCATATAAAATAGAAAATGACAGAAATTTTATTTTAGAGCAAGTAAAATTAACTCTCGATTTGATTACAGAAATAAATCCAAAATTGGTAATTGTTGCAAACAGTTTTACTGAAAAAATTATTCACGACAAAAACCAAACTATATTTAATTTCAATGCTAGTTTAGATAACGATTTTGTATATCGTTATAACAATATACCATTTATCACGAGAGAAAGTAAATTTTTAGGCAGCAGATTTTGGGATAGCGAAAAAAATAAAGGACGCTACGAAAATATGATAAACGAAGTCCATAGAGTCTTAAAAATAGTAAACAAAAAAACGCCATAAAAGCTTGACATGATTGTATTTTCATCCTTAATTTAAAGGCACTTCTGTTATTTTAAAATTAGTGGTTAACCCAAACCTCAAGGTTTCATTAATGCTTACCGAATTATTCAATCTTTTTAATTTTATTTCAATAAAATATTAAATACACTAAAATTATATGAAACCAAATATTTTCGACATTGCAACAAAAGAACTAAATCAAGATGCTTTCTTAACGTGGCTCTTGCAATATGCCGACCAAAAACACCAATTATCGAATCCAAAACTAAATGACTGCGGAAAAACATTCGTAACTCAATTAATTAAAAAACAGATAGTAACATTTGCCGAAGAAATAAACAAAGTTGAAGCAGGAAGACAATGGGAAAATATTGATGTTTGGGCAGAAGTAAACGACAAATATTTAATCGTAATTGAAGATAAAACATCTTCTTCGCACCATTCGAATCAATTGGCTCGTTATAAAGAAAACGCTGAAAAATGGTGTAATGAGAATAATTATGAAATACCAATTTGTATTTATCTAAAAACAGGAAACGAAAGCCGAAGTAGTTTAGGTCATATTAAAAAACAGGGTTTTGCAATATTTAGCAGGTTAGACTTCATAAATTTACTTGATCAATTTAAAGATATAGACAATGATATTTTTACAGACTTTTACGAAAGACTGATAAGAATAGAAAAATCAAATAATGAATTTGAGAACAAATTGATTAAAAATTGGATTGGTAATGATTGGCAAGGATTTTTTCAATTCCTCGAAAAAGAAATCAATATTGTTAATTGGCATTATGTAAATAATCCCAGTGGCGGTTTTTGGAATGCGATTTTAAATTGGGACTATTGGAATATATATCCAGCTTACATTCAACTGGAAGAAGGAAAATTGTGTTTCAAAATTTCAACTGACCCAGACGAACTCGAAATGCCTGAAGATTTAACACGTGGCGAAATCCGAAACCAACTACATACTTTAATATTGAACCAAGCTAAAAAATTCGGCTTTGAACATATAAGACGACCAGATAGGTTTGGAAATGGAAATTATATGACAGTTTGTATTGTTGATCGAAAAAATTGGTTAGGAGCCGACAGCCAAACAATAGACAAAGAAACAATCATAAAAACACTAACTGACTATCTAAATTTTTTAAGAAAAATAATAAACGAACCGGACAGCAAAAGGATATAACAAGAGTTTTTGGCAAAATGGCGGGTTCAATACTACATCAACGGCAATATTCGATTGAAATTTATTAATAAATCTAGACTGTATGATTGGAAACCCACCTGAGTGTGAAGCAACTTAAATAGCTTTACAAAAATCAAACTATTAAAGAATACACGAGACATACTGAACTACCATTTAAAACTTTATAACAATGAATGAAAACATGAAAACAGATTACTATTGTACGAACTGTGTAGAATATAAGACAGATAAAGAACTTTTAAATTACAAATGTAATATTTGTAATAAATATGTTCTGTGTAAGTTTAGCACAAACAATGGAGACAAAGCAATTAAAAGAATATTAGCAAGTGAAGTCGAAGTTAATGATATGATAACTATTCCGTATTCAGATGATTTTAGAAGAGTTTTGGGTATAAATTATAACAAAACAGAAGCATTGATTGGACTACAGGAGTACAGGATGGTAAAAATAAGGCTAACTGCTCGAGTTGAAAAACTAGAAGGAGCTTGGTATTTATAAAAAACATTCCACATTCCTAAATTAATAATAAAAAAAAATTGGAAACTAAAGCATCTGATAAAAAAAAGAAATCTAACCTAGCATGGATATTTTTGAAGCCCGTTGCATTTGTATTTTGCATATCAATCGTTAATGGAAATTTAGTAGAATACTATAAAAAGCACTTTTCCAATACTTTTGACGGTAACCAAAGTCCTGAAAAAAAATCACGCCAGACCTCAAATGGATTTTTTGATAAAAACACCTATTCTAATAAGGAGAATCCTAATAACGATGCTTATTGGAAAAGTAGAGGATATATATCACGTCCAGAAAATTGGCGAGAAATTATTGAAGAGGAAATCTCTGAAACACAAAATGATTTAGATAATCGCTCAGATCAATTAAACCCCAATAATGATTCATATTGGAAAAGTAGAGGCTACAGCGAAAGGCCGGATAATTGGGAGCAAGAAACCAGCAATTCGTCAAATGCTGAATTGGATAATCATGCAAATCAGATGAATCCAAATAACGAAGCTTATTGCTATAGCAGAGGTGGAGGAAAAAATTAATAGTTAGCAAAAAATGTCTTTAAAAATTTATCTTTTTATTAAGGTTGCCTTTTAAAAAGACAGCCCCGATAAACAAAAATGAATTTATTTTTTAGATTCTTCTATTAAAACTTTTCTAAACTCTTTTAAATGTTTTTCAATTTCCAAAGTTGATTTACGCGAGCTCTCGCTCCAGCCGCTTAACACCTTTAATCACAACTTTCCTAAAAACGTAAACTTAACAATAATTATTTCCGTTATAAGTAAACTATTTGTAAATTTGTGAAATGACAATTCAAGAAACTTCTTCGGGAAAAATTTACAATGTAGAAATTCTGCCGGTTGAAGATATTGACTTTAAGTCTATAGATAAAAAACGCTATTTTTTCGATTGGAAGACTGAAAAGGCTTATGAAATCTATAAGCTGAAAATTATCAATTCAACTGATATTTTAGGAATTATTTCTTTGGAAAGAATACCCGATGAATGGAGAATCCATATTAGACTTCTAACGGTTTCATTAGAAAATAAAGGTGCAAATAAGAAATTTGATAATATTGCTGCAAACTTAATTACCCATGCTGCGAAAATTGCAGTAGCAGAATATGCAGAGTTAGCTTGCGTATCACTCAAACCAAAAAGTAATATTGCCCAGCATTATATCGACAAATACAATATGAATATCACTGGTATGACTTTGAGTCTTGAAGTTCCAGAAATTTTAAACTTGATAAACACATACGATAATGAATAAGAAAGCAAATATTGAAGATATTGAATTTGGAGTAGATTCAAGATACAAATCAAATTCAGAACGTGATATCGATGGGGTGGCTTTAATGGAAGCCCGTTTACAACGAATTAAAAACTTACCCATAGATCAGGTTATTCGTGCCAAACTATTACAATTAAAATTAAAAATGGAAGCTTATATAAGCAAACCGACTTATGATGATCACCACTATTTTTCAGAATTCTTATCGGCATATATAGATACTATTTACAGTAAGAGAAGTAGTTTTGCAAAAGATATTGATATAACTCCAGTAAGTTTAAGTCAAGTCATAAACAATCATAGAGAACCTAAAGAAGAATTTATTTTGAAGTTAATGATACATTCTGAAAAAACATATCAGAATGTTTGTGAGTTCCATAAAAAAACATGGTTTCAAGTTTATTTTCATGAAAAAATTTGCGATACTATGTCAACACAAGACAAATGGAGACCAAAAATTGAAAAACATGTAAAATTTAGTGAATCTCTAAAGTTAGAGACTGTAGAAAACAGCCGATAAATAAAACTTATAATAGCAATTACTCTTTTAAGCAATTGTATTACTTTCAATAGCATTAGAATCTCTGGGTTTAAAACTACTTACAGATTTATTAAGAACCTTTACAACTGTTACAATAAATTTACTTATTACAAAAAAGCCTTCCAGAAAATCTGAAAGGCTCAATAAGTAAAGTAAGAATGAATTTATTTTTTAGCTTCTTCAATAGAAACTTTTCTAAACTCTTTTAAAAGTTTTTCAATTTCCAAAGTTGATTTACGAGCTCTCGCTCCTGCTGCTTTAACACCTTTATCAATTAATGATTCAGATTCTGTTTTAAATGTTTCGATTTCGGCGTTTATTTTAGCTACTAAATCTTTCATGATATATTTTTATTAAATTAAGGCAGCGAAAATAAAACTTTGCTTGTTATATTGCAACTTTGCTGCAAAAATTAAAAACGTTTTTAATTCATAATTATT
>Ga0247810_10002249_pt1 | contig 10852 bp, 8 predicted proteins | sample UWRJL119311C1_FD_179918 | JGI IMG/M metagenome (GOLD analysis project Ga0247810, IMG submission 179918) | Plant litter microbial communities from Arlington Agricultural Research Station in Wisconsin, United States - UWRJ-L119-311C-1 | ecosystem: Environmental > Terrestrial > Plant litter >...
ACGGTGTCGACCCGGCAACCCCATTGCCCGAGCAGCACACGGCTGCCGTCGAGGATGGCCGGGTCGTCGTCGACGACCAGGCAGCGCAGGCCGGTGAGCGCCGATGGGGTGATGGGTTCAGCCACCGGCGGCGCGATGTCGGTGGGCAGCGCGTGCGGCAGCACCAGCGCGAAGGTGCTGCCCGCCTGCAGCGCAGAGCGCACCGTGATGCGCGTGCCCAGCAGCGCGGCGATGCGCGCGCAGATCGCCAGGCCCAGCCCGAAGCCCTGGCGACGGTCTCGTTCGGTGTTGGCCACCTGGTAGAACTCCTCGAAGATGCGCGCCTGGTGGATGGGCGCGATGCCCACCCCGTCGTCGCGCACCTCGATGCGCACCCCTTTGCCGATACGCCGCGCGATCACCAGCACGGAGCCATCGGGCGGCGCATGCCGGATCGCGTTGCCGACCAGATTGCCGACGATGCGCAGCAGCAGCGCCGCATCGGTGCGCACGGCCAGGCCACGGTCGCGCCACACCAGCCGCACCTGTGCCTCGTCGGCGGCCGCCGCGTGCTGGGCACCGAGCCGGTCGAACAGGGCCGCGAGCGACACACCGGCGATGGCGGGCGTCAGCACCTGCGCGTCGAGCCGGGAGATTTCCAGCAGGTCGTCGAGCAACACGCCCATGAAGCCCGTGCTTTCCTGGAGACGCTGCACCGCGGGCCGTTGGGCCGGCGTGGCGGTGGGCAGCAGGCCGTCGATGAACAGGCCCATGGCGTGCAGCGGCTGGCGCAGATCGTGGCTCGCGGCGGCCAGGAAGCGCGCACGCGACAGCGCGGCCTGCTCGGCTTCGGCCATGCGCTGCAGCGCGACGGCAGTGGCCTCGCGCACCCGCTCCTCGCTGACCTGCTGATTGCGCTGCAGGCGCTCGGCCAGGCGGTTGATGTCGTTCGCCAGAGCGGCCAGTTCGTGGCGCTCTCGTGCGGCGGGTGCGTCAGGGTGGCCGACCACCTCGCAGCGCACCTCGAAGCGCCCGGCCTCGAGCGCCGCGACGGTGCGCGAGATGCTGCGCAGCGGCTGCGCCACGGCGCGCGCCATCTGTCGCACCGCCGCCCACGCGGCCAGCAACGCGATCAACGCGATGCCGATGCCGGTCATCAACGACCGTGTGCGCTCGCGCGTGTGGGCCGTGGTGTCGCGCAGCACCTGCACCAGGCCGATCGGCGCGGCGCCATCGGTGGAGCCGGCCGGCGCGAAGGTGGCCGCACGCGAGGCCTCGCGCAGCGTGACGGGTGCGGTGAAGACACGCACCGACGCGGCCGGCGCACTGGCGGGGCTTGCCGGGCCGGCCGTCACGTAGACGCCGGCGTTGTTGCTGATCTCCACACGCGTCACCTGGCCGCTGCGCAGGGCCGCGCCAGCGACGTTCTGCAGCGCGGGCAGGTCGCCGGCATACAGGCTCAGGTCGGACATGGCGGCCACCTGCCGTGCGGCGGCCTGGCCTTCGGCGTCGAAGGCGGCCTCGAGCGTGTCGAGCCGGCTGTGGGTGAACCATGCGGTGAGCGCCAGCGCCACGGCGGCGCAGGGCCCGATGCCCAGGCGCAGCAGGTCGCGCCGCAAGGTGCCGCGCACCACCACCGGTTGCGTCGCCAGTTCGGCGGAATCGGTGAAGTGGGAGGGGTTGGATAGCTCGGCGGGTTGGGATGACGCGGCGCGGCCGGACGGTTGCGCTTCGACGGCGCGCGCCACGCTCAGGCGCAGCCACGCAGGGAGCCGGCCCATGCTCATCGCGACACGTTGATGCGCGCCGTGAGCTCGCGTTCTTCCGGCAGGCGCAACCCCAGCCCGCGTGCCACCGTCGCGTTCACGCGCACCGTGGCTGGCGTCGCCGCCTCGACCCACACGCCGGGTGGCGCGCTCGCAGCATGGAGCTTCTGCAACATCGCGCGCGCCTGTACGGCAAGTTGCGCGGGCGTCGATACCGCCGCTGCCAGACCGCCCGAGCGCACCAGCCCGTCGCTCGCACCGAACACCGGCAGCCGCGCGCCGGCGCCGGCCCGAAGCACCGCCAGCGTGGCCGCCTGGCTGTCGCCGATGCGGTCGGGCAGCACCATCAGCACATCGCTGCGGGCCACCACGGTGTGGAGCGCCGACGCGAGCGCGGTGGGGTCGGGGGCGTACTGCACCTGCAGGTCCCAACCGGCCGCGGCGCGTTCGAGCTCGCGCACCAGCGGCTCGGACTCGACCGTGGCGACCACGCCGAGCCGGCGCTTCTGCGGCAGCAGGGCGTCGATGAGCGCCAGTTGGTCGACCATGGCCGGGTCGCGCAGCAGCACGCCGATGCGGCGGTCGCTGCGCCGGAACGACGGGTGGCTGCGCAGCGCTTCGTAGTCGAGACGGCTGAGCATCGCGAGCACCAGCGTCTCGCTGCCGCTGCGATCGAGGGCGACCCGAGACGCAGCCTGGCCCACGGCGATGGTTGCGTCGGCAGCGGGAGGCGCGGCTGCGTTGCCTCGGACGCTGCGGGTGCGCACACCGGCGGTGACGCTGCGCTCGTCGTCGCCGGCGGTCGCGGGAGCGCTGGCTGGCGCCAGCGTGTCGCCCGCCGCGAGGCGCAACAGTTCGACCGGCGCACCCGGCCCCGCGCCGCTGCGCAAGAGGCCCGCGAACTCGGCGTGGGGCGCCGAATCGTCGGCAAGCAACACGGTGAGCCCGGCGGCCGACGCGTGGCCGGCGCACAGCCATACGCAGGCAAAGGCCATGTACAGCGCGGCGCGCACTGCCGCCTGGCGCAGAAAGGAGGGGTTCACGGACATGGACTGCCGATGCAGTGGAAAGGATGCATCCAATGTACGGAGCCACTGTCGGGCGCGCGATAAGGCAGAGGGCTTATGTCGGCGCCATGCCTGCCTTCGGCGCGTGCAGCAAGTCACACGGCTGCGGCTGGGCGGTCTATCGCCAACGGCGTAGTCGGGTCGGTGCAGGTGCTCGATCGCGCCTGCCGGCGCGCGCTCAGTCGAGCGCCAGCTTCCAACCGGGCGCGCGCACCAATGCGCGCAGCATGGGAGCGGCAGTGGTGGGGTCGTTGGCGTACAGGTCGAGCTTCCGGCCTGGCGAAAAGCTACGGAAGATGTCGCGTGTGGTGTCGTTCCACTCAAGGAGCGCCATCGACCAGCTTTCGAACATCCGGCGCGGCACGGCACGCCTTTGCAGCGGTGTCACATCGCGATGGCGCCGGTCGACGCGGATGCTGGCGAACAACAGGTCGATCATCTGCGCCTCACCCTCGAGGCATTGCATGTAGACGCCGTCCAGCAGGCAAAGCACACCGGTGACACCCAAGTCTGGGTTCACGCGTCGCGACCAGTCGAGGATGGCGGCGACGTCTTCCGAACCTGTCGCGGAGGCGTGGCTGGCATAGACGAGTCGTTGAAGCATGCGGCAATCTAACCGCCGCCGCCGCATGAGCCCTGCCGGCCGAGGCGCCGATCGAGCGTCCGCACGGGTCGGGCGAGGGCCGAACGCTCAGGCCGAAGGCCGGTGGTTGGCCGTGTTCGCTCCAACCGCCGCCCACTGCGCCAGGATCGCCTGCCGCAGCACCCGCGGCGACACCGGCTTGTAGAGCACCGCGACACCTGCGCTCGCCACCTCGCGCAGGCGGTCGGGCTTGGTTTCACCGGTGACCAGGAGCCGCGCCGTGGCGGCGCCGATGCCGCGTGGATGGCGCTCCAAGGCAGCGAGCACGTCGAGCCCGTTGTCGCCGCCTTGCAGCAGCAGGTCGCTCACGACGACGTCGGGTGGCCGGTCCCACGCGTCGGCCAGGGTCAGCGCCTCGGCGCGGCTCTGTGCCGCCATCACCTCTGCGCCCCAGTTGCCCAGCACCACCTGGAGACCTTCGAGGATGGTGCGCTCGTCGTCGATCACCAGCACCCGCACGCCGTCGAGCCGGGCTTCGTGCACGGTCTCGGGCGTCGCGCCGGCCGACATCGCAGCGGGCAGGCCGATCAGCGGCAGCGTGCCGCGCACCTGCAGCCGCACGCAGGTGCCTCGCCCCAGCCGCGAGACCAGGTCGACGCGCGTGTTCAGCAGCTCGGCCAGGCGCCGCACCGTGGCCAGACCCAGCCCCATGCCACGCGCGCCGCGTTCGGCATGGAGGCCTTGGGTGTCGACCTGAAAGAACTCCTCGAAGACCCGCGCCTGGTGCTGCGGCGGAATGCCGATGCCGGTGTCCCATACGTCGATGCGCACGCCCTTGCCGCGTTGCCGCGCGCCGATCAGCACGCCGCCCTCGGTCGTGTGGCGCAGGGAGTTCGACACCAGGTTGTTCAAGATGCGCGAGAGCATCACGTAGTCGCAGCGCACCCACGCCTCGGTCTTGCGCACCACCAGCCGCAGGTTCTGCGCCTCGGCCACCGGGCGGAAGTTGCGGCTGATCTCGTCGAACAGGGTGTCGAGCGCGAAGTCCGCCCATTGCGGCTGCAGCACGCCGGCGTCGAGCTGCGACAGGTTGAGCAGCTCCGAAAACAAGCGGTCGAGCGAATCGACGCATTCGCGGATGTGGCCGATGCGCTGCAGCCGCGCCGGGTCGGTCTCGCCGTTGCTCAGGCCGTCGGAAAACAGGGTCAGCGCGTGCAGCGGCTGGCGCAGGTCGTGGCTGGCCGCAGCCAGCAGGCGGGTCTTGGCCTGGCTGGCGACCTCGAGCTGTCGGTTCTTGCTGGCGAGTTCGGCGGTGGCTTCGACGATGCGGCTTTCGAGCAGCCGACGGTTTTCGGCCAGGCCGCTGGCCGCGCGGTTGAAGCCGTGCTGCAGTCTCCGCACTTCGGCCGTGCCTGCGACAGCCACACTGGCTTCCTCGCCGGCACCCAGCCGGTCGACCGCGTCGCCCAACGCACCGATGGGGGCGCTGATGCGCCGTGCCGCCCACCAGCCGGCGAGCCCGACACCGAGCAGGCTGGCGCCCAACACCACCAGCACGTTCAGCCAAACAGAACGGCGCGCGCGCTCGACCGTGTCGAGGCTGATCTCGACCATCACCTGCCCGACGTGGCGGCCGTCGTCGCCGACGATCGGCGCCACCACCTGAAGGCCTTCGCCGCGCTGCCGGTCGACGGTCTCGGAGTTGGCGACGATCTCGCCATCCTCCGACCAGATCTGCACCTGCTGCACGTGCGGCTGGTAGGTGCCCGACTGCGCGGTGCGCTGGAGCGCGCGGCGGTCCATGTGCATCAGCGGCGTCTGCGCGACGGTGGCGACCTGCAGCGCCACCGTCTGCGCATTGGCGCGCATCAGCTCGGTCACGTTCGCCATGTGCTGCCGCGTCAGCACGCCGATGGCGCCCAGCGTTGCCACGGCGGCGGGCAGCACCGCGAGCAGCACCAGCTGCTGGGCCAGCGAAAGCCGGCCCCATCGCAGCAGCGCGCGCAGCGAAGCCTTCATGTTGGAGCCAGGGAGAAAGTCACGAAATCCTTGCCGTCTTGGTATCTAATTGTGTTCTCGACGCCGTCGACCGACCATCCGCCATTCGGTTGACGTGCACTGCCAACGCTTCGGTCTCCCCCATGCTGGCCTCCGTCATTCGTCTCCCGTTCGCCGCTGTCCTTCGCATCACACGGTTTCGCTGGATGGGCGCCTGCGTGCTGCTGCTGGCCTTGCCGCTCGCCGCGCTGGCGCAAGGCGGGGCCGCGCAGGCCCCGGCCCCGGTGCGTTTCGGCATTCTGCCGCTGGGCGGGGCCTTCGAGTCGCGCAACGACTGGGACCCGGTGCTGGCCGACCTCAGCCGCGCCATCGGCCGGCCGGTGAGCGTGCTGTCGGTCACCTCGTACGAAGCGCTCGAACAGGCGATCCAGCGCAACGAGGTCGACATGGCCTTCCTGTCGGGCCGCATGGCGCTCGACGCGGTGACGCAACGCCGCATGCAGGTGGTGGCCCAAGTCACGCGGCACGACGGCCTGCCGGGCTACCGGGCCTTGCTGCTGGCGCGCAAGACGGGGCCGCTGAACACGTTGAGCGGCCTGTTGGCCGACCCGGAGCGCTGGCGGCTGGCGCGCGGCGAGAGCCGCTCGGTGTCGGGCTTCATCGTCCCGCAGCTGCAGCTTTTCCTGCCCCACCACATCGCGATGGAGACGCGTTTCGTGAGCGAGGTGGTCGGTACGCACCAGTTCACCGCCTTGGCGGTGGCCAACGGCGAGGCCGACGTGGCCACCAACAACACCGCCGACTTCGAGCGCTTCCGCGGGCAGTTCCCGGTCGAGGCGGCGCGGCTGCAGGTGATCTGGGAGTCGGAGCTGATCCCGCACGCGCAGATCGTGGTGCGGCGCGACTATCCGGCGGAGTTGCAGCGCAAGGTGCAGGCCTTTCTCGTCGACTACGCGCGAGGGAAGGGGCCGCGCGGCGATGCCGAACGCGCCAACCTCAAGGCGTTGCACGATCTGGCCGGTTTCCTCGCGGCCGACAACAGCTCGCTGTTGCCGGCGGCCAAGCTGGCCTACCAACTGGCGCGGCAGAGCGCCATGACGGCACAGTGGGTCAACGATGCGGCACGGCTCAACCGCCTGCAGCGCATCGACAGCAGCTATGCCGAGCAGTCCGCCGCACTGCGCGAACCCGGCAGGCACTGAGACCCGGCTGCGGCAGCGATGCCGACAGGCCTTCGGGTGTTGCCAACTAAGTCGCAGTTCATCCAGCCTTGCCTGCCGCCCGTTCTCAAAGCGCCTTATCTCCCCCTAGAGTGCCCGCTGTTTTTCCAGGGGAGCATTCCATGAAAAGAGCATGTTGGGCCGGCGCTGCCGTGGCGCTGGCGTTGGCATCGACCGGCTGCAGTTCGTTGTTGGCAGAAGGCGGGGCAGCGGGCGCCGGCATTGTGGGTGGTGCATTGGCCAGTGCCGTCACCGACAACGCCGGCGTGGCGGCGGGCATCGGCATCGGTGTGCAGGCCGCCACGCGGGCCGGCATCCAATACGGCCAACGCAAGATCCACGGCGAAGCGCAGCAACAGATCGCGCGTGTCGCAGGTCCGCTGAAGGTGGGACAGGTGCAGCCGTGGCAGACGGTTCACGCACTGCCGCTCGAGCCTGAAGAGGCCGGCCGCGTGGCCGTCAGCCGTGTCATCAGCACTGGCGAGCTCGACTGCAAGGAGATTGTTTTCTCGGTCGACCGAAGCGCGGGCGAGAAGCTGCCGTCGAGTGCGTTCTACATCGCGTCGATCTGTCGCAGCGGCGGCCGCTGGGATTGGGCTTCGGCCGAGCCGGCGACGGCGCGCTGGGGCGCACTGCAATGACGCGCGGCGGCATGTCTCGGCTGGCGTGCGTTTCGGCATCGCTCGCCGCGGCGCTGGCCATCGCGGGCTGCAGTGCGATCGGCGGACTGGCGGGCGGCGTCGCAGGCATCGCATCGGGCGCTGCGACGGCGAACCCGGCGGTCGGCGTGGCGATCGGCATCGGCGTCAACGCGGTGGTCGACGAATCCATCAAGACCGTGCTGCGCCGCTGGAGCCACGAGGAGCAGACGGTCATCGCCGAAGCGGTCGGCGCCATGGCGGTCGGAGAACGGCGCCGTTGGGCCGTGTCGCACCCGCTTCCGTACAGCGATACCAGCGGAACGGTGACCGTGACACGCGCCTTCGACACGCCGCTGGCGCCGTGCAAGGAAGCGCTCTTTTCGGCAGCCGGCGAGCGTGGCGGCGATGCACCCCCCTTCGTGACGACCGTCTGCCGCGCGGAAGACGGCTGGAGCTGGGCGCTGGCGGAGCCGGCCACAGCGCGCTGGGGGGCGCTGCAGTAGCCGAGCACCCCTAGCTCCTTCGCACTAGACCGTCTGCGTCGCCTACGCCCCCGTTAGGCCGTTCGCCAGATTTGCCGCTGCGTCCCTGGGCCGGAAACTGGATGTTTCTTCCAGGCACCCCTGCCATCGACGGAGCGCGGATGAGTTGGCGAACAAAAGTGGTTTGGAGCGAGGGGATGCTGTTGCAGCCTCAGCACCTGCAGCAAAGCGAGCGCCATGCGGACCATGCGCGGCACCTGCTGCTGCGCACCACCACGCCGTACGCCTGGGGCTTCGCCGAGATCGAGATCGATGCCGCCGCGCTCACGCTGGGCAAGCTGGCGCTGGTGCGGGCGGTCGGCGTGTTCGGCGACGGCACCGTCTTCGACATGCCCGCGGTCGACCCGCTGCCCGAGCCCATCGAAGTGCCCTCCGCGATGCGCGACGAGGGCATGGTGCTGGCGCTGCCGTTGCGCCGCGCCGGTGCGCGCGAGGCCGACGCCGAGGCCTACGACGACCTGGTGCGCCATTGCGTGCTCGAGTCGGAAGTGCCCGACGCCAACACCGCCGGCGAGCGCACCGCGACGCTGCAGCTCGGCCAGCTGCACACGCGGCTGATGCGCGCCGGCGAGGCGACCGATGCGTGGACGACGCTCACCGTCGCGCGCGTCGTCGAGCGCCGCACCGACAACCAGGTCCAACTCGACCGCGCCACGCTGCCGCCGCTGCTCGACGTGGCCGGCCATTCGGTGATCCGCGCTTGGCTCGACGAGCTGCTCGGCCTGCTGCGCCAGCGCGGCGAGGCGCTGGCCGGCCGCATGTCGCAGGGCGGCACCGGCGGCGTGGCCGAGATCGCCGACTTCCTGCTGCTGCAGACCGTCAACCGCAACGAGCCGGTGTTCGCGCACCTGGCTCGCAGCGCCATGCTGCATCCACAGCACTTCTTCGAACGTGCGCTGGCGCTGGCCGGCGACCTGGCGACCTTCCGCGATTCACGTCGCGTGGCGCGCTTCGGGCCCTACGTCCACGACGACCTCGCGCTGAGCTTTCGCCCGCTGATGGACGACCTGCGGCGCAGCCTGTCGATGGTGCTGGAGCAGTCGGCCATCCGCATCGAGCTGCACGACCGCAAGCACGGCGTGCGCGTGGCGGTGATCGCCGACGTCGAGCTGCAGCGCAACGCGACCTTCGTGCTCGCCGTCACTGCGCAGATGCCGGGCGAGGCGCTGCGCGCGCGCTTCCCGACGCAGGTGAAGATCGGCCCGGTCGAGCGCATCCGCGACCTGGTCAACCTGGCGCTGCCGGGCGTCACGCTCACGCCGCTGCCGGTCGCGCCGCGGCAGATCCCGTTCCACTCCGGCGCCACCTACTTCGAGCTCGACACGCGCAACAGCGACCTGTGGCGCCAGCTGGAGCAGTCGGGCGGCATGGCGATGCACGTCGCAGGGGACTTCCCCGGACTCGATCTGGCCTTCTGGGCGGTACGCGCATGACCACACCCGACCCCTTCGCCGCGTTCGAATCCGAACGCACCATCATCAAGCCCAAGCCGCGCGCGCCGGGCGGTGGCGGCACACCGCCATCGGTCGCACCGGCCTACGCCACGGGCGGCGAGTCGGCGCCGATCGAGCTCGGCGAGCTGGGCCTGCTCAACCCGCTGGTGTCCGCTGCCGGCAAGCTGCTGGTGCTTACGGCCAAGCTGCGCAACCTCGTGCAGCCGCCCAACGTGCCGGCGCTGCGCGCATCGACGGCCGAGGCCGTCAACCAGTTCGATGCCGCGGCCCGCCGCGCCGGCGCGTCGAACGAGTCGGTGCTGGCCGCGCGCTACGTGCTGTGCACGGCGCTCGACGAAGCCGTCGCCAACACGCCCTGGGGCGTACAGGCCGGCTGGAACAAGCAGAGCCTGCTGGTGCAGTTCCACAACGAGACCTGGGGCGGCGAGAAGGTGTTCCAGCTGCTGGCCAAGCTCGCGCAGGACGTGCCCACGCACCGCCCGCTGCTGGAGCTGATCTACAGCGTGCTCGCGCTCGGCTTCGAGGGCCGCTACCGCGTGGTCGACAACGGCCGCGCGCAGCTCGATTCGGTGCGCCAGCGCCTCGCCGACCTGATCGCCAAGGACCGCCCGCCGCTGGAGGCCGAGCTCTCGCCGCACTGGCGCGGGCAGGGCGCGGGCGCGGCCCGGCTGCGCGAGTCGCTGCCGCTGTGGGTGTTCGCGGCGGGCTTTGCGCTGCTGCTGGCGCTGGTCTGGTTCGGACTGCGGCTGTGGCTCAACGACCGCTCCGACAGCACCTACGCCGCAGTGTCGGGCCTGCGCGTGCCCAACGTGCAGATCGCGCCGCCTGCCACCGTCGCCCGGTCGCCGCGGCTGGCGCGCTTCTTGGAGCCGGAGATCAGGCAGGGCCTGGTCACCGTCACGGACGAGGCCGACCGCAGCACCGTGCGGCTGCGCGGCGATTCCTTCTTCGGCTCCGGCAGCGCCGAGCCGATGGCGCAGTCGCTGCCGGTGCTGCGCCGCATCGGCCAGGCCCTGGCCGAGGTCAAGGGCGAAGTGCTGATCACCGGCCATTCCGACAACCAGCCGATCCGCTCGATGCGCTATCCGTCCAACTGGCATTTGTCGGCCGCGCGCGCCGACGCCGTCAAGGCCGCGCTGGTCGCGCAGGTCGACCCGGCGCGGCTGCGCGCCGACGGCAAGGCCGATGCCGAGCCGGTCGCCGCCAACGACACGCCGGCCAACCGCGCGCGCAACCGACGCGTCGACATCGTGCTGCTCACCGAGCCGGAGCGCGTCGCCGCCGCGGCAGCGACCCCGGCTGCACCGGCGGAGGTGAAGCGATGAAGAAGCTGTTCGGATGGCTGTTCCACCCTGTGCTGCTGACCGCGCTGGCGCTGTTCGTGGTCGCGGTGCTGGTGTGGTGGATCGGCCCGCTGGTCAAGGTCGGCGCGCTGGCGCCGCTCGAGAGCGAGCTGGCGCGTGCCGCGACCATCGGCGTCATCGTGCTCGTGGTGGTGCTGCGCGCCGTGTGGCGCCGCTGGCGCGCGCGCACGGCGAGCCGCACCCTCACCGAAGGCCTGATGCGGGCGCCGGTGGCCAGCGCAGCCGATGCAGGCGCCGG
>Ga0247810_10002251_pt1 | contig 10849 bp, 10 predicted proteins | sample UWRJL119311C1_FD_179918 | JGI IMG/M metagenome (GOLD analysis project Ga0247810, IMG submission 179918) | Plant litter microbial communities from Arlington Agricultural Research Station in Wisconsin, United States - UWRJ-L119-311C-1 | ecosystem: Environmental > Terrestrial > Plant litter >...
GGCACATGCAGAAGAATTGTTATTTATCAATTCCCACCAGGTACGCAAACCTTTAGCCAATATTATTGGGATCTGCAGTCTACTTGATGGCGGGCAGCCAAATGAAGAAGAAATCAGGCAATATCTTCAGTACGTTTACCATGAAGCCAAAGAAATGGATGACAGGCTCAGAGACGTCGAGAAAAAACTAAATAACTAGCCATATAAAATTTCCATTTATCTTTTGTAACCAGGAATGAGTATTGCCAGCGTATGGGCGCTGTAGGACCTAATGCAGCCAAAGTGTTTTACAGTTGGAGCAAAAGTTTCCCGTATATTGGGGTGCGATGACAAGGGGCATACCGAGTCTGAAAAAAAGTTATAGTGAAGAAGTGATTAATTTGTCCTGTAAACGAGCACTAAGATTCAATGCACTGGGCTACCAGAATATCAAAAAAAATTTGAATCGGGACTGTACCGTGAGGATGAAAGTCCTCGGAACAAAGATCAACTTCACCGAAGGTTATGGCCATGACATAAGCCTATATTACAAAAAAGAAGAAAGCCAATTTACTATAAGTGCCAAACATCAGCAGCTGAATGAGCAATGTAGCGGATGTAGATAGTAAAGAAGCAAAGGTTGACGTATTCTATAAACCCTTCGTGCTTTTTTAAGATCTATGCGTTTTTTGATAACCTCAGGGGGATTTTTATTAAAATTATTAATAAAAATAAAAAAAATGTAACTTTTGTTGATTTTAAATTGTCTCCCTTATATATATGGATTCAGCACTTTACGATAAATTCTTAAGTAATCAGTCCAAGTTGTACAGGTTCGCTTATTCGCTTACAAAAAATGTGAGTGATGCCGAAGATATACATCAGGAAACGCTGATTAAGATTTGGGAAATGCGCGAACATTGGGACGAATGGCGCAATTTTGAAGCGTATAGTATGCGTATGACCAAAACTGTATACCTGAATTTTTATAAAGCAAAAAACAGGCATCCGTATTTAGATCTAAGTGAAGTTATAGAAAATCCTGTTCAAAACGATATTGAAAAAAATATTACAATAAATGATTTAAAATATACATTCAATACAATGATCATGAATCTGCCCAAGCTGCAGCAAAACATACTTTATTTGAGAGAAATTGAAGAATTAGAATACAAAGAAATAGCACATATACTTGATATTACAGAATCACAAGTAAAAGTGTATTTGTTTAGAGGAAGACAATATATAAAAAATAATTTTCGAAAATAATGGAAAAGGAAGAACTGAAAATATTACTAGATAAGTATTATTGTGCGGAAACCACAGTTGAAGAAGAGTGCAAAATAAAACAGTATTTTGCGCACCAGGCTAGTGATGAAGATTCCGACCAGCCCTTTTTCGAAGCCATCAACAGTTATAAAATGATAAAAACGGAGACAAAAATATTTAACTCCACTTCAGAAAAAAAATATACTTCGCTAACACACTGGAAATCAATACAAAAATCGGCCGCCATTTTTCTTCTTGTATCAACGTTCGCAGCTATTGGTTACAGCTATCTCAATTACAAACAAGACAGACAAGAAGAGGCTATCAGGCATAATGCTGAAACAGATTTGATTTCGATTTCAAAAGCCTTAAACAAAGGCTATGATGAGATGAATGCATCTATTGAGAGCACAATTAACTTACCCCTAAAAAAGTAGTTATGAAAACATACAACCTTATACTATTCCACTTATTTCTGTCAGCACTATGTTGGGGTCAGGAAAAACAGGTATCTCCTTCTAATAATAGCATGATAGACAAATACTTTACCGTTTATGCTAAACAACCTGGTTATGAAGTTCAATTAATGGGAGAATCAATGATTAGCCGATCGAATGAGATGGGAATGTGGAAACACCCTACTATAGCCAGGATAATGAAGCAGGTAAAATATTATAAATATCTAAACATACCGGTAACTACAGGAACAAAGTTAAAGATGATTGAGCGACTGAATCTCGAGGTCCAAAAGGACGGTTTATACCATGAATACTACAAGCAGGAAGCCTCTGATAACACAATTATTATTTATACCAAGGGTTTGAAGATAGTCACTGAATTAGTATTAGTTTCGGACCAGGGAAATAGATTAAATGTAAGCTGCTTTTTTGGTAATCACATAGACATGGACAGCGTGAGAGCATTAGCAGGGGGCCACTGACCAAACTGACTATAAACCATTATATATCGTCTACTTATGAAAAAGTCACTTTATGTACTTATAGGAATCTTATTGCCTTTATTTTCTGTTGCACAGGAGATTCCGTCCAATGAATTTAAAGCCATTATTACAGATAGCAATACCAATGTATCTGTAGGTTATGCGATAATATCGCTCACAGAAATTACAAATTTAAAGGAAATTAAGGCGCAAGCAGATGCAAACGGTTTAGTCACAATCAGAGAGATAGCTGCTGGTCATTACAGGCTGATTGTAACAGCCGAGGGCTACAATTCCTTTTTAGGGGAGTTAAACCTTCCCTTAAATAATAATAGCCTTCTAAAAATTCAGTTACAAAGTAATGCCATTAACCTGAAGCAGGTAACAGTAAGCAGCAAAAAAAAATTAATAGAAAGTTTTGGTGGCGGATTTAATTTCAATCCTAATGATATCAGTGTCAACAAAACCGGATCAGCAATTGATTTGCTAGCACAGGTTCCGGGTATCAGTGCAGAAAGTAATGATGAGGTGAAGCTAAAAGGCAGTACGGCGAGAATTTTATTGAACGGTAAATTGATTAATTTATCAGGGCAGGAATTACAAAATTTTTTAAAAGCAATACCAGCTGATCGAATAATAAATATCTCTGTAAATACCAACCCTTCATCCAAATATGATGCAGCATCCGGAGGAGGCCTGATCGATATCAAATTAAAAAATAAATTTGAAAGTGGATTTTTTGGCTCCATATCATCCAAGTACGAGACTTTGCCTGGAACATGGAATGGGCTGAATATAGATTATACAAAAAACAAGTTTACTTATTCTTTTGGCCTGACATATTTATATCGCAAAGATCTTTATAAACGAAACAGTTACAGTCTCAATAAACTTGATCTTGATAACTATCTTAATATACAAAATGCTATTTTACCCCAAAAACAGGAGGTCATTAATCCGCGACTGGAAATCACTTACAACATAGATTCGACAAGTTTTATTAATCTTGCCGCCAATTTCCCTTTCTCTGATAACAAATTTCCCTCATCACTACTTTCTAACAATCAGAATATCAATTTAACCCAGGTCAATTATTTCTTACAGGATGAGCGCGTGGACTTTAAAGGGAATTATTATACCTACAATCTCAATTACGTTAAAAATTTCAAAAAAAAGGATGAGCAGCTTAATATCAGCGGATTCTACACTAAGACAATATTTAATCCTTATAACTATTTTTCACGGAACTATTTTCTTCCTGACGGCACGCCAGATGTGGAAAAAAATATTGTACAGCAAAGGAATTCAGAACGCATATATAAATCTTCCCAGATTCAGATGGATTATTCTTTGCCAATTAAATCACACGAGAAGATTACTTTGGGGATAAAAAATTCTTATTCTGTTCTGGACAACAACAATTTAATAGAAAATTTTGAATCATCTATAAATCAATTTGTAAAGGATGATTTATTTTCCAACGGCTTGAAATATAAGGAAAACTTTGCTGCAGCTTATATGATGTATTCAAAAAACCTGAAAAGGTTGAGTTATACACTTGGTCTTCGGTATGAATATACCTCAGTAAACTTCATTAGCAGCATTGCTGATCAGAAGTACGATCAGCACTATGGGAATCTTTTTCCAAATGCAGCTTTTTCATATAAACTGACAGATTTTCAAAGTTTAGATTTTTCGTATACACGTAAGATAGACCGCCCTCCATACGCACTTTTAGATCCATTTGTAGACCGATCAAATCCAAATAATTATCAAACAGGTAATCCAGAACTGAAACCATCCTATATCGAAAGTTTTGAGCTACAATATTCAAAACAATGGAATACAGGCAATTCCACTATTGCTACATTATCCTATAATTATAACAAAGGAAATTATAACTATCCAATTACAATCTACAGCAGTAGGTATAACCACGTTATTACGACAAATTTGAACACAACTAACATCAGAAACCTTACATTTTCTCTGATAGGTAACCATAAAATAAACAATTGGTGGCAAGTGAACTCTTATACTGGTTTTTCATTACCTTCATTAACAACTGACAGTATAAATAACGTATACTACAAGCCGAAGCCGTATTTTTCAGTTTCCCTGAGAAATACTTTGAGTCTAGCTGAAAATACAATTTTTCGACTCTCTGGTTTTTTTAATTCAGCCAGTTACGAGTTTCAATCAAAAAGAAAAGGTTTAGGTAGCGTTAACGCTGGCATACAGCAAAATGTGCTTAACAAACGTATGGCTATCAATATCGATATCTATGATATTTTTAAAACTAGAAAATACACTTATACGGTTAATTCTGCTTATTATTTTCAGGAGTACTATACTACAATAAAATCCAGATATTTATCTGTAGCTCTAAATTATTCATTTGGCAAAACATTTCAAAAGCCAGCTGTTAAAAAGCTGAATAACGATAGAATCGAGTAGTAGTCCTGCCCTATCTCCAACAACTGCAGATTAATCTCTCTCTAAAAGACCTGCATAATTAAATGCAAAATGCGCCTGCGATTTTTTTTCTCAGGTGCATTTCGCATTTATTAATGCGTGACGGTAATTGTGGTTACAATTGTTGGATCAGTCTTCGCATTGTTATAAATTTTGTGGGGATTTTTGAAAGTAAAAATGACTTTTACTTTCAATGTACATGACCTCTTCTTTTTCATAGCTTTTTTATTATTAAAATAATGACATGCTATATATTTAAAAAAAATATTACACCAAACTCATATTTACCTATATAAATTATATGTATTTTTACTTATCTAACCTGTATGAATGTTGAATTTTAAAATTGTCAGAATCCATCTGATCGGATGGTCTATATTTATAAGCTACGAATTACTCGTAAATTATACTTTTCAGGGACATTTATCTACAGCTCTTGATATGGTTGGACATTATTTGCTTAATATCACTATTTTCTATCTGCATTACATTATACTAGAACAATTTTTATCATATAAAAACACCTCATGGAATACAGCAATACCCTTAGTCCTGTCTGAACTGGCCATCTATTTTATACTTAAATATCTTCTGTATTTATTATTAATCAAAATTCAAATTCTTGATATGAATGTACTCTCTAATCTAAGTTTGTTTATTATGACCAGTTTGTGGCGGGCATTGTATTTTATTGGGCTGAGTACATGTTTATGGTTTGCTATTGTAACACCAAGAAAAAATAAGGTTATTGCTAACCTCCAAAACATAAAACTAAATCACGAACTCGAAAAAGAAATTCTTGAAAAAAAGATATTGAATATAGAGAATTCATTCTTTAAAGCTCAGATTAATCCTCACTTTCTGTTTAACATTCTTGGTTTCATTTATAACGACGTAGCTGTTGTTTCGAGAAATTCAGGTGAAATGATCATGATTTTATCTGATATGATGCGCTACGCTTTAAGTAAACCTCATGAAGATAATCTGGTGCTGCTAAATTCTGAGATTGAATACATTGAAAATTATATAGAGATTAATACTTATCGGTTCGAAAGTCAGTTAAATATTCAATTTTCATATGATGGTGAAATTGAAAATATCAGAATACTTCCGATGTTACTTGTTACCATATTAGAAAATGTATTTAAATATGGGGATCTTAGAGATGCTACGCATCCCGCTATAATAAGTATTGTCGCAAAGTCTGACTACTTATCATTTATTGTTAAAAATAAAAAAAACAGACTTAACAGAGTAATTAAAGGAGGAATAGGAATGGAAAATGTAATTAACAGACTTAATCTTCAGTATGGCGAACAGTATAAACTTAATATTGTAGAGCATGAAAATGAATACAATTTAGAACTATTAATTCCTTACAAATATGATTAAATGTGCTATTGTAGATGATGAGAATTATAGTAATGAAACTTTAACCAGGTATATCGAGAAAACAGATGGTTATCAAGTTCTGGCTACATTTAATAATGCCAATGCTGCGTTACGAGAACTGACATCTGGTCTTTTACCAGATATTTTATTTTTAGATATTGAGATGCCAGAACTGTCAGGCCTTGATCTTGCTTTACTAATTCCACCCCACATCGCTATTATTTATGTGACTGCTAATAGTGACTACGCTTTACCATCTTTTGCAAGCAATGTGTATGACTTCTTACTAAAGCCGGTCTCCTATCCTAAATTTCTAAAGTCTATGCAAAAGATAAAAGGTATGCTACAGGTAAGAACTGATATAACTGACCTAAACAAAGTAGATTATATCTTTATTAATCCAGGTGTAAAAGGCAGGCTTGTTAAGCTTTACTTTTCTGAGATCATATATATTGAGGGACTAAAAAACTACGTGATATTTAATCAGCAACATGATAAACACATAACTTACCTTACCATGAGGGAGATCGAGGATGCATTACCTTCTGTACAGTTTATTAGGATTAATAAATCATTTATAATTAATTTTTCCAAGGTTAAAGCTATAGAAGGAAATATGGTGGTGCTTCATGGCAATATTAAATTACAAGTAGGTGGAAATTATAAAGAAACTCTGAAGAAGCTAATCATGGATAGTTCCATCATATCTGCCAGATAAATGGCTAATCAAACTATCTATTTAAAATGTTCTGATTTATACTAAACATATCTTTTCTTCCTCTTTTTTCAGCATTAAGAATACCTTTTTTTTTCAAGCTTGAAAGCACTCCTGAAATTTGCACTTTAACTTTATCAGCATCCAAATCTGGCTGCAATTCAGCCATTTTTATAGCAATATCTTCAACAAAACCGTTCTTAATCTCATTAAGCGCATAAATCACCTTCGAGTTCAACTTCAATCCTGATGAAAAAGCTTCGGGAATTTCAACCATTTTTCTTGTTTTATTTTCGGCGATAGAATCAGGCAATTTAGATTTTAATTTTATTCTTTCACCAGCTCCCTTGGTACGCTCAAACATATCCCCGCCTGTCTGAAATGCTAACAGGATATTTTCAATTCTCCTTGCCTCTTTATAATGATACTGAATCTTATTCTCAAGATGTTCAATTATATCTTGTTCTGTAATATTTGGCATATTAAATATGTATACTAATTAGATTTAAATCTTGATTTATCCAAATATAGCTCATTTATTAGCAAAATACAAGTTAACTGTGTCACAGAAACATCCCTTAACACTACAAAAATAAAAATAACACCAATTCTATAATATTAGACTTTAATTCTACATCTGAAAACATTAAAGAGATTAAGCTATTTCGTATCGACAATATCGCATTATGTGTAAAAAATGAATATGTATAAATTTCAATCTATAGATTTAACTAAGATCATTAAATATATAGATTGAAAAATTAACCGAAAATGTAATAAAATCCAAGTTGATCAACCTGCACCTTAAACATAAAAACATGAAAACAAAATTAAAATTCAACCAAAAGCTTTCTTTAAATAAAGAAACAATCGCAAAAATGAATGAGAAACAAATGCAAAAAGTTGCAGGTGGTAAAAACCTGTTTACTTCCAGCGGAGTTTGTTATACAGCGGTAACAGGTAGCTGTTAATTTATTTATCAATCTTAAAAACAGAGTCATGAAAACAAAATTAAAATTTAATCAAAAGCTTTCTTTAAATAAAGAAACTATTGCAAAAATGAATGAAAAACAAATGCAAAAAGTTGCAGGTGGTAAAAACCTGTTTACTTCAAGCGGAGTTTGCTATACGGCGGTTACAGGAAGTTGTTAATTTTCTGCCTGAACTATAATTAATTCTATTTATAAATCCGTGGGTTGATAAAAGTATAGAGACAACAGTCTCTGTACTTTTTAATTTAATATGATTTATCCTGAATTGCTTGTAAAGCTAATCAGTGTTTTCTTCTATTTGCGATTGGTAAGCTGATAATTTATTATTAATAAATAACATGAACATTGTAACCTTCTGTATAGTGTGTATGAACAGGCTTCATCATTTAAAAATCACACTTCCTAAAAATATAAAAGACCATCAAGGAAATAACGACGCACGCTTCCTCCTTCTGGATTACAATTCACAAGATGGATTGGAAGAATGGGTGAAAATGAATCTTTCAACTGAAATTGCTGAGGGTAAACTCGTTTATTATAAAACAAAGGAACCTAATTCCTTTAATCGCAGTCACTCTAGAAATTTAGCGTTCAAACTTGTACCAGAAGGATTGATATGTAACCTTGACGCTGATAACTTTACAGGGCTAAATTTTTGTAGTTACATTAACAGATTAATGTCAAACAATTATAATTCCATACTTGCAGTAGATCGACTAAATTTAAAAGGTGTTTTAAAAGACGTTGTAGGTCGCATTTGTCTTAGTAAGGAAGATTTTCATTCTGTTAAAGGGTTTGATGAAAGTATGCAGGATTATGGTTTTGAGGACGTTGATCTGGTTAATCGTCTAAAGGCTACCGGTAAAAATCTTATATATATGAATAAAAGAAAATATTTGAAGGCGATTGCGCATTCGAATGCCGAACGGTATGCAGAAGAAAACATTACCAGAAAAATTTCAGATGTCTTAATCTCTCATCTTGAGCCTCAGTTAACAGATATCATTTTTATTTATCACGATCAAACCTTTGAAAAAGGAACTCTGTATGATAATATTAACTACTATTTTGAACTTATATCTGAAGAATCAGTCTCTAGTCATTTTAACTATCCACGTTATTTAATTCAAGGTAACTGGACTACTGGAGAATGGTATTTAGAGGCAAATCAACTGCACTTAAACGCTCACGGCGAATCTTTATTACTGGAAAAACAAACCTTTGGCTTATATCCGGAAGAATTATGCTATAAGGACCCCGGGGGAAATATTACTTATCAATCCATAATCAGTAATGGTTCCTTATTATCCCAGATTAAAGAATTTTATTCAAGTATGAATAACTGGAAAAAAATGGCTAATAATGCACAGATACCTGATAATGAAATTAATCCCCAGGGATTTGGAAAGGGAGTCGTGTATCGTAATTTCAGTGAACATTCAATAACTGTTTACTGAGGTGTTCATGACAACAAACAGCTTAATCAGAAGCATGCATGAAGAACTGGAACTTCATGAAAACCTGAGTTTACTTCATCAGGAAGGAATGTTTACAGGGACTACAGGTTTGGCTTATTATTACTATCATCTTTTTTTAATTACCAAACAAAAGTCCCATCTTCTTAAATCAAAAGCATACGTTGAGCAAGTGATTAACACTATAGGTGAAGAACAACAAATCATGACCTATTATGCCTCTAATTTTGCTTTTGGCATGTCGGGATTCGCTTTTTTGTTAAATAGTTTCGGGAACGAAATGGAACTTTCGTATGGTATAAAATCAATTAAAAATGATCTGGACGAACTGATATACCAGTCAATGCTCAATCAGATTAATCACAAGCAATACAATCTGCTGTATGGTTTTTCCGGCTCTCTCTACTATATAAATAGCAGAACCGACGCTAAGGCCGTTAAAGAAATTGATCATTTCCTAAATCATTTGATCCTGGAAAGTCGTTTTGCCAATTATAATAGTGTCCCGGCTTATCTAGACCAGGTATTTGATCATTGCGGTAATAGTTCAAATTACGGTCTAATTGATGGCATAGCAGGCGTGTTTTACGTTCTTCTTCTTATTGCAATAAAACATCCTACAATCGCCCAGAAGTTTCTGCTTAAGAATATAGTATATGATTTTCTCATTACCCTCACTGATAAACAAATTGGTCACGTCCGCAAAAATTTTATTTTTGAGACTGAAGTAGAAGTAAGCCAGCAATCAGTATACACTCATGAGCAACTTTCATCACATATTAACGATCTTTACATCACCCTATTTCTTGTAAGATATCAATCTCACTTCGCCGATCATCGTCTGGACTTAATAGTAAGCAAGAAACTGCTTGACGTCATAGATGATAATAAATTCATTCAACCATTACTCTTTCGATGCAATATGTTACCAGAAATAACAACCGCTGCAGAAGTTCTAAAAACAATTAATAAATATGTAGATTATCCAGAAATAAACTCACTCTATCACTCTATATGCGAATCAATAAATAAATGCCTCCCTTCGAATAGTCATCGACCCCAGCCCTGGAACCAAAAACTTAGTCTTATAAAAGGATATCCTATTATCATCCTGAATCAGCTAAGCTTTAAGCAAGCCGATCATCTATCTGCATGGAATAAAGTATTATTTTTATGAAGAGAAACGAGCAACCAGAAGTACAAATTGCAGATGTGCATTATAAAATAAATGCTGATAAAAATAAACTGAGTAAGGCCTTAAATCTATCATTAAAGCAGGTATCAGCTGATATTACATTATTGACAGATCAACAAGTAAAATATTATTCAGAAGCTAGTCAGATCATTCGGACAACTTATGAGCAATATCCGGATCACGAAATAATTTGTTTCCGATTGAATTCTTCAAATGATATCACTATACCGCATTGTCATTATCCAGAAAAAACAAAACCATTTGAGCAGATACTTTTCCTGAATTTTTATGAGATCTCTTTTAAAAAAAGTTTAGTTAAAAAAAACATCCATTTTGATGAGGACTTTGGGGCAGGTACTAATTTTCCCTTCGGCGAATCATTGACTTTTATTCAAATGGCAATAAATAAAGGTGTGA
>Ga0247810_10002253_pt1 | contig 10848 bp, 10 predicted proteins | sample UWRJL119311C1_FD_179918 | JGI IMG/M metagenome (GOLD analysis project Ga0247810, IMG submission 179918) | Plant litter microbial communities from Arlington Agricultural Research Station in Wisconsin, United States - UWRJ-L119-311C-1 | ecosystem: Environmental > Terrestrial > Plant litter >...
TTTGGCTTTTTTGTATTTTGAGCCTTCACCTGAATACCCGTGAAGCACACTAATGCAAATAATAGTATTGCATTTCTAAATCCATTTTTAAGTTTACTTTTTTTCATGGTAATAAAATTTGTTAATGATTCTTATAAGTGCATATAAAAATTCAAAAAAAACTATTGTGCCTTTTTTGAAAGAAATTCAAAGCTTTAGTTTTGTGGAAATTCTGAAGAGGAAATTTTCTTAACTTTTTTTTAAGTGTCTCAAATTTACCCAATAAATAATCTAACTATTCTATTTACAAGGCACTAGCTTGTTTCATTTTATAAAATGAAACATAATAAAGGTATTTTCGTCTCTTTTTTATTCAACGAATTGGAAACGAGACAATAACTTTTGCAGAAATTGAACTTTTGTCTTTATCATATGAAAGATTCATCCGCAATTGTTCTTAAATTTTGGTTTAAATATTGTGTATCGCAATAAGAAGAAATAACTTTACAGATACATATTAGATAACAGATGTTACATAAAAATAAAATCCCTGCTTTAAAAGTGATCGCATTTGATGCCGATGATACTTTGTTTGTTAACGAACCTTACTTTCAGGAAACAGAACATAAATTTTGTGCTTTGATGGAAGATTATCTTTCGCATCAGGGGATTTCGCAGGAATTGTTTAAAATCGAAATTGCCAATTTATCATTATACGGTTACGGAATCAAAGGATATATTTTATCAATGATTGAGGCTGCAATGAATATCTCCAACAATACGATTCCGATTGAAGTCATTGAAAAAATCATCCAATACGGAAAAGAATTACTCGAAAAACCTATCGAACTGCTGGACGGAATCGAAGAAACGTTACAAGCTTTACACGGAAAATACAAACTGGTTGTGGCTACAAAAGGCGATCTAAAAGACCAGCACAGCAAATTACACCGCTCCGGTTTGGGGCATTATTTTCACCATATTGAAGTGATGTCAGACAAACAGGAAATTGATTATGAAAAATTATTAGGTCGTCTGGATATTCAGGCACATGAATTTTTGATGATCGGAAATTCTTTAAAATCAGATGTTCTGCCTGTTTTAGGAATTGGCGGTTATGCAGTTCATATTCCGTTTCACACGACTTGGGAACATGAAAAAATCAATCACAAGGTAGAACACGAATATTTTAGTTCTTTCGAAAAAATAACAGAAGTTGTGCCTAATTTACTATAATGAAAACCCTTTTAGATTTAGAAAACTGGAATAGAAAAGAGCATTTTGCACATTTCAGCCAAATGGAAGAACCCTTTTTTGGCGTTACTGTCGAAATTGATTGTACCAGAGCCTATCAGACAACCAAAGCCCTGAAGACTTCTTTTTTTATCTTTTACCTGCATAAAACTTTGGCTGCGGTTAATTCGATCGAGAATTTTAAATACAGAATTTCTGAAGATAAAATTTACATCAATGATCGTGTGGATGCTTCGGCAACCATTGGACGTGAAGATGGAACTTTCGGATTTTCATTAATGGAATATAATCCTGCTTTCAAGATTTTTGAAAAGAATGCTTATGCCGAAATTGAACGTATTCAGAACACAACCGGCCTTTTTACCAGATCATTTGATGATGATAATGTGATTCACTTTTCGGCAATTCCGTGGCTGAATTTTACTTCGCTTTCGCATGCCCGCAATTATTCTTATCCGGACAGCTGTCCTAAAATTTCTTTTGGAAAAATGATTACCTTAGATAACGGTAAAAAAACAATGGCAATGTCTGTTCATGTTCATCACGGATTGATGGATGGTCTGCATGTTGGAAAATTTACAGACCTTTTTCAGGAACTAATGAATCAATAATAGAAACGGAACAATATTTGAGCGTAAAAACACATGAAAAAATTATTCCTTATTTTTTGCGTCTTTTATAATGCTGTCTTACTCAGTCAGACGGTATTAAATACTTTTTCATTAAACCTGAACAGACCTTTAGATAATGGTCAAATTCTAAATATCAAAGATGAAAAAACCAACGATATTTATGTTTTTGCTTCAGATAATAAATTCATCAATATCTTAAAATACAATAAATCCCTTTTCCTTTCCAATCAATTTACCGATTCTATAAAACTTGCTAAAGACAGATCGTTAATTGGCCATAGTATTGGCGATGATGGAAACCCTATCCTTTATTGGGCAACAAGAAACTTAAAAAACATCCGAATTGTTAAGTATTATCTGGAAACAAAAACGACAAAGGCTTTAAATTTTGACATGCCTCCAAATAGTGAATATCTTATAACCACTTTTCAAAAAGACAATAATTTTTACATGCTGGCAAAAGAAACAAACCAACAGCATTTATTACTTTATGAATTTAACAATGGAAAAGCAGAGATAAAAATGTTTGATTTATCAGGAATACCATTTAAAAATGAAAAAGGGCAAAATTTGGCTTTTAGCACTGTCATTCGATATTATCCAATTGAAAAAATGGATTCTGATAATTTTAATACCTTAGATAAGACAATTCACAAAACCAAGATGTATGTCCTCGATAACCACATTCTTTTGACATTTGATTACAGTTTAAAGAAAACTCAGGTTTTAGATCTTAACCTGACCAACGTTAATGTTACTGAGAAAAATTTTAATCAGCCTATCGCGAAAAATCCATCAAAAACCTCCAATTCCTTTTTTTACGAAAATAAATTATTGCAAATCAAAGTAGGTAAAGAAGAACTATTATTTGACATCAAAGACTTTGATTCCGGTAAAACGGTTAAAAGTGTGGCTGTTTCAAAAAAAGACACAATTGATTTTAAAAACTCCCCTCTTTTTTTACAGATAAACGATAAAAAACCCCAGGAAATAAAAACCACTGACAAATTTTTAAAACAGCTTTCGGCTATAAACTCAGGAATAACAGCTTTTAAGAACCAGAAAAACACCTTTATATCCTTTGGCGGTTTTGCAGAATATCAGGTTTCAGGTTTTGACTACATACAGACTAATTCACTGGCAGGTTTTTTTGATAATGACTTTGCCAATTATTCAGAATATGCAAGCAAAATGGTTTATTTTGATGCCATGCTTAATTCGGATTTAGAATTTGTACATAAAAAGCAAGCAGAGCCTCTGGCTATTGACAATATTTTTTATTTCCTGAGCATCAATAAAAATATTACACTTCAAAATATTCTTAAACTAAAAGATTACTACATTTTAGGTTATTATGATGTGGCTTCAAAACAATATATCATGCGTAAATTTACTGATGGCTTTATAAATGATGACAACGGAAATCCAATTATGAATAAGGTATTATTATCAAAACCTGCAAAATTTGGTAAGATTAAATCTATTGAGAATTAATCCAAAATGTTTCCTATGTTTCCAGGATTCAAAAAATCATTTGAATAATTTATTTAACTTTACAAAAAAGACACTTATTATGTTATCAAAAAATATTGAAGCAGCTTTAAACAAGCAAATCCGTATCGAAGCGGAATCTTCGCAAACTTATCTGGCAATGTCATGTTGGGCCGAAGTACACGGATTAGAAGGAATCGCTCAGTTTATGTACACCCAGTCAGATGAAGAACGTGCACACATGCTAAAACTGGTTAAATACGTTAACGAACGCGGCGGGCATGCACAAATTACAGACCTGAAAGCCCCTAAAACCAGTTATTCTACTTTTAAGGAAATGTTTGAAACGCTTTATAATCATGAAATTTTTGTTTCAGAATCTATTAATGAATTGGTACATATTACTTTTGAGGAAAAAGATTATGCTACCCATAATTTCCTGCAATGGTACGTAGCAGAACAAATCGAAGAAGAAGCTACAGCTAAATCTATACTTGATAAAATTAACTTAATTGGTGATGACAAAGGCGGACTTTACCTGTTTGACCGTGATATTCAACAGTTAACCGTTACTAGTTCAATCGCTATTAATCCAAAATAAAAAAGTTAAAGTTTATTTAGAATATATAAAAATAATATTTTTCTTTTATATTTGTCCCTGTTTATAATTCAGAAGATGAGCAAGAAAGAAAAAGACAAGGACAAGAAAAAGGATAAAAAGAAAAAGAAGAAAAAAGATATCCTTGAGAACATTAAGAAACTTGAAAACTGCAAGTCTTCTTGTTGTGAAAAATTCAAAAAAAGCGAGAAGAAACGTTGTTCCCGATGTCCGATGTTTGACTTATTCAAAAAAACGGCTTAACAGATATACAAAACCCACCAAGAAATTTGGTGGGTTTTTAGTTTAAAACAATATCTTCTGATTTTACAAAGACCATAATTTATGAAAAACCAAATTCTTATCCCCAAATCCAGTCTGGATTTTTTGCTTCAGCTTAAAGAAAACAATAACAAAACCTGGTTCGAGGTAAATAAACCAAACTATTTAAAAGAATTAAATCACATAGAAACTTTTGCAGATGCTTTGTTGCAGGAGCTCTCCAAAACGGATGTTTTAGAAACCGCTTCCGGTAAAAAAAGTGTTTACCGAATTTATCGTGATATTCGTTTTTCTAAAGACAAAACTCCTTTTAAAACTTTTTGGGGAGGAAGTTTTACTCGTGCAACAGCTGCAAGACGCGGTGGTTATTATTTTCATCTGGAAAAGGGAAACAGTTTTTTTGCCGGTGGCTTTTGGGGACCCAATGCTGCCGATTTAAAACGTATCAGAAGCGAATTTGATCATGATGCTGAATCCTTTAGAAAGATCCTGAATTCAAAATCTTTCACAAGCACTTTTGGAACATTGCAAGGCGAACAGCTTAAAACAGCACCAAAAGGTTTTGATGTAAATCACGAAGCCATCGATTTACTGCGCTACAAACAGTTTTTGATTATAAAACGTTTTACTGATGAAGAAGTTTTAAGTCCGCTTTTTCTGGAACAGGCTTTGGACACCTGTAAAAACATGAGGCCTTTTTTCGATTATATGAGCGAAGTGCTTACAACAGATATAAATGGTGCTTCTGTTTTATAGTTTATTTTAAAACAAAATTAAACCCGACAGATTTTAAAACCTGTCGGGTTTGAATCTCAATTTATAATACGATTATTTACTTAAGAGTAAAATTTCGTTTACAACAATATCCGTAACATAACGCTTTTCACCATTTTTGTCATCATAACTTCTGTGGGTCAATTTTCCTTCAACGGCTATTTCTTTGCCTTTTACCACATATTTTTCAATAATTTCTGCAGTTTTGCCCCAGGCAGTTACACGGTGCCATTCGGTTTGTTCCACTTTTTCGCCCTTATCATTTGTATATCTGTCGTTTGTAGCAATACTTAGATGAGCTAATTTTTTTCCGTTTTCTAATGTTTTGATTTCAGGATCATTTCCTACGTTTCCGATTAATTGTACTTTGTTTTTCATGGCGTATACTATTTAAATGTTTTATATAAAATTGAATTCGTTCGTCAAATTCAACAGTGCAAAGATGTGACGGTAAGCAAAATTTATTCGGTTACCAACTATTTACTTTCGGTTGTAACTATTTGTAACCGTTTGTAAATGGAAAATATTTTGTTATATTTGAGAGAAATCCCACTATATGCAAACTCAGATTAATAAGGTTGAATTACGAAATTTAAAATTTGAAGATTACAAGGAACTGAAAAACTCCATGGTCGAATCCTATCCGGAAATGGCCAATTCTTATTGGAGAGCTGATGATATTGAGCGATTGCTTTCTATATTTCCGGAAGGACAGTTGGTAATTTTAGTGGATGGAAAAGTGGTTGGTTCCGCATTATCCCTGATTGTTGATGAAAAATTAGTGGATAAAAGACACAATTATAAGCAGATTGTTGGTGATTATAGTTTTTCTACCCATAACCCAAACGGTGAAATTTTATACGGAATAGATGTTTTCATCCACCCCAATTATCGCGGATTGCGTTTAGGCAGGCGTTTATACGATACCCGAAAAGAATTGTGCGAACAGCTGAACCTTAAAGCCATCGTTTTTGCAGGCCGTATTCCGAATTATGCGCAGCATTCTAAAAAAATGACGCCTAAAAATTATATTGATAAAGTAAAACATAAAGAATTACACGATCCAGTTCTTTCGTTTCAGTTAAGCAATGATTTTCACGTTTTGCGAATCATCAAAAACTATCTGGAAGGCGACGAGGAATCCAAGGAATTTGCAGTCCTTTTAGAATGGAATAACGTTTATTATGATGAAAGTCCTAAGCTGATCAATCAGGAAAAAAGTGTTATTCGGTTGGGATTAATCCAATGGCAGATGCGTCAATTGAATAATCTGGAAGAATTTTTCGAGCAATCAGAGTTTTTTATTGATGTGGTTTCTGGGTATGGAGCTGACTTTGCTTTGTTTCCGGAACTTTTCATTGCACCATTGATGGCCGATTACAATCATTTATCCGAAGCCGAAGCGATTCGGGAACTAGCCCGATATTCTGACCCGATCAGAAAGCGTTTTCAGGAATTTGCTATTTCCTACAATATCAATATCATTACCGGAAGTATGCCGTTTTTGGACAATGGCAACTTATACAACGTTGGTTTTTTATGCAAAAGAGACGGAACTTCAGAAATGTACACCAAAATTCACATCACACCCAACGAAGTACAGCATTGGGGAATGAAAGGCGGTTCGCATTTTCAAACCTTTGATACCGACTGTGGCAAAATTGGTATCCTGATTTGTTATGATGTGGAATTCCCGGAACTTTCAAGAATTATGGCCAATGAAGGCATGAATATTTTATTTGTACCCTTTTTAACCGATACTCAAAATGCCTATACCCGTGTAAAGCACTGTTCACAGGCACGTGCGATAGAAAATGAATGTTATGTAGCGATTGCAGGCTGCGTTGGTAATTTACCTAAAGTCAACAATATGGACATTCAATATGCGCAGGCCTCTGTTTTTACGCCTTCGGATTTTGCGTTTCCGAGTAACGGGATCAAAGCCGAAGCTACTCCAAACACCGAAATGACTTTGATTGTAGATGTGGATTTAAATTTACTAAAGCAGCTGCATGAACATGGAAGTGTACGAATTTTGAAGGACAGGCGTGATGATTTGTATGAGATAAGGAAGATAAATCCTTGATAGGATAAATTAATTCGAATGCTTACGTCACTTCGAGTGTTTTTGGCTTTTAGATTTATTTTGAAAACAAAAGTTGAATAGACAAAAATGTATCGAGAAGCTTTGGTTTACATAATGGTTCTCGATACAATTTTATAAAAATGCTGTCGCTATTTTATAAAATCACTCGAACTGACGACTAAATTAATAAACCAATAAAACCCATTTAGCCCTGATAGAGCCGGTATCCTCGTAACGGAGTGAAGAGATAAAGGCGAAAGCAGGAACGATGTTAACCAATACAAAAAACTAATTCGCTCATAATTAAACAAATAAAGTTGCCTATTTTCTACTTAAAAACAGATTCATGAAAACATGCCTCGAATGCTCTGAAAAAATTGTAGGCCGGGAAGACAAGAAGTTTTGCTCTGACGGCTGCCGGAATGCCTACAATAATAAAATAAATAAAGACAGCACTAATTTTATGCGGAATGTAAACAACAAATTGCGTAAAAATTACCGAATTTTGTCGGAGTTAAATTCGGAAGGAAAATCAAAAGCAACACGTGATAAAATGATCAACAAAGGTTTTGATTTTGATTTTTTTACCAATATTTTGCAAACCAAAACAGGAAATACCTACTATTTCCTGTACGATCAGGGATATCGGTCTTTGGACAATGATTATTTTATGCTCGTAAAAAAAGAAATTTAGTATACATTCGCATTATGAAAAAAAACCCTACTTCTATTCTAGCCTTCTTAGGAGTCTTAGCAATTCTGGCCATCATATATGCCTCTATGATGCCCCAGTATATTTCTAAAGATGAAGAAGCTCTTGCCGAATTCTCAACAGAAAGAGCACTAAACCAAGTTCAGATTATAGCCCAAAAGCCCCACTATGTCGGCTCCACAAATCACGAATTAGTTGCCAATTATCTTAAACTTGAATTAAACCGAATAGGTTTAGAAACCAGCATTCAGGAAGGTTTTACCCTTAATGACAAAGGTCTTTTGGTGAAATCCAAAAATATTCTGGCGCGCATTAAAGGAACTGATAGTTCAAAAGCGCTTTTGTTACTTTCGCATTATGACAGTGCACCGCATTCGTTTTCAAAAGGAGCAAGTGATGATGCATCAGGAGTTGCGACAATTCTTGAAGGAGTCCGGGCTTTTTTATATGCAAACGAGAAACATAAAAATGATATCATTATCCTTTTCTCAGATGCTGAAGAGTTAGGTTTAAATGGAGCTGCACTTTTTGTAAACAAACATCCGTGGGCAAAAGAAGTTGGTCTGGTTTTAAATTTTGAAGCAAGAGGTTCTTCCGGTCCAAGCTATATGCTAATGGAAACCAACAAAGGAAACGAAGGCCTTGTAAAAGAGTTTGCGAATGCAAAAGCAAAATACCCGGTTTCGAATTCACTGATGTACAGTATTTACAAAATGCTTCCTAATGATACTGACTTAACTGTTTTTAGAGAGCAGGGAAACATTCAGGGATTCAATTTTGCCTTTATCGATGGGCATTATAATTACCACACACAACAAGACGACATTCAGCATTTAAACAAAACCACATTAGCGCATCAGGGAAGTTATTTGATGCCATTACTAAAATACTTCTCCAATATTGATTTAAACGCTACTCAAACTACAGAAGACCATGTTTACTTTAGTGTTCCTTTCGGATTTATAAATTATCCTTTTTCATGGGTTTTTCCAATGAGCATCATTGCTTTGGGATTACTTATTTTATTTATTTTTATTGGGAAAGTAAAACATGTTATCTCTTTCAGAGAAATTTTTAAAGGATTTGTTCCTTTATTAGGCTCTATTATCATTGCAGGATTGGTAACTTTTTTAGGATGGAAGATTATTCTGCAGATTTATCCTCAATATTCAGATTTACTAAACGGGTTCACCTATAATGGCCATGCCTACATTGGTGCTTTTGTGGCACTTAGCATTGCGATTTGTTTTGCTTTTTACCATCATTTTTCAGAAGCAAAAATTACGATGAATCATTATGTAGCACCATTGATACTCTGGATTATTATCAATTTATTTTTGGCTAATAGCCTAACTGGTGCTGGTTTCCTTATAATTCCGGTTTACTTTGGAATCGTCTTATTCGGAATCTTTGTCATTACACAGCATTACAGTCTGGGCTTAAACTTATTGTTCGGTATTCCGGCTTTGGCAATTGTTGCACCGTTTATTTTAATGTTTCCAATAGGTTTAGGTTTAAAAATCCTTTACGGAAGTGCCGTACTGACTGTTTTGCTTTTCGGATTATTGCTTCCGATATTTGGAACATTTTATAGAAAAGGTGCCTGGACTATGCTTTTCTTTATCATAGCAATCAGCTTTTTTGTTTATGCCGGATATCATTCAGACTATGAGCCCGGAAAAGCAAAATCAAACAGTTTATTGTATGTTTATAATGCCGACACAAATTCTGCGGTTTGGACCACTTACGACACCAATTTGGACGATTGGACTAAATCGTATCTTGGCAACATCAATCAAAAAGCGGTTGGATTAAACGGGCTTCCAATAGCCAGCAAGTACAATTCGCCTTTTACGTATAGCTCAATTGCTCCAAAAATAGAAGTTCCAAAGCCAACTATTGCATTTCTTAAAGACAGTGTGATTGGAAACAACAGATATATAAAAATAAAAATTACGCCAAACAGAAAAGTCAATCGTTACGACATTTTTGCAAATCAAAAAATGACTTTTTACGACTTTAAAGCCAATGGGGTTTCGACTTCAGGGCAAAAAGGAAATCGTTTAGAGCGAGATGACATTAAGATTTTATGTTATTATGTTGTGGGTAATGAACCTCTTGTTTTGGATTTCTACATCAACAAATCAACTGTTTTTGATATGGATTTAATCGAAAGCTCTTTTGATTTAATGACAAATCCTTTGTTTCAAATCAAACCAAGAAGCGACTGGATGATGCCGACACCTTTTGTTTTGAATGATGCCGTTTTGATTCAGCAAAAAATAAAAAGATATGTTGCGCCTGTAAAACCTTTACAAACTGCTGCTGTAAATGATAGTATAAATATCATAAAAGACAGTTTGGTACCGGTGATGAAAATTAAAAAAGAGGTTATCAATCAATAATCATTTAAATACAAATTAATAAAAAAGGCCAAATTTCAATATGAAATTTGGCCTTTTTTATTTTAACACGCACATTCAATCTTCAATCCGGACTGAACGCCTTTTGTTCCTTCGGTAGCGTATCCATCGAATTTCCACCACTCTATTCCGCCGATTAATTCTTTTACTTTAAAACCAAGTCTGGCCATATTTAAAGCTCCTTTTGTGGAAGCGTTGCATCCTATTCCGTCGCAATAGATTACATACAAAACATTCTTATCTAAATGTTGGGTAGTTTCAACTGTCATTTCACGATATGGAATATTAATCGCTGTCGGAATATGTTCTGCTTCATAGCCAAATGCTTTTCGGGCATCAATCACGATTACTTTTTCACCGTCATTCAAAGCATCGAATAAATCAGAAGGATCCATTTCGAAAGCTAACTTGTTTTCATAAAATTTAATTTGATCTTCCATTTTTCTGGGTTTTTATGGTTTAGTTTTTCCAAAAGTAACTGAAGAATTCACACCATAAAAACGAAAAGAATTCATCAACCTGATTACTTTTTTTCATAGAAAAGCGATTCTAAAATTTTGTTCCTTTGTAATCTAACTACCCAAAAAATGGAAATACGTCATTTACGATTAATAAAA
>Ga0247810_10002255_pt1 | contig 10846 bp, 10 predicted proteins | sample UWRJL119311C1_FD_179918 | JGI IMG/M metagenome (GOLD analysis project Ga0247810, IMG submission 179918) | Plant litter microbial communities from Arlington Agricultural Research Station in Wisconsin, United States - UWRJ-L119-311C-1 | ecosystem: Environmental > Terrestrial > Plant litter >...
ACGGACTGAGTTTTATGCAGGGTTTTTCACTTTTTGGCAAAACTGCCGACATTGGCTTTGATTTCTATAGGACAGATTTTCAAAACCAGGCGGTAGTAGACCTTTATCAGAGTCCGCAACAGGTGGCGTTTTACAATCTAAATGGCGCTTCATATGCTAATAGCCTACAGCTGGAGTTTAATATAGAATTGGTTAAAAGGGTTAACCTGCGTACTGCGTACAAATATTATGACATCCAGACGGATTACCTGAGCGGGACCCTTGAAAGGCCGTTACAGGCCAAACACCGTTTGTTTGCGAATGCAGGATATGAAACGGCATTGACCGAATCGGCGAGACAATGGAAGTTTGACTTTACCTATAACTGGATGGGCGCACAGAAATTGCCTAACACCGCATCTAATGCTATAGAGGACAGGCTGCCCGAATACTCATCCCCGTTTTCTTTAATGAATATACAGCTGACGAGAGTTTTTTCTTCTACTTTTGAGCTGTATGTAGGAGGTGAAAATATTGGCAATTACCAGCAGGAAAAAGCAATAGTAGGCAGTAATGACCCTTTTGGACCGAATTTTGACGCATCAATAATATATGCGCCGATCTTTGGGCAAATGTATTATGCCGGACTGCGGTTTAAGATCAGGTAAAGCAAGGATTTGCAAAATCAACGGCAGCGGTTAAAAAATAAGCTGAATAAAATTAAAAATTAAGCGTTAATAGATACAAACATAAATATACAATCCAATGAAAAATATACTAATGATAATGCTGGTACTAATAGGATTTACAGCCAGTGCACAAGACAAAAAGAACAAGAATGCCAAATATACGGTAGCCGTAAACGGCAATTGCGAGCAGTGTAAAAAGAGGATAGAGAAGGCGGCTTATGCCGTACCCGGAGTGAAGTCGGCTGTGTGGGATGTTGAAGACCACCAATTGAGTGTTATCCTTAATGAGGAGAAAACATCGGTTACAGACCTCAAAAAAGCGGTCGCAAAAGCAGGGCATGATACCGAAGGCCTAAAAGCAACTTCTGAAGACTACGATAAATTGCATTCATGTTGTAAATACGAAAGAAAGTAAGATGAAACATTTATATACAGTTACGGGTATGACCTGCAACGGCTGCAGGAATGGTGTTGAACAAAAACTAAGTGCGGTACCCGGAGTGGTATCAGTTAAGGTCGACCTTGAAAGGGCAGAAGCTGAAGTAGAGATGGAGGAGCATATCCCTTTGTCAACTTTGAGTTCGGCACTGCCTGAAAAATATACGATAACAGAAAAAATAGCAAAACCATTTATGGCTCAGGCTATTGTTACTGAAGAAAAATCAGAGTGGAAACAATTGTTTCCACTGTTGCTGATCTTCGGTTATATAACAGTGGCTGCATTTTTACTTAATAGAAATCCGTTTGATTACCATGGTTTTATGCTCGATTTTATGGGGCTGTTCTATATTGTCTTTAGCTTCTTTAAAATGCTTGACCTAAAAGGTTTTCCGGATTCATTCCGAATGTATGATCCTTTGGCAAAACATGTCAAAGCCTATGCTGTAATTTACCCTTTTCTGGAAACAGCTTTGGGACTGATGTTTTTAATGCGTTTTGAAATAGGGATAGCTTTAATTGCAACTATAGTAATTCTGGGCATAACAACTGTAGGTGTCATAAAGGTTTTATTAGACAAAAAATCAATCCAGTGTGCCTGTCTTGGAACCGCCTTAAAGCTGCCCATGACCAAAGCTACATTTATTGAAAACAGTATTATGATTGTTATGGCAATTGTAATGTTATTCTCAATGTTTTAACTCTAAATTAATCTTAAAAATAGCGTAATAATTGCACCTAAAGTAAATAATCATTACTTTCACGCACGAAATTCTACCTTAAAAAAAACACATAATGAGCAACTTCGACTGGAAAGATTTAATAGATCCATTATATTATATTCGTTATGAAGTTGATGGCGTAAGAATAGGAATTTACATCGTTTTATTTATTGTATTTGCAGAGACGGGGCTTTTTGCGGGCTTCTTTTTACCAGGCGACAGTTTGTTGTTTCTTGCGGGTATTTATAACCGCGAACTTATAGAAAACCTTTTTATTATTGAAAATGATTTCCTAAATGTAACACTGTTATCTACTATGGTCGCAATTGCGGGTATCTTCGGGAATATGGTAGGGTATTGGTTTGGTTCTAAAAGCGGTTACTATCTGTATAACAAACAGGACAGTTTCTGGTTTAAGAAAAAATACCTGATCCAATCCAAAGACTTTTTTGAAAAACACGGAGGCCGCGCAATCATCTTTGCAAGGTTCTTACCAATCTTCAGGACTTTTGCCCCTATAGTAGCCGGTATTGTAAATATGGAAAAGAAGAAATTCATGTTTTATAATATCATCAGTTCGTTCTTATGGTCATTCATATTGATCTTTGCAGGCCATTACCTTTACAATTACCTGTTTAATAACTTCCAGATTGACTTAAAGGAACACATTGAACTGATCATTATAGCGTTGGTATTGATAACCATATTACCTGTCATTTACAAGTTCAGTAAGAAAACAGTAGTTGAGAAAATTGATAAGACTGAGGATTAAAATTCGATAACAATAAAAAAATCGCCTAAAGTAATTTAGGCGATTTTTTTATATACTTTATAAAAAAATCCGAAGCTATTAACTTCGGATTTTTTATATGTAAAAAGGAAAATGAATTACATCATTCCCGGCATACCACCACCCATTGGGTTACCGCCACCGTTCTCTTCTTTGATCTCTACCAGTGCACATTCAGTAGTTAAGATCATTCCCGCAACAGAAGCAGCATTCTCTAATGCCACACGTGTTACTTTCTTAGGATCGATAATACCTGCTGCCAGCATGTCTACGTATTCGTCAGTTTTAGCATTGTAACCGAAGTCACCTGTGCCTTCAGCTACTTTTGCAACAACTACTGAGCCTTCAAGGCCAGCGTTCTCTACAATTGTTCGTAAAGGAGATTCCACTGCACGGGATACGATCTGTATACCTGTAGCCTCATCTGCATTGTCTGCCTGGATGTCTTTTAAGGCATTTTTAGCCCTTAGCAGGGCAACGCCTCCACCAGCTACAATTCCTTCTTCTACTGCCGCACGTGTTGCGTGTAAGGCATCGTCAACACGGTCTTTTTTCTCTTTCATTTCAACCTCAGAAGCTGCGCCTACATAAAGTACGGCAACACCACCGGCTAATTTAGCCAGACGCTCCTGTAATTTTTCCTTGTCATAGTCAGATGTAGTAGCTTCCATCTGTCCTTTGATCTGGTTAACACGGTTTTTGATCATATCCGCTTCTCCGGCACCACTTACCAATGTAGTGTTGTCTTTGTCTATAGTAACTCTCTTTGCTGTTCCCAACATTTCAAGTGTAGTATTCTCTAATGTGTATCCTCTTTCTTCAGAGATTACAGTTCCACCAGTTAAGATAGCGATGTCTTCGAGCATTGCTTTTCTTCTGTCTCCAAATCCCGGTGCTTTTACAGCAGCGATTTTTAAAGCACCACGTAATTTATTTACTACCAAAGTAGACAATGCTTCACCGTCTACATCTTCTGCAATAATCAATAATGGTTTTCCTGATTGTGCTACTGGCTCAAGAACCGGTAACAATTCTTTAAGTGAAGATACTTTTTTGTCGTATAAAAGGATATAAGGGTTTTCAAGTTCCGCTTCCATTTTTTCAGGATTCGTAACGAAATAAGGAGATAAATATCCTCTGTCAAACTGCATACCTTCAACAACGTCAACGTAAGTATCTGTCCCTTTCGCCTCTTCAACAGTAATAACCCCTTCTTTTCCAACTTTACCAAAAGCCTTAGCGATAAGGTCTCCGATAACTTCGTCATTATTGGCAGAGATGGAAGCAATCTGTTTGATTTTTTCTGAATCACTACCTACAACTTTTGCTTGTTTAGCCAAATCGGCAACAATAGCTTCTACAGCTTTGTCGATTCCTCTTTTTAAATCCATTGGGTTAGCTCCTGCAGCAACGTTTTTCAAACCTTCTTTTACGATAGCCTGTGCTAAAACAGTAGCTGTTGTAGTTCCGTCTCCTGCAAGGTCATTGGTTTTAGAAGCAACTTCCTTAACCATCTGGGCTCCCATATTTTCTAAGGGATCTTTTAATTCTATTTCTTTGGCAACGGTAACACCGTCTTTGGTAACATTAGGTCCGCCAAAAGCTTTCCCGATAATAACATTACGACCTTTTGGTCCCAGTGTAACTTTTACTGCATTAGCCAATGCGTCAACACCACGTTTTAATCCGTCACGTGCTTCAATATCAAACTTTATATCTTTTGCCATCTTTATTTTTGATTTTTACTTTAGTAATTAAATAATTGCGAGAATATCATCTTCCCTCATTATAAGATAATCTTTGCCTTCAAATTTTAAATCAGTACCAGCATATTTACCGTATAAAACAGTATCCCCGATTTTTACGGTCATGTCGTGGTCTTTGTTTCCTTTACCAACGGCTACTACAGTTCCTTTTTGTGGTTTTTCTTTAGCTGTGTCAGGAATAAAGATCCCTGAAGCAGTTTGTGTTTCAGCAGCTACAGGCTCAATAAGAACGCGGTCTGAAAGCGGTGTGATGTTTAAAGCCATAATTATATCTTGTTTGTTTATTAAAATTATTTTGATGCAATTGCTTTTTCAGAAATTATGCCAGTACTTCTATTGCTGACAAAATTACAGACTAAAAAAAATGCCAGCACTATAAAGGCTGGCATTTGGCTATATCTTAAGGAATAGTAATTATTTTGTTTCCGCTGCTGGTTTTGCAGGTTCCATTTCTGCTGGTGCAGCAGTTGATGGTGCAGCCGGTGCAGCCGGTTTAGTTGCGGCAGGTGCTTGTTGTGTCTGTTCTGCAGGTGCAGCAACTTCAGTAGAATTAGAGGATGGGAACCCTAAAGATGATAATAAGATTAAAACTACTAATAATGTAGCCAATGTCCAGGTGCTTTTATCTAAGAAATCTGTGGTTTTCTGAACTCCTCCAAGTTGTTGGGAACCACCTATTGTAGAAGATAAACCACCGCCTTTTGGGTTTTGAACCATGATTACTACGATCAATAGAAAACAAACTATTGTGATCAGAACTAAAAAAATTGTAAACATATTTGTTGTAATTAATTGTTATTTTGCTGTAATGTCTTAATATCCGAAATTCGGTCTGCAAATAAACTACTTTTTTCTGGATATTTCAAAATTAATATTTCATATGCCTGAATTGCTTTCTGGTATTTTCTTTGTTCCAGATAAACTTTGGCAAGTGTCTCGGTCATAAGGTAACTGGTGTCGTCTGCATTGCTTAGTGAAATCACCGCTGAAGGCGGGCTATCCCGGACTGGGCTGATTTTTGGGTTCGATTCGATAAACCGGTCTATAATCGCCAATTTCTTCTTTTTCTCCGGATCATTACTGTCTTCAGGATCTGTTACTGCTTCCGGAGCGGCAGTTGCTTCATTGCCCGTTTCCGACCTTTCGATCGGCTTAAAAGCAGCCAGTTGTAGCCATTCTCCAAACGAATGTTTTTCGTCTTTTGAAAAATCCAGTGGTTTTCCAATCTCAAGTTTTTCTTCTATAGTTTCCGCAACGGTCTCTGCGGCAATCGGTATAACTGCTATAGGAACCTCTTCAATTTCGGGTTCGGCTGGTACTGCTACCTTGATCGAACTTAAGATAGACTGCTCCAATGTATTTGCTTTTGGCTCAGCCTTTGGGACAGTTATAATGGTTTCGGCCTCGTTGACCAGTATTTCATTGATCCTGCTTTCCTTATCTTCGAGGAACGCCTGCTGAAGGCCGACAAAATTCCCCGAAGTTATAAAATCAAAAAGCACACTGCGGTCTGTAGTATATGCCGCCGTAAGCTTTAATGCCTGATTGTATTTAAAACTGTCCTGATTGTACAGCCCTTTTAAGTAAACAGCCCTTGCGCTCTGGAAAAACGGGAACTCCTCAGTAATCCTCTCCAATGCAGGCACCTGCTGGTCATTGACAGCAGTCGGTCTATTCAACAGATGGACAAAATCATTTAAATTCAAAATCTTGGCTTTACTTTAGGCAGTGGTTTCCAGTGTTACCACTTTGCCAGTGACTCATTAAAAATATCCTGGGTGATCCTGTCAAAAATCTCATCTACTGCTGTAGTCAATTGAGATCCTGTCAGTAAATCGCCACCGCTATAATCATAATAGAATGAAAACTGCTTTTCAAAATCATCATCTTCCTTCTTCTTATTGGTAAAACGCACGTTTACCCTGATTGTCAAACGGTTTTGTGCGGCTCTTTGGTCTGCCGTTGCCGTCATTGGCGTAATCCTAAAATCGACAATTTCCCCTTCATATACCAAATCGGCACCTGAACTCGTAAGGCTTAGGTTGGTCTGGTTTTGGATCAGTTCCTGTAACCGCTGTGTAAATGTTCGCTCAATTCCAGGTTGTACCTGGTCGGCAGTATTTTGGAAATAGTTGACCTGAAAGGTTTTGGCGTCAATTTTACCGGTACCGGTAAAATTGTAGACAGAACAGCTATTAACGCCCAGTGCTGCAATAAAAAGTAAGGTATATGTGGTTATCTTTTTCATTCTTAAATTTAAAATTCAAAGGTATTCATTTTCAATTATCAATCTGTTTACAAATCGAATTGTTTTATTTTCCTGTAGAGTGTCCTTTCTGAAATCCCGAGTTCTTCTGCCGCGGCCTTTCTTTTGCCTTTGTTCTTTTCAAGCGATTTTTTGATCATCTCAATCTCTTTCTGTTCAAGCTTAAGCGTCTCTTCCTCTTCAACGGTTTCTGCAAAAAGATAATTGTCTTCCTGGTCTTCAAAATTCTCGACAACCGGTTTCTTATGGGTTGGCATTACGGAAAGTTCGTGCTGCTCTTCATAATCGATCTCACTGTCATTCGTATGCGTGCCGTAAATCTTCTGGATCAGGTTAGTGTTGGTTTCCTGTACTTTAGACGGCCCGTTTTTCATCAGTTCGAGCGTGAGCTTTTTAAGGTCATTCAGGTCGCTCTTCATGTCAAAAAGCACCTTGTATAGAATCTCCCTTTCGTTGCTGAAATCATTTTCTGCCTTTTTATCCTTGATCACTGATGGCAAATTGCTGCCTTCTGCTGGCAGATACGATAAAAGCGTAGTGCCCGATATATCGCGGTTGGTTTCGAGTACTGAGATCTGCTCGGCCACATTGCGCAGCTGCCTGATATTCCCGCTCCAGCGAAATTTCTGTAGAAGGCTTACCGCGTTATCATCGAGTTTTAAAGCCGGCATCTTGTACTTGTGTGCAAAATCGGCCGCAAATTTACGGAACAGCAAATGGATGTCGTCTTTACGGTCGCGTAAAGGCGGAAGCATAATATCTACCGTACTTAGCCTATAGTATAAATCTTCGCGGAATTTGCCTTTTTCAATTGCGTCAAACAGGTTTACATTGGTTGCTGCCACGATGCGTACATTGGTTTTCTGAACCTGTGACGAACCCACTTTTATAAATTCGCCGTTTTCAAGTACACGCAGTAGGCGTACCTGTGTGGTTAATGGAAGTTCGCCCACTTCATCCAAAAAGATTGTACCGCCGTTGGCCACTTCGAAATACCCCTCACGGGTACCTGTAGCTCCGGTAAATGCACCTTTCTCATGTCCGAAAAGTTCGCTGTCAATCGTTCCTTCAGGTATAGCCCCACAGTTGACCGCTATATATTTCCCGTGTTTCCTATGCGATAGGGAATGGATGATTTTTGGAATGCTTTCTTTACCTACACCGCTTTCCCCAACAACCAATACCGAAATATCTGTTGGTGCTACCTGTATGGCTTTTTCTATTGCACGGTTGAGCTTAGGGTCGTTGCCTATAATCTCAAACTTTTGTTTTATGGCTTGTACTGATTCCATCTTTTGTTCTGGTTTTTAATTCATGGGACCGTAACCAACAGCCTTCCCGATCAGGGTGCCGCTTGTACAATCAGTAATCGTTACATTTACAAAATCTCCCATTTTATAGTGTTCTTTAGGGAATACTACCGTAATGCTTTGGGAATTCCTTCCCGACCAATCGTTATCCGATTTTTTGGAAGCCTTTTCTATTAATACCTCGACAGTCCTGCCTACAAACTGCTGTGTCCTGAATGCGCTGTGCTGTCTTTGCAGGTCTACAATTTCCTGTAACCTTCTGAACTTCGTAGGTTCCGGGACATCATCTTCCATCTTCCTGCCGGCCAGGGTACCCGGTCTTTCAGAATACGCATACATATAACCAAAGCTATAACGTACGTATTCCATTAAGGTCAGCGTATCCTGATGGTCCTGTTCTGTTTCTGTAGGAAAACCTGCAATCATATCCTGGGTGATACTGCTATCGGGTATGATCTTCGTTATATTGTCTATCAGTCTCATATACTGCTCACGGGTATGGAGACGGTTCATTTCCTTTAAGATCCTGTTGCTTCCCGATTGTACAGGCAGGTGAATATGCTTACAGATGTTAGGGTACTTCGCGATTACGTGCAGTACGCTTTCGTGCATGTCCTGTGGATTTGAAGTCGAAAAACGGATGCGCATTTTGGGAAAGGCTACGGCTACATTTTCAAGCAGCTGGTCAAAACTGACTGCTGTTGCTTTCTGCATATCTGATGCCTTTTCAAAATCTTTCTTTAATCCGCCACCATACCATAGGTAGCTGTCAACATTCTGTCCCAGCAGCGTAATTTCTTTAAAGCCTTTTAGCCATAAGTCCTGTATTTCGCCCATGATACTCTGTGGTTCACGGCTACGTTCACGGCCCCGGGTAAAAGGGACTACACAGAAGGTACACATATTATCACAGCCCCTTGTAATCGATACAAAAGCTGTAATGCCATTGCTGAGTAAACGCACAGGTGAAATATCACCATAGGTCTCTTCCTTAGACAATATCACGTTGATGGCGTCATTTCCGGCTTCAACCTCCTTTAGCAGGTTTGGTAAATCTTTATATGCATCAGGGCCTACAACGAGGTCGACTATTTTTTCCTCATCGAGGAATTGGCTTTTAAGGCGCTCGGCCATACAGCCCAGCACTCCGACCTTCATCTTCGGATTAATGTCTCTCTTAACGGCATTGTATTTTGCAAGCCTTTTGCGGACTGTCTGTTCTGCCTTATCGCGGATAGAGCAGGTATTGACCAATACAAGGTCGGCCTCCTCCAGGATCTGGGTGGTATTAAATCCATTTTCAGATAGTATCGCAGCTACGACCTCACTGTCCGAAAAATTCATCGCACAGCCGTAACTTTCTATAAAAAGCTTCTTTGTATTTCCTGTTTTATGTTCGAGCACCAGGCTTTCGCCCTGCTTTGTTTCCTCAATTATCTTTTCCATAATCACTTTAAGCCGTATTCTTTGGGCAAATATAAGGTTATTTGTCTAAATGTGACAAGATGGCAGTTTAGGTTTAACAAAGATTATTGGGTTTTGTTGCAGATTCGTTCGGCTCTTGTTCGAGAGTTGTTCGCAAAAAAGCCTTTTTTGCGAAGCAGTTGCGAACGAAACCCGAACATGACCCGAACAAAACCCCTATAAAATAGCTTCTATTAAATCAAATGGCCCGTTTGGCATTCAACGGTATTCAATGGCATTCAAATCCAGTCAAATAGCCCATCTGATAGTCAACGGCATTCAACGGCATTCAATGATAGTCAAATCCAGTCAAACAGACCGTCTGATAGTCATGGCATTCAATAGCAGTCCATTCCGGTCCATGACATACATCCTGTTTATATATATAGGTATAATGCGTAGTGTAAAAAGGATCTTTACTTTTTTTTTGTTAAAATCCAATGCGGCGGCAATAACGTATAAAGTACTGTTAGCTGCTGATGATAGGGAGTAAATGATAGTTCTTCACCGGTTCATATGATTGTTAAATTTCAAGCATTAGTGCGGCTTAAACAAGGTGTGCCGGAAATAAAAAGATTGGAATTTAAAAAAAACATATACTTTTGCGACACAAATAGAAGCAATATGGCAAAGAATTTAGTGATAGTGGAGTCACCTGCAAAGGCAAAAACAATAGAGAAATTTCTTGGATCGGACTACCAGGTGGAATCCAGTTATGGGCATATAGCCGACCTGCCGTCTAAAGAAATAGGAGTGGATGTCGAAAATGGTTTCAAACCCAAATATGAAGTTTCTGCCGATAAAAAAGCTTTGGTCAGCAAATTAAGAGCTTTGTCGAAAACTGCCGAAACGGTATGGCTTGCTTCCGATGAGGATCGCGAGGGTGAAGCAATCTCGTGGCACCTGGCTGAGGAATTAAAGCTTGACAAAAGCAAAACCAAACGTATTGTTTTCCATGAGATCACAAAGACCGCAATTCTTAAAGCGATCGAGAATCCAAGGGAAATAGATTACAACTTAGTAAATGCACAACAGGCAAGAAGGGTATTGGACAGGCTTGTAGGATACGAATTGTCACCGGTATTGTGGAGAAAAATAAAAGGCGGATTATCTGCGGGCCGTGTACAGTCAGTTTCAGTCAGGCTGATTGTAGAACGCGAACGCGAAATCCAGGGGTTTAAAGCCGTAGCGTCTTATTCTGTAGTTGCAGAATTTGCAAATGAAGCGGGTAAGACCTTTAAGGCCAAGCTGCCTAAAAATTTCAATACTAAAAAAGAAGCTGAAGATTTTTTAAATAAAAATATCGGCTCTATATATAAGGTAGCAGATTTGGAAACGAAACCTACCAAAAAATCACCAACCGCACCGTTTACGACTTCAACACTCCAACAGGAGGCCGCAAGGAAATTATACCTTCCGGTA
>Ga0247810_10002257_pt1 | contig 10836 bp, 8 predicted proteins | sample UWRJL119311C1_FD_179918 | JGI IMG/M metagenome (GOLD analysis project Ga0247810, IMG submission 179918) | Plant litter microbial communities from Arlington Agricultural Research Station in Wisconsin, United States - UWRJ-L119-311C-1 | ecosystem: Environmental > Terrestrial > Plant litter >...
GCACACCCCCGTCTTCCACCAGATCGAGGGCCTGGCCATCGACAAGGGTCTGACGATGGCGCACCTGCGCGGAACTCTCGAGCACCTCGCCCGCGCGATGTTCGGCGAGGGCGCGCAGATCCGTCTGCGACCCAACTACTTCCCCTTCACCGAGCCGAGCGCCGAGATGGACGTCTGGCAGCCGAACGCCAAGGGCGGCGCGCGCTGGGTCGAGTGGGGCGGCTGCGGCATGGTCAATCGGAACGTGCTGCGCGCAGCCGGGATCGACCCCGACGTCTACCAGGGCTTCGCCTTCGGAATGGGCATCGAGCGGACCCTGCAGTTCCGCAACGACATGAACGACATGCGTGACATGGTGGAGGGCGACGTGCGATTCAGCGGCCAGTTCGGAGTGACGGTCTGATGCGCATCCCCGCCAGCTGGCTCGGCGAGTTCGTCGAGCTTCCCGAGGACGTCACCATCGAGCACCTCCACGAGGCGCTCGTCAAGGTCGGTTTCGAGGAGGAGGACGTCCACCGCTTCGAGGTCTCCGGCCCCGTCGTCGTCGGCCAGGTCCTCGAGTTCACCCCCGAGCCCCAGACGAACGGCAAGACCATCAACTGGGTGCAGGTCGACGTGGGGGAGTCCGAGCCCAGAGGCATCGTCTGCGGCGCCCACAACTTCGCCGTCGGCGACAAGGTGGTCGTGTCCCTGCCCGGCGCCGTGTTGCCCGGCCCCTTCCCGATCGCGGCCCGCAAGACCTACGGCCACGTCTCGGACGGCATGATGGCCTCGGCGCGCGAGCTCGGCCTCGGGGACGAACACGCCGGCATCCTGCTGCTCAAGGATCTCGGTCTCGACCCCGGGCTCGGCACCGACGCGATCGCCCTCCTCGGCCTCGATGACTTCGCGGTCGAGATCAACGTGACGCCCGACCGCGGCTACGCCTTCAGCGTGCGCGGCGTCGCCCGCGAATACTCGCACTCGACCGGTGCGGCCTTCACCGACCCGGTGTCGGTCATCGAGCCCGTCGAGATCACCGAGCAGTTCCCGGTCGTGATCGACGATCAGGGCCCCATCCGCGGCAAGCTGGGCCTCTCGCGCTTCGAGTCGCGCGTCGTGCGCGGCATCGACCCGACCCGCCCGACGCCGCCGTGGCTGCGCTCGCGCCTGGCGCTGGCGGGCATCCGCTCCGTCTCGCTCGCGGTGGACGTCACCAACTACGTCATGCTCGAGCTCGGCCAGCCGATCCACGGCTACGACCTCGCGCGTCTCCAGGGGGGCCTCACCATCCGTCGTGCCACGGCGGGGGAGACCTTCGAGACCCTCGACGGCAAGATCCGGAAGCTGTCGCCCGAGGACCTCCTCGTCTGCGACGACTCCGGTCCGATCGGCCTCGCCGGCGTCATGGGCGGAGCATCGACCGAGCTGAGCGGCACGACGACGGACGTCCTCATCGAGGCCGGCAACTGGGAGTCGGTGACGATCGCCCGCACGGCCCGTCGCCACAAGCTCCCGAGCGAGGCCGCCAAGCGCTACGAGCGCGGTGTCGACCCCGAGATCGCCGGACTCGCCGCATCCCGCGTCGCCCACCTCCTCGTCGAGCTCGCCGGCGGCGAGATCACCGGCGCCGGTTCCAGCTGGGTCGAGAGCAGTGCTCCCGCGCCGATCGCGCTTGCGACCGGCTTCGTCGACGGCCTCATCGGCGTCGACTACTCGGCGGACGAGATCACCGACGCGCTCACCATGATCGGTGCGACCCTCGTCGCCACCGACACCGGCTACGACGTGACGCCGCCCACGTGGCGCCCCGACCTGACGGACGCCCCGACCCTCGCGGAGGAGGTCGCCCGCATCGTCGGCTACGACCGCATCCCGTCGGTGCTTCCCGTCGCCCCTCCCGGGCGCGGTCTGACCCGTGACCAGAAGTTGCGTCGATCGGCCGCCCAGTCCCTCGCCTTCGGCGGGTTGACCGAGGTGCTCTCCTCCCCGTTCACCGATGCGTCGACGAACGCCCTGTTCGGCCAGGGCGAGTCGGTGCGCCTGCTCAACGCGCTAGACGCCGAGGTGCCGCTGATGCGCACCTCGCTGCTGCCGGGGATGCTCGACATCGCCCACCGCAACGTGTCGCGTGGCCTGACGGACGTGGCGCTCTTCGAGATCGGGCACGTCTTCCTGCCGTCCGCGGACGCCGTCTTCGGCAGCGGGCCGGTCCCTGCCAGCGGCACCTACCCGGGTGCCGAGCGCATCGCGGAACTCGACGCGGGCATCCCGGCGCAGCCGTGGCGCGTGGGTGCCGTGGTGGTCGGTGACGCCATCGAGAAGCAGCCCGGCCTCGCCGCCGCGCCGTCCGGTATCGCCGACGCGATCGACGCCGCCCGCCAACTGGGGCTCGCCCTCGCCGTCGACCTCCGCTTCGAGGCGGGAAGCCACCCCGCGCTGCACCCCGGCCGCACGGCCACCGTGTTCGCGGGCGAGACGCCCGTCGGCGTGGTGGGGGAGCTGCTGCCGGCCATCGCCGCCGACCGCAACCTGCCGCGCGTCGTCGCCGTGCTCGAGGTGGATCTCGACGCCCTCATCGCGGCCGCCGCGACCGAGGTGGTCACGAGCCCGATCGTCGGCTTCCCCGCGGCGACGCAGGACCTCTCGCTCATCGTGCCCGTGGAAACACCGGCCGGGGATGTGCTCGCGACGGTGATCTCCGGCGCTGGCGCTCTTCTCGAGCACGCGCGACTCGTCGACGACTACCGCGGCCAGGGCCTCGGGGAGGGCGAGAAGTCGCTCACCTTCGCCCTGCGCTTCCGGGCCACGGACCGTACCCTCACCGCTGCCGAGGCGAGCGAGGCGAAGGAGGGGGCTGTCGACCTCGCCGCGGAGCGCCACGGCGCGAAGCTGCGCGACTGAGGTCTCGACAGGCTCGACCCGCCTGACCCAGGCGGTCTCGACCCGCTCACGTCAGCGGGTCGAGCCTGTCGAGACCACCGAGGCCTGACCTACTTCCCGAAGAGGCCGCCGAGCAACCCGCCGAGCGCGTCCTGGCCCTGCTTGCTGCCCGCAAGGCCACCGAGCAGGTCGCCGAGCCCGCCGCCCGAATCCTTTTTCGCGCCCGCCTCCTTCTTCGGCGCCAGGAACTTCTGCGCGAGCCAGGCGAGGACGATCGGCGCCACGATCGGCAGGATCTTCGCGATGACGTCCTGCGTGACGTTCGCCTTGCCGGCGGCGGCCTCGGTGACGGCCTGCTTCTTGGTGCCGAAGACGTGGTTCACGATCTTCTCGCCGTCGGCCTCGTCCACGTCGTCGACCGCGGTCGACTTCGTGCTGTGCTTGGTGAGGGCCTTCTCGAGCTTCGCCTCACCGTCCTTGTCCTTCGTGTTGTCCGCGAGGCCGGCGACGATGGCCGGCAGCGCGGTCTTCACGGCGGCACGCGCCTCCTTCTCGTCGACGCCCAACCTGCGGGCGACCTGGTCGATCGGGATCTGGTCGATGAGTCCGGTGAGGTCCATGAGCTTCTCCTTCGAGGTCCGTGATGAAACCCTACGATTCGCGGTGGCGCCGTGACAGGGAGTACCGTGGGAATCGTGACCATCACCCGTGACCGTGCAGCGCTCCGCGCCGCGGCACGACGTCGTGGCATGGACGTCCGAATCGGGGCGTCGGTCCGCGCCTGACCCCCGTGTCAGAGAACCCGCCTACCGCCGCCTGAACCGACCCCGTCCATTCCAGTCAATAAGGTTGTGTCATGCCTCTTTCCGTTGCTGTAGCCGGAGCATCCGGCTACGCGGGCGGTGAGCTCCTGCGTATCCTCGCGAGCCACCCCGATCTCGAGGTCACCACGGTGACCGCACATTCCAACGCGGGTGAGCCGCTCATCGCGCTCCAGCCCCACCTGCGCTCCCTCGCGCACCTCACCCTCGTCGAGACGACGGCGGAGAACCTCTCCGGTCACGACGTCGTCTTCCTCGCCCTGCCGCACGGCAAGTCGGGGGAGATCACCGCCGCGCTGCCGGAGGGCACGCTCGTCGTGGACTGCGGCGCAGACCACCGCCTCACCAGTGAGGCCGATTGGGCCGCCTTCTACGGGGGCGACTACTTCGGCGCCTGGACCTACGGCCTCCCCGAACTGGTGAAGGGGGACGGGACGAAGGCGCGCGCCGCTCTCGAGGGAACGTCGCGCATCGCTGTCCCCGGCTGCAATGTCACCGCGATCACCCTCGCGCTCGCCCCCGTCATCCAGGCGGGTCTCGTCGAGCCGACCGATCTCGTGTCGGTCCTGGCCGTCGGCCCGTCGGGCGCCGGCAAGACCCTCAAGACCACCTATCTGGCTGCCGAGATCATGGGCTCTGCCTCCGCCTACGGGGTGGGGGGCGTCCACCGCCACACTCCCGAGGTCGAGCAGAACCTCCGCTTCGCCGGCGCCGAGGACGTGACCATCTCCTTCACGCCGATGCTCGTGCCGATGGCCAGGGGAATCCTCGCGACGACGACCGCGAAGCTCGCACCGGGTACGACGGCCGCCGCGATCGAAGCTGCCTACGGTGCCGCGTACGGTGATGAGCCCTTCGTCCACGTCCTTCCGGCCGGTGTCTACCCGCGTACGGCCGACACGGTCGGGGCCAACACGGCTCTCATCGGTTTCGCGGTCGATGAGCGTGCCGGTCGCCTCGTGGTGATCAGCGCCATCGACAACCTCGTCAAGGGGACCGCCGGTGCCGCCGTGCAGTCCGCCAACATCGCCCTCGGTCTCCCCGAGACCGCCGGGCTCGCCGTGAACGGAGTGGCACCGTGAGTGTGACAGCAGCACAGGGTTTCGTCGCCAGCGGCGTCGTGGCCGGTCTCAAGTCGAGCGGCGGCAAGGACCTCGCGCTCGTCCGCAACCTCGGCCCGTCCTTCGCCGCGGCCGCGGTCTTCACAAGTAACCGTGCCAAGGCGAACCCGATCCTCTGGTCCCAGCAGGCGATCAGCGACGGGGTCGTCGAGGCCATCATCCTCAACTCGGGTGGGGCCAACTGCTTCACCGGCAGCTTCGGATTCCAGACCACGCACCAGACGGCGGAGGCCGTCGCCGCAGGGCTGGACTTGGCAGCCGGTGACGTGCTCGTCTGCAGCACCGGGCTCATCGGTGTCGGCGGCGACGACTTCCGCGCCGGGATCCTCGACAACGTCCCCGCGGCGATCGCCGGTCTCAGCACCGAGGGCGGTGAGGACGCCTCGCTCGCGATCATGACGACCGACTCGATCCCGAAGCGGTCGATCGTCGGCGGCGACGGCTGGACGATCGGCGGCATGGCCAAGGGTGCGGGCATGCTCGCCCCCGGGCTCGCCACGATGCTCGTCGTCATCACGACCGACGCCCTCGTGGGTTCGGGTGAGCTCGACGAGGCCCTGCGCGCGGCGACCCGGGTCACCTTCGACCGACTCGACAGCGATGGATGCATGTCCACGAACGACCAGGTCACGCTCATGGCGAGCGGCGCCTCGGGCGTCACGCCCGACCTCGCCGTCTTCACCGAGAAGCTGACCGCGCTCTGCGCCGACCTCGCGCGCCAGCTGCAGGACGACGCGGAGGGCGCGAGCCACTCCATCGCGATCGAGGTCATCCACGCCGCGAACGAGGAGGACGCCGTCGAGGTGGGCCGCTCCGTCGCGCGCAACAACCTGTTCAAGGCCGCGGTGTTCGGCAACGACCCCAACTGGGGCCGGGTGCTGGCCGCGGTCGGCACGACCCAGGCGGAGTTCGACCCCTACGGCATCGAGGTCTCCATCAACGGTGTGCGGGTCTGCAAGGACGGAGAGCCGGACGAGCCGTCCGAGAGCGTGGACCTCACCCCGCGGGAGGTGCACGTGCTCATCGACCTCAAGGTCGCCGACGCGGCCGCCACGATCCTCACGAACGATCTCACGCACGACTACGTGCACGAGAACTCGGCGTACTCCAGCTGATGGGCGTCTTCAGGAAGGCCCAGGAGCTCGACGTCGAGGTGAAGACGGCGGTGCTCATCGAGTCGCTGCCCTGGCTCAAGCGTTTCCACGGCGAGATCATCGTCGTGAAGTTCGGCGGCAACGCGATGGTGGACGAGGAGTTGAAGGCCGCGTTCGCGGAGGACATGGCGTACCTGCGCTTCGCCGGCATCCATCCGGTCGTCGTCCACGGCGGAGGGCCGCAGATCTCGGCGCGCCTGGCCGAGCTCGGGATCGCCAGTACCTTCGCCGGCGGCTACCGGGTCACGACCGAGGAGTCGATCGGGGTCGTCAAGGACGTGCTGACCGGCGTCGTGAGCACCGAGCTGGCGGGTCTCATCGACGAGCACGGTGATCTCTCCACGATCCTGTCCGGCGAGAGCGCCGGTCTGTTCACCGCGGAGCGTCGCGGTGCCGTGGTGGACGGTGAGCTCGTCGACATCGGTTTCGTCGGCGACGTCGTCGACGTCGACCCGACGGTCGTGCTCGAGGCGGTGGCCAACGGCCGCATCCCGGTCATCTCGTCCATCGCCCCCGACGCCGACGGCCAGGTGCACAACGTGAACGCCGACTCGGCCGCTGCCGCGCTCGCGATCGCCCTGCGCGCCGCGAAGCTCGTCGTCCTCACCGATGTCGCGGGTCTCTACCGCGACTGGCCCAACCGGGACTCGCTCGTCTCGATCATCGACGTCGAGGAGCTGCGCGAACTGCTGCCCTCGCTCGAATCCGGCATGATCCCCAAGATGACGGCCTGCCTCGACGCGGTCGACGGGGGGGTGGCGAAGGCCGCGATCATCGACGGTCGCGCAAAACACAGCATCCTGCTCGAGGTCTTCACGACCGAGGGCGTGGGGACGGAGGTGGTGCCGGCATGAGCGGCATCGAGAACTGGAAGGACCGCTTTTCGGCGGTCATGATGAAGTCGGCGCCCGCGCCGGCCGCGCTGCTCACCCACGGTGAGGGCTGCCACGTGTTCGATTCGGAGGGGAAGCGCTACCTGGACTTCCTCGCCGGGATCGCTGTCAACTCCCTCGGCCACGCCCACCCGGTCGTCGTCGGGGCGATCAGTGCGCAGGCCGCGCGTGTCGCGCACGTCTCCAACCTGTACACGAGTGAGCAGGGCATCGACCTCGCCGAGCGTCTCGTGCGCCTGGCCGGTGCCGAGAACGGTCGCGTGTTCTTCGGCAACTCGGGTGCCGAAGGGATCGAGGCCGCGATCAAGCTCGCCCGGCGCAACCGCCAGCACGGCACGATCATCGCCCTCGAGAACGCGTTCCACGGCCGCACGATCGGGTCGGTGTCGCTCACCGGCAAGCCCGCCCTGCGCGCCGACTTCGAGCCGCTGCTGCCCAACGTGAAGCACATCCCGTCCACGATCCAGGCACTCGAGGAGGCGATCGACGACACCGTTGCCGCCCTCGTCGTGGAGCCGATCAAGGGCGAGGCGGGCGTGGTCCCCTTGCCCGACGGCTACCTGCAGGCGGCGCGCGAGCTGACCGCCAAGCACGGGGTGCTGCTCATCATCGACGAGATCCAGACCGGGGCAGGGCGCACGGGCGAGTGGTTCGCCTTCCAGGCGGCCGGTATCGTGCCCGACGCGATCGTGGTGGCGAAGGGGATCGGAGGCGGCGTGCCGATCGGCGCGCTCGTCACCTTCGGCGCGGCCAGCGAGCTGTTCTCGAAGGGCCAGCACGGCTCCACCTTCGGCGGCAACCCGCTCGCGACCGGAACGGCCGACGCCGTCCTCACGTACATCGAGGAGGCGGGGCTCGTCGACAACGCCCGACTCCGCGGGGAGCAGTTGCGCGCGGGGCTGGCCGCCCTGCCGCACGTCACCGAGGTGCGCGGCGCCGGGCTCCTGCTCGGGGTCGTCCTCGACACCCCGCACGCCAACGAGCTGTCGAACGCCTGCTTCGAGGCCGGCCTCATCGTCAACGCGGCCAACGACCACACCATCCGCCTCGCACCACCCCTCATCGTGGGCGACGCCGAGATCGCGGAGTTCCTGACCATCTTCACCAACGCCCTGGAGGCACTCGCATGACCCGGCACTTCCTTCGCGACGACGACCTGACCCAGGCGGAGCAGACCGCCATCCTCGATCTCGCCGACACGGTGAAGGCCGACCGCTGGGGTCGTAAGCCGCTCGAGGGCCCGCAGACCGTCGCCGTCATCTTCGACAAGTCGTCCACCCGCACGCGGGTCTCCTTCGCCGTCGGCATCGCCGACCTCGGCGGTAGCCCGCTCATCATCTCGACGGCCAACAGCCAGCTGGGCGGCAAGGAGACCCCGGGCGACACCGCCCGCGTCCTGGAGCGCATGGTCTCGGCGATCGTCTGGCGCACCTACGCACAGGAGGGGCTGGAGCAGATGGCGGAGGGGACCACCGTCCCCGTCGTCAACGCCCTCAGCGACGACTTCCACCCCTGCCAGTTGCTGGCCGACCTGCAGACCATCCGGGAGAAGAAGGGCACTCTCGCCGGCCTGACCGTCACCTTCCTCGGCGACGGGGCCAGCAACATGGGCCACAGCTACCTGCTGGCCTGCGTCACGGCGGGCATGCACGTGCGGATCGCCAGCCCGGCCGAGTACGCGCCTGCTGATCACGTCGTCGCGTCCGCCGACACGCGTGCTCTCGAGACCGGGGGATCCGCCACGATCTTCACCGACCCGCTCGAGGCCGTCGCCGGCGCCGACATTGTCGTCACCGACACCTGGGTGTCGATGGGCAAGGAGGAGGAGAAGGCGCACCGCGTGGCGACCTTCGGCCAATACCAGGTCACCGACGAGCTCATGGCGCTCGCGAAGGACGACGCGATCTTCCTGCACTGCCTCCCGGCCGACCGCGGCTACGAGGTCGCGCCCTCCGTCATCGACGGCCCACAGAGCGTCATCTGGGACGAGGCGGAGAACCGCCTCCACGCCCAGAAGGCCCTGCTCATCTGGCTGCTGGAGCAGGCCGCATGAGCGACCAGCACGGCACCAATCAGGGCCACCTCTGGGGCGCCCGCTTCGCCAGCGGCCCGTCGCCGGAGCTCGCGGCGCTGAGTCGCTCGACCCACTTCGACTGGCGCCTGGCGTCCTACGACCTCGCCGGGTCGCGGGCGCATGCCAAGGCGCTCAACGCCGCCGGCTACCTCGACGAGGCACAGCTGGCCGGCATGCTCGCCGCGATCGACACGCTGGCCGAGGAGGTCGCCTCCGGCGCCCTCCAGCCGGGGGATGCGGAGGACGTGCACGGCGCGCTCGAGACCCGCCTCGTGGAGATCGCAGGCCCCGATCTCGGAGGCCGTTTGCGCGCCGGACGCAGCCGCAACGACCAGATCGCCACGCTGGTCCGGTTGTTCCTGCTCGACCACGCCACGATCATCGCCGGACTCGTCCGCGACCTCGCCGGCGCCCTGCTCGAGCAGGCGAGGGCGCACCCGGCCGCGATCATGCCCGGCCGCACCCACCTGCAGCACGCGCAGCCGGTCCTGCTCGCTCACCACCTGCTCGCCCACGCCTGGCCGCTCGTCCGGGACCTCGAGCGCCTGCGTGACTGGCGCGTGCGCGCCTCGGTCAGCCCCTATGGCGGGGGAGCGCTCGCCGGCACGAGCCTCGGCCTCGACCCGGCGCTCGTCGCCCGTGAGCTGGGGCTCAGCGAGCCGGCGCTCAACTCGATCGATGGCACGTCCAGCCGCGATGTCGTGGCGGAGTTCGCCTACGTGACCGCCCAGATCGGCATCGACGTGTCGCGCCTGGCCGAGGAGATCATCCTCTGGAACACGAAGGAGTTCGGCTTCGTCCAGCTGCATGACGCGTTCTCGACCGGGTCGTCGATCATGCCGCAGAAGAAGAACCCCGACATCGCCGAGCTCGCCCGCGGCAAGGCGGGACGTCTGCTCGGCAACCTGACCGGCCTGCTCGCCACGCTCAAGGCGCTGCCGCTCGCCTACAACCGCGACCTGCAGGAGGACAAGGAGCCGGTGTTCGACTCCGTCGACACGCTCGAAGTGCTCCTTCCCGCCTTCACGGGCATGGTCGCCACGCTGCGCTTCGACACGGCCCGCCTGGCCGAGCTCGCCCCGCAGGGCTTCTCGCTCGCGACCGATGTCGCCGACTGGCTCGTGCGTCGGCACGTGCCCTTCCGCGACGCGCACGAGATCTCGGGAGCGCTCGTGCGCTTCTGCGAGGAGAACGGTCTCGACCTGCACGAGCCCACCGACGAGCAGTACGCGGCGATCTCGCCGCACCTGACGGCCGAACTGCGTCCCGTGCTGACCATCGAGGGATCCGTGGCCAGCCGCGATGGCGTAGGCGGAACCGCCCCGGTGCGCGTGGCCGAGCAGTTCACTGCCCTCTCGTCCCGACTGGCAGATCTGGTGTGAGCGCCCGCCTGTGACATTCGACAGGACGCTCCTCGAGCAGCCGGCGACGATCGTCGCGCCGCTGCTGCTCGGGGCCGTCCTGCGCGTCGACGACGTCGCCGTGCGCCTGACCGAGGTCGAGGCCTACCTCGGTGTGGGTGAGGACCCGGGCTCGCACGCCCATCGCGGGATGACCCCGCGGACGACGGCCATGTTCGGCGAACCCGGACACCTCTACGCGTACTTCACCTACGGGATGCACACCTGCGTCAACGTGGTGACGTCGCCTGCGGGGCAGGCATCGGCCGTGCTGCTGCGCGCCGGGGAGATCATCGAGGGCATCGACACGGCCCGGGTCCGGCGTCTCACGGCCAGGAAGGACGTGGAGCTGGCCCGCGGACCCGCCCGCCTCGCCGTCGCCCTCGGGCTGACTCTCGCCGACAACGGCGCCGACCTCGACACGGGTCGCTTCGACCTGACCCTGCCGTCCGCCCCGCTGCCGCACACCGCCACCCTGCGCACCGGCGTCTCCGGGCCCGGTGGCCTCGCC
>Ga0247810_10002258_pt1 | contig 10835 bp, 5 predicted proteins | sample UWRJL119311C1_FD_179918 | JGI IMG/M metagenome (GOLD analysis project Ga0247810, IMG submission 179918) | Plant litter microbial communities from Arlington Agricultural Research Station in Wisconsin, United States - UWRJ-L119-311C-1 | ecosystem: Environmental > Terrestrial > Plant litter >...
AGAAGCAGGTTACATGAAACCTAAAACGTATGGTAGAGCGTATGTTTCAGGAAATTTCATCGTAGGTTCTCCTGAAGTTACAGCAGATAACTGGAACGGCGGCATACAATTGGAAGATCAATCGGCCGAAGAAACGAAAGATTATTTGGAGTTGATCAAACAGTCAAAACCTTTTTCAATGCCTAAGTTTACGATAATGAAGGCAGAAGAAGCCTATGAATTTGTATTGAATAATGTCGGAGCAACTTTACCAAAAAGGGATGCAGTAGATGAAAGAATTATCAAACAGGTTCGTACAGGAAAAATCGATGTAAAAGACGGTTTGGAAAATGCAATTGGTGCAGCTTTTGTCAAAAGAAGATTACCTGCCGACTCCTATAAAAAAGGAATAATTACACATCCGGACCAAGTGGGCGGTTATCCGGAATACAAAGGGAAAGCCTATAAAGATTCTGATAATGACGGAATTCCGGATGCCTGGGAAAAGAAATTTGGTTTGAATCCAAACGATGCATCTGACGCTAACAAAGATTCAAACGGAGACGGATACACCAATATCGAGAAGTATTTCAACGGAATTGATCCAAAAAGCAAAACGGATTGGACAAAAACCGAAAACAACATCGATACATTGGCAAAACTATCAAAAGGATTGTTGCAATAAAGTCTTAAATTTAAGCCTGACAATTTTCAGACCTAACAAGTTTTTTAAAATTTGTTAGGTCTAATCACATAAAAATAAATCATCAAATACTATTTTAAAGTGAATTTCATCCAGCTAAAAAATATAATCTCTCTTCAAAAAGATAAAATAATTTTGTCTGGTTTTGCTGTGTTATTTAGCATTAGCAGTAGTTTCGCTCAAAACACATTCCCCGATATTACAAAAACCAAAGAAGGAAAACTGGAACGAACAGTCGATACAAAAGGAAACCAGATTCCTGATTTTTCTTTTGCCGGTTATAAAGCTTCTTCGGTTGCCATTCCAAATGTGGCTATCAAAGTTTTTGTACCGCATATTGAAGGAGATGCAACCAAAACAATTCAATCAGCGATTGATTATGTTGCCAAATTGAAAGCCGATAAAAACGGTTTTAAAGGAACAGTACTTTTAGACAAAGGACTCTTCAAAGTTTCAGGTGAAATTAATATTAAGGAAAGCGGAATTGTACTAAGAGGAAGCGGTTCAGGAACTAACGGAACGGTACTTTTAGGGACCACAACCAACAGAAAAGCGATTGTCAGTATCAGCGGAATCAATAATCGTATTCTTAAGGAAACAACAGAAATTGCGACTAATTATACAGGATTAGGAGCGACTGTTTTAGAAGTAAAAAATGCTGGTGTCTTCAAAAAAGGAGACCATATTGTAATCAACACACCGATCTCTAAAAAATGGATTGATCTTTTATCGATGAATGATTTTGGTGGAGAAAGTGGCTGGATTGGTTGGAAAGCCGACGATTTCGTGATTCGTGCCGACAGGGAAATTACAAATATTCAGGGAAATAAAATTACAATCGATGCACCTTTAACAAATGCATTGGGTGAAGAATTATCCAAATCAACGGTAGTAAGTTACATCTGGTCAGGAAGAATCAATAATTCAGGTGTTGAAAATCTTACTCTGAAATCAGATTACGACACCACAAATCCAAAAGACGAACAGCACAGATGGACTGGAGTTTCAATAGAAAATGCAGAAGATATTTGGGTACGACAAGTCAATTTTGAACAGTTTGCAGGCGGTGCGGTTTCAATTTTGAAAACGGCCAAAAGAATTACGGTTGAAGATTGTCTGGCTTTGAACCCGATTTCGGAAATCGCATCATTTAGAAGAAATACGTTTTATACAGAAGGACAACAGACTTTATTTCAAAGATGTTATTCTGAATTCGGATACAATGATTTTGTAGTCGGAGGTTACGCCACTGCTGGACCAAATGTGTTTTTGCAGTGCGAATCACATTTGCCCTATAGTTTCAGCGGATCTGTTGGAAGCTGGGCAACCGGAATCCTTTTCGACGTTTCCCTAATTGACGGAAATGCAATCAGTTTCAAAAATAAAGAACAGGACGGAAGAGGTTTAGGCTGGAACGTTGCCAATAGCGTTATCTGGGAAACTTCGGCATCAAAAATAGAAAATTACAGTCCGCCAACAGCTCAAAACTGGGCATTTGGGGTTTGGGGTGGCATTATGGCTGGTGATGGACATTGGAAAGAGGTAAACGGTCACATTAGCCCAAGAAGTTTATTTTATGCTTTGCAGGAACAACGTCTGGGCAAATTACCGATGGATGCTCAAATAATGGATTTAGGTTCAGAACCTTCTTCAAGTCCAACATTGGAACAAGCAGCTACTTTAACAGCCGAAGCTTATAAATTAAATGAAACTTTAAAACAGTTTATCAGTAAAGCGTCAGCGAGAAATCCAATTGCGATTGATTATGCCAAAGCAAAACGCATTGACGAAGTAAAAGACGATGCAGTTGCAAATACCAATACCGATAAAATTACTATCACCAATGGATTATTAACCACTTCAAAAGGAGTAATTACCGGAGAAGTTGTAGACGTACCGTGGTGGAGAGGCAGTTTACGCGAATCTGAAATTGCAAAATCAAGACCGCACATTACCCGATTTGTACCCGGACATTATGGAGTGGGTTATACCGATAATCTGGAGGAAACCGTAAATTATTTAGTCGAAAATAATAAATCAGCAATTGACCATAATTACGGATTGTGGTACGAACAACGAATGGCCGACCACGAACGCATCCGCAGAATCGATGCCGATGTCTGGGCACCATTTTACGAACAGCCTTTCGACAGAAGCGGACAGGGAATTGCCTGGGATCATTTGAGCAAATACGATTTGACCCGATACAACGCCTGGTATTGGAACCGATTGAAAACTTTTGCAGAATTAGCGGGTCAGAAAAATAAAATACTTTTAAATGAAGCGTATTTTCAGCACAATATTTTAGAAGCCGGAGCGCATTGGGCAAGTTCCCCTTGGCGTCCAGCCAATAATATCAATACGACAGGATTGCCGGAACCTCCTCCTTATGCAGGCGATAAAAGGATTTTCCTTGCCGAACAATTTTATGATGTAAAAAATGCAGACATTCGAAAACTGCACGTAGCATTCATTGAAAAAAATCTGGAAAATTTTAAAGACAATGCCAACGTCATGCAACTGACAAGTGCCGAATATACAGGCCCGTTAAGCTTTATGCAATTTTGGATTGATGTGATTGCCAATTACGAAAAGACAAATCAAAATGAATCCAAAATCGCTTTAAGTGCAACAAAAGATGTTCAGGATGCAATCTTAAATGACGAAGCAAGAGCAAAAACCGTTGATGTAATTGATATCAGATATTGGTATTACAAAGAAGACGGAACGCTGTATGCTCCCGAAGGAGGAAAGAATTTAGCACCGCGTCAACACGCCCGTAAAATCAAAACCGGAAAAGAAACAGACGATCAGGTGTATAAAGCCGTTCGCGAATACCGTGAAAAATATCCGGAAAAAGCAGTCTTATATTCCACGATGGGAGCACCAAGATTTGGCTGGTCAGCATTAATGGGAGGAGCTTCATTGGCAAATGTTCCAAAAATTGAACTTTCTGCCTTTCATTCTGCCCTTGCTGGTATGAAGTTTGCAGAAGGAACTACTTTTTCAGATACCCTTTGGAGACTCGAAAATAAAGGCAATGCCTATCTTTTTTATCTGAAAAACGATCAGGATGTTTCAATCGATTTATCCAATCATAAAGGAACTTTCGAAATTTACACAATCAATGCTTCCAATGGAACTGTTACCAAAAAAGCAAATATCAGTGGAGGAAAACAAGTCGTAATTCCACAAGCCGATATCAAAGAAAAAGTACTATTCGTAGTGAAGAAAAATTAATCAAAGAATACCAATTACAGGCATAAAAAAATCTGCCGAATCTGCTAAATCTGCGAGAAAAAAACAAATACATAATTCAAAATAAAAATAAAATGAACCTGAAAATTAAATATTTATACGCCCTCTGTATAAGCTTTATGTTGACAACACAAAGCGGATTTTCTCAATCCAAAAACCTGCCAGAACTTAAAGTTTCCCCAAACCAGCATTATTTTGTTACCGAAGACGGGAAACCATTTTTCTGGTTAGGCGATACAGGCTGGCTGACATTCGGAAAATTAGACAGAGAAGGCGTTGTTAAATATTTAGAAGACCGAAAAGCAAAAGGATTCAATGTCGTTCAGGTAATGGTTTTGCATAATGTGAATGCAGTAAATGCTTATGGCGATCAGGCATTAATGAATGATAATGTGGCGCATCAAATTACTTCACCGGGCAACGATCCAAACAATGCTCCGGAATACGATTACTGGGACCACGTAGATTATACTTTGGAAGTAGCACAAAAAAACGGAATCTATTTGGCGATGGTTCCGGTTTGGGGAACCAATATTAGTAGTGCTAAAAGCAAAGTAACGAAAGCGGATGTTGAAAAATACGCGAAATTTTTAGCCGACCGATATAAAAACAAAACCAATGTAATCTGGCTGAATGGTGGCGATACTTATGGAGACAAATTTCAGGACATTTGGAACGCACTCGGAAGTATTTTAAAAACAAGTAACCCAGATCAGTTAGTTACTTTCCACCCATTCGGAAGAACCGATTCATCAGAGAATTATCATAATGCAAGCTGGCTGGATTTCAATATGTTTCAATCAGGACACAGAAGATACGATCAGGATTCGGTGAAACCATTCAAAGAAGACAATTACAAATTCGTTCAAAGAGACTGGGATTTAAAACCAACAAAACCAACTTTGGACGGAGAACCATCATACGAAGGAATTCCACACGGTCTGCACGATACTTTACAGCCAAAATGGACAGCAAGTGATGTACGTCGTTACGGCTATTGGTCAGTTTTTGCAGGCGGAGCAGGTTACACCTACGGGCATAATGCCGTAATGCAAATGTTCAGAAAAGGCGACAATCCGGCCTACGGAAACAAAGAATTATGGAATGACGCGATCAATGCACCCGGAGCCGGGCAAATGGTACACATTAAAAATCTAATGTTGGAATTTCCGTATTTAGAAAGAGTTCCGGATCAGTCATTAGTGGCCAATCAAGGCAAAAAATACGATTACCAGGTGGCAACAAGAGGAAATGATTATGCTTTGATTTATACGTATACCGGAAGAAAAATTACCGTGAATATGGGCAAAATTTCAGGAGATAAAGTAACCGCAAGTTGGTACAATCCAAGAAACGGAGAAAAAACAAAGATTGGAATTTTTGATAATAAAGGAACTAAAGAATTCCAGCCTTCCGGCAAAAAAGAAGACGGAAACGACTGGGTTTTAATTCTAACGTCAAACAAATAATCTGCAAAATTTGCTTGCTAAAAAACAACACAATGAAAATCAAAAATATCATAATACTATTCTTCTTCATAACAGGACTAAACACCGCTTTCGCAAATGACGGCTGGCTAAACATCGTAAACGAAGGCGGAAACAACAAAGGAATCAAATGCACCGAAGCTATTCAGGGTGCTATAGAAAAAGCATCTAAAAACGGAGGTGGAACCATCTTTTTCCCAGCCGGAGAATATCTGACAGGCGCATTAAAACTAAAAAGCAACATCACCATCCATTTGGATTCAGGAGCGCTTCTGAAATTTTCAGAGAACTTCGATGACTACCTTCCATATGTAGAAATGCGTTACGAAGGAATTGTGATGCAGTCTTTCTCTCCATTATTTTATGCCAAAGACGTCGAAAACATCACCATCAAAGGAAGAGGCGTAATCGACGGACAAGGAAAAGCGTGGTGGAATGAAGTCTACCGAATCGAAACCGCAAAAGGCCCAATTCCGGAAACGAAATACCAAAAAATGTGGACCGAGCAAAACAAAGGAATTGTCTACGAGCCGTATTACAAAAGAACGATTGACAAACATTTTTTCAGACCTTCTTTTTTTCAGGCCTACAACTGCAAAAACATTTTAATCGAAGGCGTAACCTTCAAAAATTCCCCTTTCTGGACGATAAACCCAGAATTTTGCGACAATGTAAACATAACGGGAATCACAATTAACAATCCGCATTCCCCAAACACAGACGGAATCAACCCTTCGTCCTGTACCAACGTTCACATTTCAAACTGCCACATCAGCGTGGGTGACGACTGTATTACCATCAAATCGGGTCGCGATGCAGACGGCCGTAAATACGGAAAAGCAACCGAAAACGTAACCATCACAAACTGCACCATGTTAAGCGGTCACGGAGGTGTCGTTATTGGAAGCGAAATGTCGGGCGGAATCAAAAAAATCACCATTTCAAACTGTGTTTTCGACGGAACCGATCGCGGAATCCGAATCAAATCAGCTCGTGGTCGTGGCGGAGTTGTCGAGGACATTCGCGTAGACAATATCGTAATGAAAAACATCAAGGAAGAAGCCATTATTCTGGATCTTTTCTACGACAAAGACAATCCTGTAGAGCCCGTTACCGAGCGCACGCCGATTTTCAGAAACATCCACATCAGCAACGTGACGGGTGGAAACGTCAACAAAGCAGGATTCGTTCGCGGAATTGTAGAAATGCCAATCCAGAACATCACGTTCTCCAACATCAATATGGACGGCAAGGAAGGTTTCACCATAAACACGGCGACCGATGTAGAATTTCACGACGTAAAAGTCAACGCAACCGTGGGATCCTCTTTCAAAATCAGCGATTCAAAAAACCTGATTTTGGATAACGTAGGATCTTCAACGCCAATCAAAGGCATTCCGGTTATCAAAATCGACAACGCGTCGAATATTATGATCAACAACAATTTTCCGTTCAACGCCACCGATATTTTCATCGAAGCCAATGGAAAAGACACCAAAAATATCTTCCTAAAAAACAATGTGTTCAACAATGTGACCACAGTTTTGAAAAAAGGAAAAGACTTGGATAAAAAAGCAATTACTGAATAACGTAATTATTTTCAGGAGCAGAAACATTGGGCATTTTAGGAAACATCGTCCCGCTTTCCGTTACAATCTTTTGTGCCGAACACCGGCACAAAAGGATTTCCACTGCAATCGGGGCTAAAGAGAAATATTTGGATTCTTTGACATTAATAAGAAATACCAAATCCTTTCAGAAATGGTTTTAAAAATAGAATACACCAATTTTTTAATAATTAGAATTTGTGAAAATTTGTGCAATTTGTGGTGAAAAAAATAAACACCAAATCCTGCAAGGTTTCCAAAGCCCGGTATTAGTTGTCCACATAGCTCTGTGTTTTTATAAAAAGTGAAACGCCTTTTTAGATAAAGAAAACTATGTTTCTATGTGTTAAAAATATATTGAACACCTACAAGGTTTTTTGGAAATCTCGCAGGATAAAAAGATAACAATGAAAAAAATATTCATCATACTAACGCTTTCACTTTTCGCTCTAAGCTATTCCCAGAAAAAAAAGGAAATTTTCCTTTTCACCTCTTTCAGGGAACCCGCTACCGAAGGTTTGTACCTAGCTTACAGCGAAGATGGCTATAACTGGAAAGGCTTGGAAGGATCCTTCCTAAAACCCGAAATCGGTGCCAGCAAAATTATGCGTGATCCCTCCATCACAAAAGGCGCAGACGGAACGTATCACATGGTCTGGACAACCGACTGGAAAGGCGGAAACGGATTCGGATACGCCAGTTCCAAAGATTTGATTCATTGGTCAAAACAGGAATACATTCCCGTAATGAAACACGAACCCGAAGTCGTTAACGTGTGGGCACCTGAAATTTTTTACGATGATGTCAAAAAAGAATACATTATTATTTGGGCATCCACAATCCCATTCCGATTCGAAAAAGGTGTAGAAGACGAGAAAAACAACCACCGAATGTATTATGTAACCACAAAGGATTTCAAAACCTTTTCGGATACCAAATTATATTACGATCCCGGTTTCAGCGTCATCGACTGTGTGATTGTAAAAAAAGGCAAAAAGGATTATGTATTGGTTCTTAAAGACAACACCAGACCGATGCGAAATATCGAAGTAGCTTTTGGAAAATCGCCGTTAGGACCGTTCGAAAAAAGATCAAAACCCTTAACAGAATATTTATCAGAAGGGCCAACAGTTGTAAAAGTCGGTAAAAATTGGTTGCTGTATTATGATAATTACGGATCCAAAAATTACAAAGCCTTAAGCACTTCCGATTTTGTAAATTTCGAAGATGTGTCATCCAAAATAACCCTTCCCGAAGGACACAAACACGGAACAATTACAACAATTTCCGAAGACGTTTTAAAAGGATTAATTGAAAAGAAGTAAAAAAATAATCTGCTAAATCTGCAGACCCGAGCGAAAGCGAACAGGCGAAGCAATCTGCGAGAGTAAATTTTTACGCAGATTTGGCAGATTGAGCAGATAAAAAGTTGAAAACAATGATTGCATTTCAAAACATAAAAATCAATATCGTATCAGCAACAACCATTTTGTTAAGCTGTGTCGCAGTTAATTCGGCGCAAGCCCAACAAGACACGATTCGATATACAGGCAAAACACTTTCCAATGTTGATTACCATCACGGGCAATTGAGTCCGGCAGTTGGCGTTCACGCCACACAAATTATGCGTGCCAGCCGTGAACATCCCGAAAAAGCGGACGGATTTGGCTGGACGTACAATCACCAGTCCATGATGGCGTATTGGAACAATACTTTTTACCTGCATTATTTAAGCGACCCATCGGGAGAACATATTCCGCCGAGTCAGACTTTTATGATGACTTCAAAAGATGGGGTAAACTGGACAAAACCAGCGGTACTTTTCCCAATCTATCACGTTCCCGACGGCTTTAAAAAAGAAGGAGTAGAAGGCGTTGCCAAAAACATCGATGCCATTATGCACCAACGAATGGGATTCTATGTTTCATCCGACAACAGACTACTGGCAACCGGTTATTACGGAGTAGCATTAGACAAAAAAGACGATCCAAATGACGGAAAAGGAATTGGGCGTGTCGTTCGTGAAATCTACAAAGACGGAACTTATGGTCCAATTTATTTTATCCGATACAACAAAACCGGAAATCCGTTGCCAACAACATTTCCGTTTTATACCAAAAGCAAAGACAAAAAATTCGTCAAAGCCTGCGATGAGCTGATGTCAAAACCTTTACTGATGCAACAATGGGTCGAAGAAGCCGATCGTGATGATGCTTTGATTCCATTAAAAAAACAATACAAAGCCTTCAATTATTACCATTTACCAAACGGAAACGTAGTAGGTTTATGGAAATTTGCTTTGACATCATTAAGTAAAGACAACGGAAAAACCTGGGAATACACGCCATTAAGAGCCCCCGGATTTGTAAACAGCAACGCCAAAATCTGGGGTCAAAAAACCCCCGATAATCGTTATGCAACCGTTTACAATCCATCAGAATACCGTTGGCCATTGGCAATATCCACCAGCGATGACGGACTGAATTACAAAGATTTATTATTAGTTCACGGCGAAGTAAGCCCGATGCGTTACGGAGGAAACTACAAATCTGCCGGTCCGCAATATGTTCGCGGAATCCTCGAAGGAAACGGAACTCCGCCAGACGGAAAATTGTGGGTAAGTTACAGCGTAAACAAAGAGGATATTTGGGTGGCTTCGGTACCTGTTCCCGTAACCAGCGAAGTCAAAGAAAATGCCAATGACGTTTTCAACGATTTGCCAAACGGTGAAGAATTAAAATTATGGAACACCTACGATTTGTCCTGGGCATCCACAAAAATAGAAAAGAAAACAGATGGCAAAAAATGGCTGACCTTAAGAGATCAGGACTTTTTTGACTACTCTCGTGCCGAGCGTGTGATTCCGTTTGCGCAAAAAATGGAAGCGACTTTCACCGTAAAACCCGAACAAAACAATCACGGTTTATTACAGGTGGAATTCCAAAACAAACAAGGATTACCTGCAATTCGCATCGTTTTCGATTCAGATGGAGAAATTAAAGTAAAACACGGAGCACGTCACGGCGGAATTGGAAAATACGAAGCTGGAAAAGATTATACAATAACAGTAAAACTGGATGTAACTTCCCGTTCGTACACCGTAAAAGTGAACGAGAGCAAAGAAACCAACAAAATATTCTATGCGCCGGTTGATGGAATTTCAAGAATAATGTTTCGCACAGGCGATCAGCGTTACACACCAAATGCCGACACAGAACCAGATACACCGGATTTTACAGATTTACCCGATACAGGAAAATTAATTCCGGAAGCAGTTTTTAATATTAAATCATTGGTTACGAGTAAATTATAAAAATTATAACCACAAATTCCACAAATTCCCGCAAATCTTTAATTGAAAGAAAAAGAATAATTTGTGAAAATTTGTGCAATTTGTGGTAAAAAAAATAAAGTGTGAAGTTTTTTAAAAACATATTATTCCTCTTTTGTCTTCTGATAACTTTCATTTCGAATGGACAAATTTCTGCTGAGCATTTACGATGCGAAATGACAGAAAATCCATTGGCTGTAAACACAACTCAACCAAGATTAAGCTGGCAATTGGTTTCAAAAGAACTGAATGTTACTCAAACGGTATATCAGATTTTGGTAGCGTCTTCAGAAGAAAAATTAAGCAAAAATGAAGGAGATATCTGGAACAGCGGAAAAGTAGTTTCCAATAAAAATCTTCAAATCACCTACAGCGGAACTCCATTAAAAAACGAATCCAAATATTTCTGGAAAGTTAAAGTCTGGAATCAAAAAGACAAAGCTTCCAATTGGAGTAAAACAGCTTATTTC
>Ga0247810_10002263_pt1 | contig 10813 bp, 10 predicted proteins | sample UWRJL119311C1_FD_179918 | JGI IMG/M metagenome (GOLD analysis project Ga0247810, IMG submission 179918) | Plant litter microbial communities from Arlington Agricultural Research Station in Wisconsin, United States - UWRJ-L119-311C-1 | ecosystem: Environmental > Terrestrial > Plant litter >...
TTGAGGGCTTAATAATAACGGTAACCCCTTCCAGAGGTTTTTGGCCACCGGAAAGTACTTTACCTGATACACGTATTGATTGTGCAGCTGTTTTTGAAATTATAGCAAAACAAAAAAGCAGCAGGCAAAAAGTCCATAATCGATTTAATTTGGATTTATACATTAAAATCAGTTTATAAAATTTTAATGCTTAAGCCTTTGATAGTCTGCCAGCCTTCCTTATCTGTCAGGCGAATCAAAAAATGATAATCTCCGGCATCAATATCCTGAGGAATACTGATTTCCTGTACGGCTTCGTAACTTTTTTGGCCTGCAGGAATAGTAACTGAATTGATATAAAGCATTGGGTTTACCGGTTTTTTGATGGGATCTGATTCACAATCATTGACTTCTGTACTGTGTGTGTGATGATCAAAATTGTGATGAATATCAAGACTGTAAGAACCCAATTCAGCGTTATCAGTAAATTTTGTTCTGAACGTAATTTTTTGACCCCGTGTAATTTGGCTGCATTGTACGGGAAATGCATTTGCTGCAGAAATGTCAATGACAGGATACTCTGTATCAATTTCAGGTGAATCACCTGAGCAGGCTGTAAAGAAAAAAGCTGCTGTGATTAGTGATATGACAAATTTTAATTTTTTCATTTTGTTTAATTTGGATTTAATGATGTTCATATGTAATAAATTGGATTACAGGATAAAAATGGATATAACAAGTCATTTCACCTTCGTAGAAAATGAGTATACAAGTGTGCGTATATCTAATAATCAAAATAGATTATGATACAGAAGTGTTTAGATATAAGAAGTCATTCGGGATCTAAATAGGTTCAATCCAACTTAATGGATGCCTACTTTGGTAACTGGAAATGGTACACAGAGAATTTTGATAATTAGGTTTTATACTATCATTTTAAATTTAATATCAGCTTATTCCATTCTAAAGAGTCGAATAGATTAAGCTCCTAGAAGATTTGATCCTACGTATCACAAACGGAATTACAGTGTTTTATACTTAAAACAGTATAGCAATAATTTGCCTATAAAAACATAAGTATTCTTAAAACAGTAGTTTTGATAATGTTAATTTAAAACCTAAAAATGCATACCTCATTCACAATTCTGAATGACTTTTCATTTAAATTGCCGGAGGTGCACGAAGTGCAAAAAGAGAACCTTTAAAGAAATTTGAGTACGTTTTAAAATAAAAATAAACGTATGGGGTTTCGCTGGTATTTTTATAAAAATCAAAATATTCGAAACTAAAAGAAGTTACGGGGCTAAATTTAAAATGGCAGATAGCACATTCTTCATTAGCATGATCATGTGCTTTAAACTCCTTTTTGTCCGAGTTAGGATATTTTAGAGTTGTTTTATGCGCTGCATGGTGATTTTGAATATGCTCATAAGAATGTATTGCCGGAAATAGTATAGCGAATATTACTATTAACGGTAAAAGAAGATTAATAATTTTAAATTTCTTTTTCATTCTTAATTCTTAATTGGTATCTAAATAACCTTCTTAAATAATATAAAGATTAGAAGTTCTTTTTCTATTTTTAGTAATTAGATTGTTGCTGCAAATATAAAAATCTTATTTATAAACGCAACATTGTTTCATTAAAAATAATAATTTATTTCTCAAAGAGTTTATATTTAAATGAAAAGACCAATTTTGCTTAAAATCGGAAACTGATTATTTTTAGCCACAAAAAAAGCCCGAAAAATTATTAATTTTCAGGCTTACATTATTTTTAGTTAGTAATGAATTTTATACTTAAATTAATTGTTTAGATACATATTCCCAACTTGTTTTAATAGATTCCATTGGATTTGGAGAATAATTTGTTTCTTGTTCCACAAAAAAGTGCTGCATTCCGGATAGTTTCGCTTCCGAAAAAATAGATTTAAAGTTGATGCTTCCTTCACCAATTTCAGTATTCCATTCTACTTTGGATTTATCCATGTCTTTTACATGCCACATTGTAAATCGGCCAGGGTTAGCCTTAAACAATTGCAAAGGATCATATCCTGAACGAACTACCCAGTAGAGATCCAATTCAAAATCGACTAGTTTTTTATCGGTTTCCTGTAATAAAATATCATAGCCGGTTTGATTTCCAAACTTCTTGAATTCAAAATCATGATTGTGATACGCTAATTTCAATCCTGATTGTTTACATAAAACAGCCGCTTCATTTATTTTTTGTGCAATTCGTTTAAAATCATCCAAATCACCTCTTAATTTTTCATCTAACCATGGAACAGTTAGGTACTCACTTCCTAATTGATTTGCACATTCAATACAAGCTTTTAGGAAATCAGCATTGTTGTCTTTTATAAAAGAATTAAAATCATAATGTCCACTTGGCGCTTTTAAACCATTATCAGTAAGTATTTTCTTGAAATCTTTTGCAGAAGTGCCAAAAAAGCCTTTTTCGCTTGAAAATCCGTATGTTTCAACTTCTTTGTACCCAATCTTCGCAACATATTCTAAAACTCCTTTCACGTTTTTGGAAAAATCTTCTCTCAACGTATATAATTGAAGGCCAATATTTTTTGGCTTAGCCGAAAATGCAAAGGAAGGGGCAATTGCCAATGCACCTAAAGCTAAACCGCTGTTAATTATAAAATCTCTTCTTTTTATCATGGTTTTTATTTTATAAAATTAAATATCACAAATTGCAATTGCCTTTTTCAAAGAGGCTATTTTATCTTTTTGTTTTGGAATAAACTCTTGTCCCACAAAACCTTTAAATCCAGTTTCTGCAATAGCTTTCATTATGGCACTGTAATTAAGTTCTTGTGTTTCATCAATTTCATTACGTCCTGGTACTCCTGCAGTATGATAGTGCGCAATGTATTTGTGGTTTTCCTGGATGGTTCTGATAACATCGCCTTCGTCAATTTGCATATGGTAAATGTCATATAACAATTTAAAATTTTCCGAATTTATTCGTTTCGCCAATTCTACTCCCCAGGATGTTTTACTGCATTGATAATCTTTGTGATTGATTTTGCTGTTTAATAGTTCCATAACCAGGATTACGTTATGTTTCTCTGCTAATGGAATCAATTTCTGCAATCCAAGCACACAATTTTTCCAGCCTTCTTCATCTGTTTTTCCTCTTCGGTTTCCGCTAAAACAAATCAGGTTTTTGTAGCCTGCTTCCGCAACAAACGGAATCATTTTAGTATAATTTTTAATCAGCTGTTCATGAAATTTTTGATCGTTGAAACCGTCCACTAGATTTAATTCGGCACCATTGCACATCGTCGAAACAAGATTGTGTTTTTTTAATGTGGGCCAATCCTCAGGCCCAACCAAATCAATACCCGTAATTCCAATTTTTTTAGCTTCTGAACAGAGTGTTTCAATATCAAAATCATTAAAACACCAACGGGCAACCGAATGATTAATTTTTCCTTTCAATATCAAATCTAATTTAAGTTCATCTTTAGGATTAGCCAAAGCCAATAATTCTGACGGGACACCTAAAGTCACAGTACCAGCCAGAATTCCTTTTATAACAGTTCTTCTATCAAAAGTTACACTCATTTTTTTTTGTTTTAAAAATAGCTAAATTTCATTTGCCAATTTATCTTTATCTTTAAATAAAAGAGCAAAAATCAGAAATACGGCAAAAGCGATTCCGGCAGGAATGATCCATACCATTAGCCAATTGATTGCTCCTTCAGACGTTTTATAATTATCGGTAATCCAGCCTGCAACGGCAAATCCAATTAACATTCCAATACCGTAAGTAGCTAATGTTATCAGACCTTGAGCGGCACTTTTGTATTTTTCTCCTGCTTTTGAATTAGTGTAAATTTGTCCGGATACAAAGAAAAAATCATAACAAATTCCGTGTAAAGCGATACCAATAATAAGCATAAAACTCAAATCACCACCATTACCATAAGCAAATAAGACATAACGGACTGCCCATGCAAGCATTCCAACTAAAATTGTTTTCTTAAATCCGAAACGGACAAAAAACACAGGAATCAATAACAAAAATAACGCTTCGGATATTTGTCCTATTGCCATTTTTCCTGTTGGATTTTCAACTCCTGCAGCAGTAAGGAAAGGATGTGCATTTTGATAATAAAAAGCCAACGGAATACAAATCAGGATAGATGAAATGAAAAAGATTAGAAAATTTTTATCTTTTAAAAGCCTTAATGCATCCAGACCAATAATATCACCAATTTTAATTTTTCCCTCACTAACTTTTGGAGGTGTTTTTGGCAGAGTAAAACTCAATAAGCCCAAAACCAAAGCTGCAATTCCAGCTAAAAGAAATGTGTTTTTAAGTAATCCGCTAGAAATAGCTTCTGCCGAATCCCAATGAAACAGGAAGCTGATCGACAGTCCAGCCAAAATCCAGCCTATTGTACCCCAAACCCTAATGTTGGCAAACTCTTTCTCCGCATCTTTCATTTGGTTGAAAGACACTGAATTTACCAGAGCCAATGTTGGCATATACAAAACCATATAACTCAATACATAGATGTAAAACATTCCCACATCTGTAGACTGATACATTTGATACATTAAAAAAGCACCTGCTAAATGTAAAATACCTAAGATTTTTTCCGCATTAAAATAACGATCTGCAATCAAGCCAATAATAAAAGGCGCAATAATGGCACCCCATGATTGGGTAGAAAAAACGGCTGCCGTTTCTGATCCTGAAGCTTTTAAATTGTTTCCTAAAAAAGTACCCAGAGTGACAAACCATGCCCCCCAGATAAAAAATTCAAGAAACATCATTACAGATAATTTAATTCGGATAGTTGTATTCATAAAAAGTGGTTGATTTTGGTTAGATTTATTTTGGAGCTAAATTATTTACAGCCTGTGGTAGTTTCCATAGTATTCCATTCTTTAATCATTATGTTACGGTACCACACCTTATCACCATGATCCTGCAAAGCGATTTTTCCTTTTTTGAACGTTCCAAAACCTGGCCAGGCAGCAAATTTGCTTCCGGCAACCAATGCTTTAAAAGTATCATCCCAAAGCACCGTTTCAACAATAATAACGCCGTTTAGAACGAAAGTCAGTTTTCCGTTTTTACAAACAACTTCTGCAGTATTCCATTCTCCAACAGGTTTAACCGGTTCTGATTTGCTTTGAATTAAATCGTATAAATCTCCGGCACGGTGTTTGGTTATTTTTCCATCAGGATGTCCGTCATTGTCCAAAACCTGCATTTCTAAACCAGTTTCGTATGTGTTATTATATTTTTTAGGATTGTCATTTACATAAAAAATGATTCCGCTGTTCGCATTTGGAGCCACTTTCCAGTCTATTTTTAAATGGAAATTTTCATATTCCGTATCCGTTACTAAATCTCCTCCCTGACCATTTTTGGCTGCTTCAGGGTCAAAATGCAAAACGCCATCTTCAACTTTCCAACCTGCACCAGCTGTCGTTTTTCCATATGAATGCCAACCTGATGTTGTTTTTCCGTCAAAAATAGGCTTGAATCCTTTTTGAGCATGCGTGGTTTGAAATAAAGTGAATACTAGTACTGCTGTAATAATCTTTTTCATGATTTTAATGTTTAATTTTTTAATATTTTAGAAGCTTAGGTTTTTCCAGCCTTCTCTATAATTGCGTTTTACAAATTGGTTTACATCATCTACATTGGTTACTTTCTTGGCATCATTATCCCAAAGTAATTTAACCGAACGTCCCGGATATACATCTTCGCCAAGTACTTCTTTGTACAAATCATAACCTCTTACGGCAAGATTGGCCATTAATAAAGCTTCAGTTAAAGGACCTGCAATTTCAAAAGGTGAACTCAGTTCTTTTTTGCCATATCCGGCTATACAGCCTTCTATCCATTGTTTTTGATGACCGTTTGCTCCATCTTTTACCCTAGGATATTTCTCAGCGATTTTTAGATTTTCGTTACGGCTTAGAGGCAATAATCTTGGGTTTTCGCTATAAGTGTCACAAATCATTTTTCCTTTTGTTCCAATGAACAAAGTACCGTTTCCGCCATCACCAAAGATTTCGTTAGCACCTAATTCTTCAGGACGATCAGGCTGAATACCGCCATCCATCCAGTGCATTTTAATATCGCCTTTCGTTTTATTGGTTTTTGGAAAAGTTAATGTTACATGACTTGAAGGCGGGCAGCTTTCCGGAAAATAGCCTCTTCTGAACTCATCTACATAAACGGAGCCAACGCTGCATTGTACATCTTTGGCATATTTTAGATTTAATACAGAGAATGGTGCTTCCATCAAATGACATCCCATATCTCCCAGGGCACCGGTTCCATAATCCCACCAGCCACGCCAGTTGAATGGCACTAACTTGTCAACGTAATTTTTGTTCGGAGCAGTTCCCAGCCATAAATCCCAATCTAATTCTTTAGGAATTTCAGTTTTTGCTGTTGACCACGGAATTCCTTGTGGCCATACAGGTCTGTCTGTCCAGGCATAAACGGTATGTACATCTCCAATTAAATCGGCATCGTACCATTCTTTTAAAATTCGGGTACCATCATTAGACGAACCCTGATTTCCCATTTGTGTGACTACTTTATAGCGAGCAGCAGCCTGAGTCATCATATGTGCTTCGTAAATATCATGCGCCATTGGTTTTTGTACATAGACATGTTTGCCTAATTGCATGGCAGAAAACGCTTGAATAGCATGATTATGATCAGGTGTAGAAACAGATACAGCATCAAAATGTTTATGCTCCTTGTCCAGCATTTCACGCCAGTCCTTATAAAATTTTGCTTTTGGAAAAGCTTTTACACTATCAGCGGCTCTTCTTGTATCAACATCGCATAAGTAAGCAATATTGGCAATGCCACTGTTTTGAAAAGATGATAGGTCAGATCTTCCTTTTCCGCCTACACCTATACCGGCAATTACTAATTTGTCACTGGGTGCGACAAAGCCTCTGCCCATAACATGTCTTGGAATAATCATAAAAGCGGCAGTCGCCAGGACCCCTTTTTTTAGAAAATCCCTGCGTATATTCGATTCTGGTTCTTTACTTTGGTTGAAGTCTTGATCCATATAAGTTTAAAATTTATTTGTTCAATGATAGAATGTATATTGCGATTTTCTTAGCATCGTCTTTTTTTAATGCAGTGTGGGCCGACATGGGTACTGCACCCCAAACTCCGGATCCCCCTTTTGTAATTTTATCCGTTAGATATTTCACGTTTTTGTCATTCATGGGATATTTTTTTGCAATATCTAAATAGGAGGGACCCACTACTTTTTTGTCTATTTTGTGACAGGTTGCACAATCCTGATTTTTTATTATCTGCTCTCCTTCAGAAGGTTTGGTTTGCTTTATAACGCTGTATTCTACCGGAATCGATTCATAATTCGAAAAAGCGCTTAAACTTCCCAAAGCTATTATTGCAACTACAATTTTAATTTTCATATGGTATTAATTAAACAAATTTATATTCCTAAATTTTTTCTGTTAAGCTGTGTATTAGTTTCAACCGCAGCAAAATCATCAAAAGCCTTATCTGTCACTTTGATGATATGTTTTTTGATAAATTCTGCACCTTCACGAGCACCATCTTCCTGATTTTTCAAACAGCATTCCCATTCCATTACCGCCCAGCCTTCGTAATCGTACTGTGCCAATTTGCTGAAAATGGTTTTAAAATCAATTTGGCCATCTCCTGGAGAACGATAACGACCTGCACGATTTACCCAACTTTGATATCCCCCAAAAGTGCCTTGTTTTCCTGTTGGATTAAACTCAGCATCTTTCACGTGAAAAGCTTTGATACGTTCATGATAAAAATCGATGTATTGAATGTAATCTAATTGTTGCAGGACGAAATGTGAAGGATCGTAAAGAATACAGGCACGCTGATGATTGTTTACGGCTTTCAGAAACATTTCGTAAGTTTCACCATCGAATAAATCTTCACCCGGATGAATTTCGTAGCAGACGTCCACTCCGTTTTTATCAAATTCATTAAGGATTGGGAGCCAGCGATTCGCGAGTTCTTTAAATCCATCTTCAATTAAACCGGGTGGGCGTTGAGGCCAAGGATGAAAGTATTGCCACAATAGCGAACCGCTAAAGGTAGCATGTGCGTTAAGTCCTAAATTTCGAGAAGCTTTTGCCGCATAATGCAATTGCTGTACCGCCCATTCCTGTCTTGCTTTTGGATTACCTCGCAAAGCTTGCGGAGCAAATCCGTCAAAAAAATCATCGTAGGCAGGGTGAACAGCAACCAATTGGCCTTGCAAATGCGTTGAAAGTTCCGATATTTTTAATCCGTAGGAACCAACAATTCCCGTAAGTTCATCAGCATAGGTTTTGCTTTCAGCAGCTTTTTGTAAATCAATAAATCTGGAATCCAGAGTGGGGATTTGTATTCCTTTAAAATCCAGATTGGCAGCCCATTGACAAATTCCTTCCAAAGTATTAAAAGGAGGTTCATCGGATATAAATTGCGCTAAAAAAACCGCAGGTCCTTGCATTGTGGTCATTTGATTCTATTTAAATTTTAAATTCAGTCCATTTTTGAGTTGATTTTCCTGAAGCGATTACATTTTCTATAAAAGCCATTCCCCGAACACCATCTTTTGCTGTTGGAAAATCAAGCATGTCTTCTGTTGGTTCCTTACCTTCTAATTTTGATTGTAAAGTCAGGGCAAAGTTTTTATATAAATTACCAAAAGCTTCCAAATAGCCTTCCGGATGTCCGCTTGGAATTCTTGTATTGAATGCTGCAATTGGAGATAAATACCCATTTCCGGTACGATACAATTGTGTAGGGGAGTCCAGCCATTTTACAATTAAAGTATTCGGTTCCATCTGATGCCATTCTAAGCCTCCTTTTTCGCCATAGACTTTAATTTTTAAGCTGTTTTCTTCACCGGCAGCAATTTGGCTGGCTACCAAAATTCCATTAGCACCATTATCAAATTTAAGCAATACATTTCCGTCATCATCCAGTTTTCTATTGGCAACGACAGTATTGATATCGGCACAAAGTTGAGTAATTTTTAACCCTGAAATGTATTCTGCTAAATGTGCTGCATGAGTTCCTATGTCTCCCATACAGCCACTAATTCCGCTTTTTGATGGATCTGTTCTCCACGCTGCCTGTTTATTGCCAGCATTTTCAAAGTCATTACTCAACCATCCCTGAGGATATTCAACCATTATTTTTCTAATATTCCCTAAATGATTTTCAGCTATCAGGCTTCTGGCTTGTTTTACCATTGGATATGCTGCGTAAGTATGTGTTAGGCATAGATAAAGCCCGGTTTGTTTAACTTTTTGCTCCAATAATTTAGCTTCCGCTAAGGTCAAAGTCATCGGTTTATCTAAAACAACATGAAAACCATTTTCTAAAGCGAGCATTGCAGGAGCAAAGTGGGCATGATTTGGGGTCACTATAGAGACGAAATCCATTCTCTCCTCAAGAGATAATTTTGCTTCAGCCTCAATCATTTGAATATAGGATTCATAACACTTCTCTTCAGTCAAACCTAATTCTTTACCGGATTCAAGGGATAATTCTGAATTAGAACTAAAAGCACCGCAATGCAATTCGATTAATCCGTCCATGTTGGCTGCTATGCGGTGAACTGCTCCGATAAAAGCATTTTTGCCACCGCCAATCATTCCCATTTTTAATTTTCTCATAATTGAAATATCCTAGGATCTAAATATTTTTCTTTTTTAATTCTTTCACGGCATAGTCACAAGCCCGGGCAGTCAAAGCCATATAGGTCAAAGATGGATTTTGACAAGCACTTGAAGGCATGCACGAACCATCAGTAACAAATACGTTGCTCACTTCATGCATTTGATTCCATTTGTTTAATACGGATTCTTTTGGATCATTGCCCATACGAGCTGTTCCCATCTCATGGATTGTCATTCCGGGATAACACCCATTATCGTATGCTTTTACATTTTTAACACCAGCTGCTTCAAGCATTTCGGCAGCATCATACATCATATCTTCACGCATTTTAGCTTCATTCTCTTTGTATTCACAATCGATAGCCAATACGGGTTGTCCCCATTTGTCTTTTTTAGAATGATCGATGTATACTTTGTTTTCGAAATACGGAAGCATTTCTCCAAAACCGCCTAATCCCATTGTCCACGAATCAGCCGGTCTTGATAAAATTTCTTTAAAATCACCGCCAAAGTCTAATTCAGCTACTTCTTTATGCCAATGTCCTCTGCTTGCTGCACCCTGATATCCAAAACCTCGTAAATAATCCCTTTTATCATCTTTAAAATTTTGATATCTTGGAATGTAAATGCCATTGGCTCTTCGGCCATAAGTATATTTATCTTCAAAACCTTCAACAGTTCCTTCGGCACCGCATCTAAAATGATGATCCATTAAATTGTGTCCAAGTTGTCCGCTTCCATTGCCTAGACCATTTGGATGAGCTTCAGAAGTTGAATTCAATAAAACAAAAGTTGAACCTAACGTCGATCCATTTACGAATACAATTTTGGCATAAAATTCCATGGTCTCATTAGTCTCAGAATCAATAACCATTACACCTTTTGCTTTTTTTGTTTCTTTATCATAAATAATATGGTTGACAATCGAGTAGGGGCGGACAGTTAATTTTTTGGTAGCCATAGCAGCAGGTAAAGTAGATGACTGCGTACTAAAATAAGCTCCAAATGGACAACCTCTGCTGCATAAATTTCTATATTGACAGCTTCCTCTTCCTAAATGAGGTACTGTCAGGTTTGCTGTACGGCCAATAGTTAGAATTCTGGATTTATTATAGTGTTTTTCAATACGTTCTTTTACTGA
>Ga0247810_10002264_pt1 | contig 10812 bp, 10 predicted proteins | sample UWRJL119311C1_FD_179918 | JGI IMG/M metagenome (GOLD analysis project Ga0247810, IMG submission 179918) | Plant litter microbial communities from Arlington Agricultural Research Station in Wisconsin, United States - UWRJ-L119-311C-1 | ecosystem: Environmental > Terrestrial > Plant litter >...
GGTTACTTATTGCCAAAATCCTGGTTTTTTATTGGTTCCTCTAATTGTACAATCGGCACATTGAGCACCTGCTCCAGTATGCCCGATAACAGCTCCATTATTGTTTGTAATTGCTTCTAATGGCAATAATGATTTTGTTTGAAATACGGCATCTTCATCTCTGGAACCCGTAACTGGGTTTACAGTATAAATAGAATCTGGCTCACTGCACGAATATGGATATTTTATCCGCCATGCATTAGGCAATGCTTCTCTCGGCACGAAAATCCTTTGCTGCGTAACTGTACCTGCGCTAATGTAACCAATAACAGGATCGGCGGCATTACTGATATTATGGATATTGCCCGTTAACTGAGAAGGCAAGGCATCGAAAATAGACCCCAGATTCTCGGTATTTTTCTTTAGCAATTCCCAAAACTCAAAAGCCTCTTTTGTTAATGCATACTGTTTAACTAAAATGCTATACTTTACACCAATCTTTTCCGAGTCTGAAGTAATAAAAGTTAATGGATTTAAATAAATAACATCATTTACCAGTTTCGAAGAAGACGCCAAAACTATAGAACTTGAAATGCTATTTCCCCAGCATTCGTAAATGTTCTCTGTAGTTGAATTTCTTGGTACAATTGCTTTTCCATCTGCTTTAAACCCAGAGAAATATTTAGCTCTAAATTGCCAGGTTTCGTTGTATTCCCATCTATAATACCTGCTTTTATTGGTAGCGTCATGTGTATTGGTGTACAACTGCAAACCGTTATCTGTTGCTTTCCAGCTTACGCTGTCAACTACCGGCGAAACTCTTGCCTCAACAAAATCAGACAAATAAGTAACCCCTTTCGATGTTTTTATCCTTACCCTGTATTTTTGATTTACGCTGAGGTTTAAAGGTGCCGATGCATAAGTACCTGCCACCCTAACATCCGATAGGTTATAACTTTGATTGGCATCGCTTTCAACAGTAACCGTAGCCCCCGTTTCAACCTTAAGGGTATTTTTATTATCTAAAACAACTGTTCTGCTTAACCTAATAAAAGTAGAATCAGTACCTGTGTTTATTAAACCTTCAACAACCAGGTAATTATAATTTACAGCTGTTACTTCGGGTTTGTATGCCTTTTTACAACAAAACAATATTACTCCAACAAGTACAAGGCCTAAAATGCTAAACTTTTTCATGTTAAAATCTTATATTATAGTTGATAAATGGAATTGCTGATGCAAAGATGGAAAGTTTGTAACCACTTATTACACCGTTTTGCTCTGTAAAGTATGTTGAATAAGCATTTTGTCTGCCCGTAACATTATAAACTCCAATTGTCCAGGAGTTATGAGTAAGCTGATGCACTTTATGATTTCCTTCGATGTTTAATGAGATATCGGAACGGAAATAATCTGGTATTCTATATGCATTTCGATCCGAGTAAAAAACCCGCTCGCTGCCAGCATAATAGTACTTCGCAATTGGAAGTGTAATTGGTCTGCCAGTACTATAAGTTACGTTTAGCGAGAAGCTATAGCGATGCGTAAAACGATAATTTCCAGTAAAATTAAAGGCATGCGGTTTATCATAGTTTGCAGGGTAATAATTTCCACCATTCACAGGAGCGGCTATAGTTGCATCATCCATTTTAAGGAAGGTTCGAGAATAAGCATAACTCATCCAGCCATTAAGATTTCCTGTGTTTTTACGTACAAAAAATTCAACGCCGTAAGATTTTCCTTCGGTATTTAAAACATCAGTTTCTATATGATGGTTGAGCACCAGATTAGCACCACTCTTATAATCCAGATAGTCTTTTAACTTTTTATAGTAAACCTCTACAGAAGTTTCTATAGTTTGCGATTTAAAGTTCTTATAAAGTCCTAAAGAAACTTGGCTTCCAAACTGCGGTTTAATGTTAGGGTCGCTTAATTTCCAAACATCAGTTGGCGCTATAGCGGTTGTGTTCGATAACAAGTGAATATATTGTCTTAACGTATTATAAGAAGCTTTTACTGAAAAATTATCACTCAAATTATACCTGGCCGAAAGCCTTACTTCAGGTCCATGATAAGTTTGAATAAGCTTATTATTACCATACTTTACACTATCAATTAAATTAACACTTGTTTTTGGTAATCCTGGAGCGTAATTATTTATCGTTTGCGGCCCTAAATAGTTATAAAGAGAATATCGCAAACCAGCACTTATCGAAAGGTTAGTGCCAATATCATATTTATCACCAATGTATAATGCGCTTTCTAGAGCCTGCTCAGATGGCATTAAATCTGGTCGAACCAAAGATTCATCGCCTTTTGGATTGAAATTACCTGGATTTAGTTTATAATAAATGCTTGATAAACCAAAATTAATCGTGTGGTTGTTGTTTAAGTAATAAGTGAAATCGGTTTTAAAATTCGATTGATTAATATTAAAATCAAGGTTGTATGCTGTTAAAGGATTTACTGCACTGTTAATATTATATTCATACCGATCTACGCCAGCAGAAAACACACCATAAATCTTATTGTTAAAGATATGTTTCCACTTTAATGATGCATTTTTATTGCTATAACTGTAGGCTGTATCGCTATTTAACTTGAAATCATCAGTACTATAGTAGCCAGAGAAGTAGATGTTGTTTTTTTCATCAAACTGGTGACTGATACCCAAATTTATATCTGTAAAAGAGGCTCTACTCTGCTTATAATCATCAGGAAGCAATTTTAGCAGCCAATTAGAATAAGTAGTTCTTGCGCCTAAAATAAAAGAGGTTTTATTACTATCGATTGGCCCTTCAATATTTATTCGACTGGTTATTAAGCCAATACCTGCTGTACCTGTAAATTTCTTTTTGTTGCCTTCGCGATTAGTTACTTCTAATACTGATGATAATCGTCCGCCAAAACGTTCGGGTATTGTGCTTTTATAAAGCTGTACATCTTTTACTATATCAGGATTGAATGCAGAAAAGAAACCAAAAAAATGTGATGGGTTATATATTGTGGCATCATTAAGCAAAATTAAGTTCTGATCTTGAGAACCTCCCCGAACACTAAAACCAGTACTTGCCTCACCCACAGATTGAACGCCAGGCAAAGTAAGTACCACACGCAGAATATCGGGCTCGCCAAAAACTGAAGGCACCTGCTTAATATCTTTTATATTAAGGCGGTTAACGCCCATTTCCAAACTCTTAATATTCGCGATTTTATCTGAAGAAATTTTCACCTCTTTAAGAGAGAAAATCTGCTCCTGAAGTTCGATGTTCAGCTTACCATCACCGTTTAGTAAAATCTGTCTTCTTGCATCACGCGAAACAACAGACTTAACAACCAGCGTATGCCTACCCGTAGGAAGTGTCAGCGAGTAAAATCCAAATTGATCTGACATGGCACCTACCTTTGATTCTAAAGAATAAATACTGGCGCCTACAATTGGTTCTCCTGTTTTTATATCTTTCAAATAACCCGCCATTGTTGCCCTGGCCTGGCCAGTTTTTGTACCTACAGCATATACCTTATTTTCTATCGTTGCATCAGCTACTTTTTCGGTTTGGGTATCATTAAAATAATCTGCAGTTTTAACTTCCTTTGCTTTTTGGCCTTCCTTAACAGCATAGTAGCCTTCGGCCAACTCTGTTTTAATTTGCTTATTTCGAGTTAAAAATATATCGTTTCCGCTAATAGCATAATGAAAATCAGTGTTTTTAAATGCCTCTTCCAGTATAAAAGACACTGGCTTTTGCTCTACTTTTAATGTAATGCTCAAACTATCGGCATTAACTTCCTCGAAATAAAAATGATAAGCAGTTTTGGCTTCAATATCCTTTACCAAATCGATTATTTTCGCGTTATTGAAATCAACTGATATTGGTTTTGAAATATCGTTCTGCGCAAATGAGCTTAAGCTCAGAAACGAGAAAAAAGTAAAAATAAAATAAATAGTGAAGCGCATGTTAGTTAGAAAGATTATCAAAATAATTAGCTAATAAAACCATTGCCTTTGTCGGTTCTTTTCTAAACTTAACAGCATTGGTTTTAAGCAATCGTTTCATCTCGGCCTTATGATCTTTAAAAAGTTTAAGGAAAGAGCTTTCATTGGTGATTTTAGAATAACTACCATCTTTTTTCACAAAGAATTGAGTTCTTACCTGAAAATATTTTCTTAAATCGGCAGTTCCCGATGTTTGTTGCAAACTTGCAGATCGCTTAACGAGAACTTGAGTTTTCCCATCGTGAAGCAGCTCCAGGAATCCACTTTTAAAAGGTATGTTAACGCTATCTTTACTCGTATCTATAAAAACGTGATGGTGATCTAAAATTGTAAACGAACTTACTTTTTCAGAAATTAAACTGAATTGTAAAGAGCTTTCGTAGTTATTGCTAACTAACACGTCTTTATAAACATCATAAAGTAATGGAACATTCTCATACTTAAACCCATTGTAAACTACAGTACCATTTTTAAGTAACTTTTCTTCGAGGAAGTACGGCGATCCATCGATATTAGATCGGTAACCAACATAAGAAAAGCCGTTATATAAACGAGATTGAGAACCGATAGCCTTATTGAAATAATTTTCGATATTCTTTTCAGCTATTGATTGAACTTCAGCACCATCAGACTTAACTAACTGGCTCATTGCAGCTTGACTAAGCCCAATTAAAAAAAGAAGTGAACAGCTTATAGCTTTGAACATTTTATAGAGAGATATAATTTTTTAAGTTAAATAATTAAGCTGTACAAAATATTAAGTATCAAAAATGTTATTCTCTATGGCTCTAAAAGACAGCGCACCTACAACCCTTAAATTTGTCTTGAATACACCCATCTGCCTGTTTTAGTGTTGCTTAACTTAGCTTATCAAAACACTAATATATGAATACATTTCACCCATACTTAAACTTCGATGGCCAGGCCGAAGAAGCTTTTAATTTCTACAAATCAATTTTCGGTGGCGAATTTATTTTTCTTAAAAAAATAGGTGATGCACCAGATTCTGAGCAATTCTCTGAAGAGGAACGTAATCGCGTAATGCACGTTGCTTTACCAATAAATGAGCATACCATTTTAATGGCATCAGATTGCGTTCCTTCGGCGGGCCATGTACTTAACTCAGGTAATAATATATACATTAATATTGCAGCCGAGAGCCGTGAAGAGGCAGATCGGTTATTTAACGGTTTATCGAATGGCGGCACCATAGAAATGCCAATGGAAGATCAGTTTTGGGGAGATTATTTTGGAAGCTTTAAAGATAAGTTCGGAATACAATGGATGATTAATTTCGGATCATATTAAGACAGTGAGGCTGTATATAAATAAAAAACAACTTATTATACAGCCTCATTGCTCTTTTAAGTGCCTGTTAAGCTTATAAACCTCTCAACTCCGATTTGATTCAGAAAATATTCATCATGAGAAACAACTAAAAGCAACCCTCCATATTCATTAACCGCAGCAGTTAAAATTTCTATGTTTTGAATATCGAGGTTATTTGTTGGCTCATCTAAAACGATAACATCTGGAGCCTGCGGGCCAATTGTTAAACAGCATAACATTAACCGCATCCTTTCTCCACCACTTAACGTTGCGCAGGGTTTATCCCAAAATTCTTTCGTGAAAAGGAACCTGTTTAAACGAATTTTAATTTCATGCTCCAACAATACCCCCGAATTATTAGATTGTGCCTGCTCATAAACGCTAAAATCGTCACGAATTAATGAGTAATCCTGATCAATATAAACTGCATTAAAATCGGTGATTTTAATGCTGCCCGACTGGGGCACAAGCAATCCGAGTATCATCTTAATAAATGTGGTTTTGCCTGAACCGTTTAAACCTTTAACAGCAATTCTTTCTCCAGCAGTAAATTGAAAACTTAGGGGGTTTTTCCATAACAACTGACTATTATATTGGAAATTTATCTGCTCCGCAGTAATCAGAATTTTTCCGTTATGAAAACGAGAGGCTTCAAAACCCATCTTCATCTTGTCAACATCCAACGCTTCCCTCCGCAATTGACTTAGATCTTTGGTAATTTCATTTACCTTTTCTGCGTGTATGCCTTTAATTTTAGAAGTGCTTTTTTCGGCATTATTTTTCAGCGTATTCATTGAAATAGTAGGCAAACCTGCCTTTTCTTGTTTCTTTTTTCCTCGGGCATCTAATTTTTGTTGCCGCTCTATTGATTCCTTTTGTATTTCTTTTGCCTTACGTAATGCTTTTTCTTTATTTTTCAACTCATGCTCATGCGCTTCACTTTCTATTTTTTTCTGTTCGAGATAGAAGTCATAATTACCACCATAAACAGTGATACCAGCTTTATTAAGTTCATAAACCACATTTAGCAGATTAAGTAATGTTCGATCGTGGCTTACCACCAGTAAGGTATGATTAGTTGAGGCTAGATAATTATATAAACTTAATCGACCTGCATCATCAAGGTGGTTACTCGGCTCATCAAGCAGCACCATTTCGGGTTGGTGAATGTGGATGCCAGCAAGAAAAATTTTCGTTTTTTGTCCGCCACTTAACAACTGCAGTTTTTGCATCAAATCCAATTCATCTAAGCCCCAAATTGCAAGTGCTTCCTTGCAACGTTCTTCGATTAACCAATCGTCATTTAGTGTTTCTAAATTTGACTCCGTTGCCCTACCTTCTAAAATTTCGTAAAAAGCATTCAGCTTATCGGCAATGCCCAATGCTTCGGCAACTGTGCAGTTATTGTATTGCCCGTAAATTTGCGGCACATAGTAAGGTTTAACTTCTGCCTTGAGAACGCCTTTTGAAGGAATTAAATCTCCAGCTAATATTTTTAAGATTGTAGATTTACCCGAACCGTTATTTCCAATCAGTGCAATTTTATCGTTTTTATTGATTTGGAGATTTAGCCCTGAAAAGAGTATATCTCTATTTGGATGTACGTAAGTACTCTCTTGTAGAATAAGCATAATTTCTTTTTAACTGTAAATAATTAAAAGCAACAGCCTACTTGTGCCTGTGCTAGTTATTTTTTTCGAAAAGAAATTAAATCCTACATTCAGAATTGGTTTTGATTATGATGCAAAAATAAGAAAATGATTTAAATCACAGCCATATAGCCGAACTAAATGAGTATTTTAGCTACTATGAAAATCCTGTTCTTCTCTGCAAAACCATACGATAATACATTTTTTGAACGCTACAACCATTACGGTTTTGAGATGGAATTCTGGGAAACTCATTTAGGCCCGCATATTGCTGATGCTGTAAAACCTGGTACAGATGTAGTTTGTGTATTTGTTAATGATAAGTTAACTGCCGAGGTAATTAAAACCCTATCCGAAAAAGGAGTTAAAATTATTGCCCTTCGATGTGCGGGCTTTAATAATGTGGATTTGGATGCTGCAAGGAAATATGGCTTGAGGGTTTGTCGGGTTCCTGCCTACTCGCCCGAAGCTGTAGCAGAACACGCTGTTGCCATGCTGCTCACCTTAAATCGTAAAACACACAAAGCTTATAATCGGGTAAGAGAACAAAATTTCTCGCTAACGGGCCTTATGGGTTTTAACCTTTTCGGGAAAACAATTGCTGTAATTGGAACTGGAAAAATAGGCGTTGCCTTTTGCAAGATTATGCTGGGCTTTGGTTGCAAAGTAGTAGCTTTTGATCCATTCGAAAACGACGATTTGAAATTACGTGGTGTTGAATATTTACCTTTTCACGAAGTGATTAAACTGGCAGATGTAGTTTCACTGCATTGCCCCTTAACAGCAGAAAATGGATACTTAATTAATGCTGCGGCAATTGCAGTAATGAAAAAGGGTGTAACTATAATTAATACCAGCAGAGGCGGATTAATTAATACAAAAGATACCATTGAAGCGCTAAAAAACGGACGTATTGGGGCCTTAGGAATCGACGTTTACGAACAGGAGCAAAAACTCTTCTTCAAAGATTTATCTGGCAGCATTATCGATGATGACGACATTCAGCGCTTAATCAGCTTTCCAAATGTACTGGTTACGGGTCATCAGGCATTTTTTACCCAGGAAGCTCTTGTAGAAATTGCAGAGTCAACATTACACACCATTTCTAAGCTTTTGCAAAATCAAGCCGTTGATAACGACCCAGCAGTATTAGTTTAAATTTTAATCTTAAATAATTTGTAAGGAAATAAAATCTATACCGACTAACACTGAATTGAGCGTAGCAATAATCATCAGCAAAATTATTTGAAAAGCAAATGCAAACGGAGCCAGCAACTTTAAATACCTTTCCCTGCAACCCTAAAAACTGGGTTGTAAACTATGCCGATTACCTCTACAATTATGCCGTAACACGCATTAACGATGATGAATTAGCAAGAGATTTAGTACAGGAAACATTCTTAGCGGCCTTAGAAAAAGTAGAAAAGTTTGAAGGTAGAAGTAAAGAAGGCACCTGGCTTACCGCGATTTTAAGAAACAAGATTATCGATGTGTACCGAAAAAAATCGGCATCACTTTTAAAGCAAGAAATTAGCGAGGCGGAAGATTACAATGCCCAGGATTTTTTCGACAAAGATGATGGCCATTGGAATCAAAATCATCGCCCAAAAGCCTTTGGTATTGAAGATTTTGATGTCCTTGGAAAGAAAGAATTTAATCAGATACTTCAACTTTGTTTCCAGAAATTACCTGCCCTATGGTTATCGGTTTTTACTATGAAACATCTAGATGATGAAAGTGCTGAAAGCATTTGTACAGCGCTTAAAATATCTTCCTCCAATTTTTGGGTAATTATACATCGAACAAAAGTAAACCTGCGTTCGTGCCTTCAAAAAAACTGGATTTAATATCAACGAAATGAACGAACTAAAAAAGATTCAATACAATTGCAGGAAAGCAACCTTTTTAATCGAGAAGAAACAAATCGGTAAAATTACAATTCGCGAAAAAATAGAACTATCTATTCATTTAGCTGGTTGTTCTATTTGTAAAACTTTCGAAAAGCAGAGTTTAGTAATTAACCACATGGTAAAGTCGCTATTTAATGCTTCGCAACATCATAGTCTAAAACTCGATGATGATTTTAAAAAGGATTTACAAAAACGGTTAGATGAAAAGCTTAGTCAGTTTTAACTGGCTGTTTATTTTTTTGTTTTCTTATTAAATAATCTACACCAAAAGCAAATAATATTGCCCCTAATATTGAACAGCAAACCAAAGCTATAACATTTAATATAAAGCGGTGGCTGGAAGTATGATTGGTTAAAATATATGAAGTGAGTGGTCTAAGTCTCTTAACCGTATCAACTGGATGCATGCCGCTATCTGTAAAAAATTCGTGCTTTTTATCCACACTAGAATACCATACCTTACCTAAGGATTTTTGCGTCAGCGTATCTGACAAATAGATTTTTTTAAGGTTATTCAACTTTTTAAGGTCTAAAGGAATAACAGGTAGATCTCCTTTTACATCCTCGCATTTAATTGGCTCATAATGCGTTCCTGCCCAATACATACATCCTTCATCGGCCGTAGGTACACTAATACGATCTGTATAATTTCTCCATAAAAAAAGGGCGCCAGCTTCAATTAATAAAATTATTATGGTGATTAAAAAGACATTTAGAAATGAGGGACGAGCCCTGGGTGACTTTATTATTGGAGATGAAACTTCAATTCCCATTAACCATTCCAAGAGTTCAATATTTCTTCGATTGGGGTTTCTTACATTTCCCCTTAAAAAACCTACTAAAGGTCGGAATAAATCGATCTCAAATTTCTCAATTTTCTTAAGATAATCTGGTTCATTATTAAGTGGTCCAAAAAAAGACCTTAAGGCTAAATCTTCTATAGGTTTATTTTTTTGTATGTAAACACGAACACACTCATCTCTGAGCCCGCCAGGTGTAGGATGCATCAAACCAGAGGATAGCAGACCTAATTCTGTTCTCTTTTTGTATTCGCTTAAAACTCTTTGGCTATAGTTATCTGACATTTTGAGGGCGTAATTTCATGCAAATAAACGGAATTTTCGGAATTTCTAAGCATTAACGGAATTACTGCGGAAATATCGGAATCCTCTAAATTTTAGCGTATTACCCCTATACATTTGTTTCAGAAATCAGCGCAAGTTCTTTTAAGCTAATTGAACTTCCTTTAAAACCTGATTACTAAAGAGCAGAAATCGCGGGTCTTAATAACCGACCTGGGAAGCAGTTATAAGCGCCCGTGATCGAAACTCAAAACACTTCCCAAAAATTTCAGAAGGCCTTCTGATTTACAGTTTGTAGCAGCCCCCACGAACGATCGTGGGGAACTACCTAGTATTTCATTTTCTAAATTTTTGAAAAAATGTTTATTCCATTATTTATCGCAATTCTATTAGGATTAGTAAATCCTTCAACAGGTAACACCTGCCCAAATAATAACAATACAGTCGTAACCACACAAGGCACACCAGACGACGGTGGTGATGGTGATGGAGGCGACACGGGTGGTGGCGGCCCAGTTACTGGAGAGAATGGTCAGTTACCTCCACCAAAACCATAGTTAAAGAATTATGAATAGGCTTACACGGCCTATTTATTATCTTTTCATCTAAAATATTTCTTTCTGGTAAAATAATTTTATCAGAAAGAAATTATTAATTTCTTAATTTAGGCTTAAACCCTAACAAATTTTGAAATATCCCGCTCTTTTATTTTTGCTCCCTATACTTTTTTCTTCCTGTTTTAAAAAAGAAATCAAGCAAGAAAAAACTACTGAAAACCCTTTTTATGATAAAGCCTTTGCTTATCGGGAAACAAAAAAACCTGATAGCGCATTTCTGTATTTCAACAAGGCAAAAGATTTCTTTAT
>Ga0247810_10002265_pt1 | contig 10810 bp, 7 predicted proteins | sample UWRJL119311C1_FD_179918 | JGI IMG/M metagenome (GOLD analysis project Ga0247810, IMG submission 179918) | Plant litter microbial communities from Arlington Agricultural Research Station in Wisconsin, United States - UWRJ-L119-311C-1 | ecosystem: Environmental > Terrestrial > Plant litter >...
AAAGACCCCTTGGATCTGGTGGTTATCTATGTTTGAATTGAAGCAAGGAGTTAAGGAGATCATGGCATAGGCGTTACAACTAGGGTCAAATATATTTATTTGAATGATGGCAGGCTTGCTATAAGTCTTTAGATCATTGATTAGTTACCGTCGTATAGACAATTGCATACGTGGGTAGTATTACCTGGATTTGTAGATAATTCCAAAATACTCAAATAGCATTTTTACCTATTTAACTTATGCCACCTATTACCCATGGATACTTGTACAACTTCGCCGTAACTATACGGTGGATTGAAATTCATGACGCTCTGTAGCAGTAATCATGCAACCCTGAGAAAAAAGCTCATGGATTGTCCCGAATGATATAGAAGAATGTCGAGTAGCTACACTTTTCAAGTTTTCTAAATTGGGCCGATTTAATTGCTGATTAACTCCGAGACTAAAGCGAGTCACTAGACATGTCAATCAAATCATTTAGTTTGCTTATTCAATCAATCAGTTAATTAATAAATATATTATCACGCTGTGTGAGTCAATTACCAGTCCTCTCTTCAACTGATCCCAGGACGGCTGTGGCAGGTTCTGTCTAGTCGATTTAATTGGCAGCGTCCTTTACCTTAATGTCCTTGAACATACGCGTCCTATACAGTAAGCAGGAAAGAACTAGGCTTCAACTAGAGTAAATGGTCACCAAAAGGCAAAGCTAATGCGTAAAACCCAAACAAAAGCACACAGGTAAGATTTGGAAAAATACACGATTCATGCGGTTTGATGTATTTCCGCGACGGAGTTCCACGGCGAGCAAATGTCCAGCAGATGTAGCATGTTGTGCAGCCAATCACGTCGCCCAATCCTCGGAGTCGTGCGAGCGTGAAAAGTCCGAGATGGACTGGCCCATAACGTACAACCACCGTCTAGGCCGTATTAATGGTAAAGTCAGGAATAACATGTCCACCAAAGCCCCACCCTGGATCTGAAGATGGCCATAAGGCGACCGTCCGAGTCGACCATCCGGACTTTAGAGCTCTTGGTGTGCGCAAGGAACAGGGGCGAAAGTCATGATGACATCCCGCCGCCTCAAAAGTTTATAAGGTAGGGGCTCTATTTTTTCGGACTATTTGCAAGTGCTTTGTTTATATTGATTTAATTCCCCTTCGTTGTTGTACTATGACTTAATTTTACACTTTCTTGTTCCCTTATTTTTGTTCTTTTCCCCAATACATTACAGAGGTATTTGGAACTCAGTTCCTAGGGTAGCGGCCGTGGACTTTTTGGCAAGATGGCGTCTCAAGCTCCAGAAGGGTATGATTCTATTGTTAGAAGTGCTACGAGAGAATCTGAAGTTGGGAATAAATCGAGACCTACCAGTGCAGGCCATAGTTTCAGCAATTCGATGTTCCGTACTATATCCAATGCTACCAATTTATCAAGAAAGAAAAGTAGACGAGTCTACGAAGAGGCCGAAGATGATGAGCCAAGTATGCTTCTCTTTTTTATACCCAAAAACCTGGCTAGCTCTCCGTGTCTAATTGAATTACAGTGAAGAAAAATGATTGGGCATTGATGCCAGAACTGCACGGCAGACAACAACAAGCAGAGAAGGATCAATTTAAAGGCCGAAAACTTGGAGTTACTTGGAAGAACCTTACAGTCAAAGGTGTTGGCGCTGACGCCGCTATCAATGAGAACGTCGGCAGTCAATTCTTGCCTGGGAAGAGAGGAACCAAAGCTCCCATGAAAACAATCCTGGAAAACAACCACGGGTGCGTCAAGCCTGGAGAGATGCTCCTTGTCCTTGGACGCCCAGGCGCTGGATGTACCACGCTGTTAAAGATCTTGGCCAATCGTCGAGATGGATACAAGGAGATTCAAGGTGACGTCCACTATGGGTCCATGGATCACAAGGAAGCCGCCAAATTTCGTGGTCAAATTGTTATGAACACCGAAGAGGAGCTCTTCTTCCCAACACTAACAGTCGCCCAAACAATGGACTTCGCAACCAGGATGAAGGTTCCATTCCATCTTCCTTCGGATATGGAGAAGCCAGCGGATTTCCAGAGAGAAAGCAGGGACTTCTTGTTGAGGTCTATGGGAATATCGCATACCCATGACACGAAGGTGGGTGATGAATACGTACGTGGAGTTTCCGGAGGGGAAAGAAAGCGTGTCAGTATCATCGAAACGCTAGCTTCGAGAGGAAGTGTATTCTGTTGGGATAACAGTACTCGTGGACTAGATGCTAGCACAGCCCTCGAATATACCAAAGGTGTACGAGCAATGACAGATATTTTTGGCCTATCTTCTATTGTTACACTGTATCAAGCTGGTAACGGTATCTACGATCTATTCGACAAAGTCTTGGTTATCGACGAAGGCAAGGAAATATACTACGGCCCATTGAAAGAAGCCAAGCCATTTATGGAAGGATTAGGGTTTGTCTGCGTGGATGGCGCCAATGTTGGGGATTTCCTCACCGGAGTTACTGTTCATACCGAACGGAAGGTCCGCGAAGATCGCAAATCTGATTTCCCAAGGACGGCAGATGAAATCAGAATAGCGTACGAGAAAACGGATATCAAAAAGAAGATGGAGGCAGACTACGACTATCCTTCAACCGACACAGCGAAATCAAATACTGAGGATTTCATTCAAGCTGTACAATATGACAAGCACAAGAGTCTCCCCAAATCATCTCAGCTCACAGTTTCGTTCATGGCTCAAGTCTATGCTTGTATCATTCGCCAAACTCAGATCATTTGGGGTGATAAATCAACTCTCTTCATCAAACAGGCGGTGGTTCTTACTCAAGCCCTTGTCTCTGGATCCCTCTTCTACAACGCTCCAAACACATCTTCTGGCATCTTTATTAAAGGTGGTGCTTTGTTCCTGTCGCTCCTCTTCAACTCGCTATTGGCAATGGGTGAAGTCACAGACTCATTCTCTGGACGCCCCGTACTCGCGAAACACAAAGCTTTCGCCTACTATCATCCTGCAGCCTTTTGCATAGCGCAGGTTGTAACTGATATACCAGTCCTACTCTTCCAGGTTTCTCACTTCTCACTCGTTTTATACTTTATGGTTGGACTCAAGCAAGACGTCGCGGCCTTCTTTACTTATTGGATAATCCTTTTTGCTACAGCCATGAGCATGACCGCTGTATTTCGAGCATGTGGTGCATTGTAAGTTCTCTTGCCATCTGCTACACAGTAGCAGCGGAATTATAAAGGATGTCTCTAACCAAAAGAAAAATAGATTTCCTACTTTCGACTCTGCTAGCAAGGTTAGCGGATTCCTCATCTCAGCATTAATCACGTACAATGGTTATCAGATTCCTAAACCGGATATGAAGTATGTTTATTCTACATGTTCCCTCTTCCCTTAGTCTATTAACAGGTAACTCACTGACTCAATTCAGGCCCTGGTTCAGTTGGATATTCTGGATTGATCCACTATCTTATGGATTTGAGTCCATCATGGCCAACGAGTTCAGAGGCCAGACTATTCCCTGTGTTCTGAACAACTTGATTCCTAACGGGCCTGGTTACACAGATCTTGCTTACCAAGCCTGCTCTGGCGTGGCTGGTGTTACTCTAGGTGCTACGGAGGTCACTGGCGAGGCATACTTAGCTTCGCTATCTTACTCTCCAGCTCATACTTGGCGCAACCTAGGCATCATTTGGGCACTATGGGCATTCTTCGTTGCTGTCACCGTTATTGCTACATCATATTGGAAAGAACAAACAGGAAAGGGCGGATTTCTTCTTATCCCAAGAGAAAAGGTAAAGAAGAATCTTCACGTGCTAGAAGAAGCTGCGAACGATGAGGAATCACAACGATCTGCTACCGAAAAAACACAAGTAGCTTCTTCGAAAAGTTCATCAAATGACACCAAAGTAGATGATCAGCTGGTAAAGAATACAGCAGTGTTCACATGGAAAAACCTTACATACACAGTTAACACTCCAACTGGCGAACGAACACTCCTGGACGACGTTCAAGGTTGGGTCAAGCCAGGAACACTGGGAGCACTAATGGGATCTTCTGGAGCTGGTAAAACAACCTTGCTAGACTGTCTCGCACAGAGAAAGACCGAAGGTACTATCAAGGGTTCAATTCAAGTCGATGGTAGACCTCTTACTTTGAGTTTCCAACGGTCTGCTGGCTACTGTGAACAACTTGATATCCACGAGCCATTGGCAACAGTCAGGGAAGCTCTTGAGTTTTCGGCATTGTTACGTCAATCTAGAGATATTCCTAAGGAAGAAAAGTTGAAGTACGTCAACACGATCATTGATTTGCTGGAAATGCACGACATCGAGAATACACTCATTGGAACCACCGGCGCCGGCTTGAGCGTAGAACAGCGCAAGAGATTGACTATAGGTGTCGAACTTGTGGCTAAACCTAGAATTCTCATCTTCCTGGACGAGCCAACGTCTGGTCTTGACGGGCAGGCAGCCTTCAATATTGTGCGTTTCTTGAGAAAGCTCGCCGATGTAGGACAAGCTGTTCTTGTCACAATCCATCAGCCCTCAGCACAACTTTTTGGAGAATTTGATACTTTGCTTCTTCTTGCCAAAGGAGGGAAAACGGTATACTTTGGTGATATTGGAGAACATGGTAGTACAGTGAAAGAGTACTTTGCAGGCCATGATGCACCCTGCCCTAAAGACGCCAACCCAGCCGAACATATGATAGATGTTGTTTCTGGCACTTTATCGAAGAATAAAGACTGGAATAAGGTCTGGTTGGAAAGTCCCGAACACGAGAACACTGTGAAGGAACTCGACAGAATAATCACGGAAGCGGCTTCCAAAGAGCCCGGTACATCAGATGACGGATATGAGTTTGCAATGCCTATTTGGCAACAGACTCTCCTGGTAACACATCGTATGAATGTCTCCGTTTGGCGAAACACTGATTATATCAACAATAAGTTCGCCTTGCATATCGGTTCGGCTCTCTTCAATGGCTTTTCTTTCTGGATGATCGGCGATACAGTTAGCGATCTACAACTCCGACTTTTCACAGTCTTCAATTTCATATTCGTTGCCCCAGGAGTTATTGCACAGCTGCAGCCTCTATTTATTGGACGGCGAGACATTTACGAGGCGAGAGAAAAGAAGAGTAAGATGTATCACTGGGGCGCTTTCGCAACCGGTTTGATGGTCTCGGAGCTTCCGTATCTTTGCATCTGTGCCGTGCTTTACTTCTTGCCATGGTACTATACTGTTGGCTTTCCACTGGCATCCAGCAAAGCTGCTTCTGTCCTTTTCGTCATGATCTTTTATGAGTTCATCTACACGGGTATCGGACAATTTGTTGCTGCTTACGCTCCAAACGCCATATTTGCCTCACTGGTGAATCCGTTGGTCATCAGTACTCTTGTCTCGTTCTGTGGAGTACTCGTGCCTTATCAACAAATTACCTCATTCTGGAGATATTGGCTCTACTACCTCAACCCTTTCACCTACCTCATGGGCTCTTTACTGGTTTTCACCACCTTCGATGCCGAAGTCAACTGTGCAGAGAGGGAGCTCGCCATCTTCGATTCCCCTTCAGGAACCTGTGGCGAGTACCTCGCATCATATATGCAGGGCATGGGCTCCAGAACAAACCTACTCAATCCAGATGCTTCTGCGGGTTGCAGAGTGTGTCAATACCGAGTTGGATCTGACTATCTAAGTACTCTGAATCTAGGAGAGTATTACTTTGGCTGGAGAGATGCTGGGCTTGTGGCGCTATTCGCGTTCTCTGGTTACGGGCTGGTGTACGCCTTGATGAAATTGCGGACAAAGAGGAGTAAGACTGCTGAGTAGAGCGGTGTACATTTGTCCGGCAGCTATTGTTTTTTCTTATGTCGCGTTGGGAAAATGGAGTTCATTAGATGGCATAGCGTTTATACGTCAGAGAATATAGTCTCCGTAGTATGCTTAGATTTTGCGAATGTGTTTCAAGATAGATCAGATCATAATGCTTGCTTTAAATAATGAGTTTGTGCCAAAGTTGACCTGGCTTCTGCATCCTTTACAGCGTGATGAAACATTAACCAATAAAATAATCTGGGCATAATAAATTATTCCGACCAATTGATTTGATTAATATGGCTAGTCAATCTAATTATGAATCTGATTGACCTTTGTCTAATTTATGAGCTGGCGCCATAGGTCCTCCCACGAAGACCATCAACACTTTCGGCCCCTTGGACAAGCGAGGACCATGAAACATATCACCATTTCGCTATCCTATTTCCAAGATTGATTTCCGAAACTATCAAGAGCTTGGAGCGCGCGGCGCACAGAATCCATTCAGCCACTGTTTTGCTGTCACTAACTTCGGAAATGAGAAGTGATGCCCCTCGGGAGATAGTCCAGTAGGACTCTTCTTCATCTTAGATCAATACTCATTCGAAGCGTATCTAATGAGAAATATATGGCACATTGTTGAATCTCTTTGGTATACTTCGAGCACTTATTCCTAGAAGTAGCCATAAAGGCAAATATTTCTAGTGGTGACTAACACAATCACTTCTTCGCATCATAAAACGAGCCCGTGGTCAGTGTAACCATTTGATTAGTTATGATCAGACCTGCTGAAAACACGGATCCTTCGAGATCCGAGAGGACTGGATCTGTTTCGAAACCCTCCTCATGAGAGGTCACTGCGAAATCATACATACCAAGCATTGCCCAACCTCCAGCGGTTATTCGTCCAGTCAGTGATAAGAATAGAGAGGATTCCCGCGACTAAGTAGCCAATACGGCGACCTGCGGTCAGCGTCAACCCCTACGCGCTTAGAAATAGATGCAAAAGAGCCCATCTATAGTCACGTGGTAAAACACTGCCTGCGCCACGCTTCTAAATATATTCTGTGAGATCTTACTAGTTCGGAGCTGACAACGAGCTACTAACTAGCTCCGGTACCAGCCACTCTTGAATTGTCACGGCCCAGCATAATTTCCATCTCTTTGTATCCGTTTTTCTTTGGACATGCGCGGCCTCAAGTGAATATGACGCAGGTTTGGCCTTCAAGAAGCCCAACATGCTTGGTTTCTTTGTGAGTGACTGGTACAGATGGCTTCTGAAAATCGACAGCCAGGCCACACCGCGATGGCAAAGGTTTTGTCATCAAATAAGCTGATTTGTCTGGCACTCATTGTTTCGAAAATAGCAGAACGGGCCGGATGTGCAAGTGGCCTGTCGATACCCGCACTCGGGCCAGCCTTTTTCTGTGCAGGCTGTGCGAAGGAACAGGCCTGACCTCGCCCTTTGTTTGATATAGTGCTTATAACAGTATGACTTGGCTTCCGTGATCCGAGAGCCGCCTCACTGATCGTGGTTTGTATATAACTGTTGATGAACGGCCGTCAAATCCTCATCATCCTCATCCAAACTCCTACAATCCAAATCAGCTTCCTTCAGGCTCCCTTTTTTTCCTATTCCTTTCCATCTCTCATATCTCCTTTGTCGATTTCATTGGATAATCAGCAAATAATCTAATCATGCAATTCACAAACGCTGTTCTCGGCCTTAGCGCCATCGCTGTCGCTTCCGCTAGCTATCCTTCCGCGTCTTCGACAGCATCTTCAGTGCTCAAGGTCAAGGTGGGAGAGTCCGGACTCACCTACACTCCCAAGAACATCATTGCCGAAGTTGGTACCCAGATCGAGTTTGAGTTCTTCCCAAAGGTACGTTCAAGTCATTCTGTTGGACCCTCAAGAACGTTCGTAGTCTAATTCTCCGTAGAACCACACGGTTACACAGTCAAGCTTTGCTGATCCCTGCCATCCACTTGCTGCTGGTGGTTTCTTCTCCGGCTTCCAGCCAACCAAGGCTGGCACCCAGGGGAATACATTCACCATCACCGTGAAAGACACCAAGCCCATCTGGTTCTACTGCTCGCAAACCACGGGAAACCACTGCCAGGCTGGGATGGTTGGAGCCATCAACGCCAAACCATCCGGAAACGCAACGCTTGAAGCCTTCATCGAGCTGGCCAAAAAGGCATCCACCTCCACCGCTCCTCAGGGCGGTGTTGCCGGTGGTGAGCTGAAGGTTGCCAGCGGCAACTCCACGGCCCCTGCTGGCCCAACTGCCCCGATGGGCACTTCGTACCCAACCTCTACACCACCAGCTGCTACTCCCACTACGCTTGCTACTCCTACCCCCAGCGGTACCTTCCCCGGTCCTTCTTCATCTCCCACCCCGATCGAGACGGGTGCTGCAACAAGCATCTCGGCCAACGTGTTCGCGCTTGCGGCTGTGCTTGCTGGTGCCGTGGCCATGTTGTAAATATTCCACGCATAGTTTGGCTAGGGGCAGAATGGTTTCTCATGACGGCGCATTAGATCTGGCGGTAATACCCGTGCTGGAGTACTTTGGCTTTTGTATCTATATGATGAGGTTTTAATGAACTGGATATCACTCAAATTGTCATTGTGCAGAATTATCTCTTGTGACTTCTCCATGTATTTAAGCGTCGAAACTTCATCAAGTGGGTGTCATATAGGACCTGCTGCTCACACAGCACGACTGGGCTGCCGTTCGTGATATCCCTTGGTCTCTACTAGCAATCCGTCGGTCTTCTCTTGTAGCATATTTACTTAATTCTGGCTCATATTCCAAGCACTATTTGAAATATCCAATGGTAACATCATTGTCCCTATCTGGTTACGTCCATGGCCAATATATATGTAATATAAGCAAACGTGATAAACACCTTTACCATATACCGCTGAGTGCTATCCTCTCACTTACGTACAATGGGGTAGACATACGATCGTAACACATTGAAATCACATGATCCTACCTCAGAAAAAACTAAGTATTGCATCTTCTAATCATATATACATAATAATTTCAAATCAACATCTTCAAATCAACTTTGATGTAATCTGAGCTGAAGAGCTAAACCGAAGAATGTGCTCCCAGCTACTCAATAATTCGTATACCAGACGCGAGTTTTTCAAATCGTTGATCTTTCAACAGACTCTATACTTTCTACGGAGCTTGTATTGATAAGTCTTTTGCTTGGAGGCTATCTTTGTTAATAGCAGGTGAATTTTAGAAGATAGTGACTTGTTTGTTTTTGTATGGGTTTTTTTAATTGTTCGCCATGCGTTGTTGTTATTTTCCCCCAACCCAAACGTGATCGCAGATATTAACAGGATGACCACTGGCGACGCGAACAAATGTGCAAACCGCCATCAAGTGCTGAACGACGAGCTAGAAGCCTTGCTTTGATGACCTTTGCATCACCACACAGTGCTCGATTTTCTTCAGATTGGCTTTTAATATGACTAGCTACTACTGTCCCAACTAGAGATCCAGAAAAAAATCATGTTAGAAGTAACTCAGATCAGACACCAGAAATTTCAAGTATGTAGGCAACAAAGACCAAAAGCTCAATATCGTTGAAAGGTGGGTATCATGTTAGCTGACGTTGATATTAACTTTCAAGTTAATGAGCAGGTCCAACAATCAGAGTTCGTAGTCCCAGACATTCGATACAGGACCGAAAACCTTGAATCTGAAACTTAGTTCGTCAAGCGGTTTTATACAGTCCCTTTCGATTAAAGTCTATAATTAGAAACGAATTAGGTAGTTGGCCACAGACCACCGACTTTACATCCACCTAACCTTGAAAGTGGTGGAAACCCATCTATTATCTTGGTTATGTCAATCAATTCAATACAACTGAATGTTTGGTAGCAGCTAAATTCAATCCCAAGGCAACTTTTAACTCGGGTGCGGAGTCAAATGAAGTAAACGGATCTATAAGTTGACTTTGAAAAGACCGATGTTTGCATTCCTGGTTGCTCAAATCAGATTCAATTGCACAGCGCGATTTGAGCTAAATAACTCAGCTTGTACAACAAAATGAGACCACACAACGAATCCCCACTCTTATTGGCTTTATTTCCCAAATGTCTCATTAGACATAAGAAATTACGAAAGGAATTGCCTTTGCAAATCGTCATTAATCTCACCTCTTTGGTTAGGCTAGCCCCTTCAAATTGTATACAGCCAGCCTAAGCGCGATGTCTTATACGACTGGAACACAATACTGGAAGCGACCGCGGGCTTTAGTTGGATTTCCGAGCTTTCAGAATCATCACAAACGCCTTACAGAACGGTGCACAATGGTACTCCGACTTATCGCCCGAGATTCAAATGTTTATTGTATTCAGTGGTGAATGAGCGAGGCGAGTAGCGTGGGAAAGCCATCTTCTGGAGCACCATTTGAGACCTTTTATCGATTCGGGCGTGATGGGAGGTCCAACGGTGTCGCAGAATGTGCAATTGAGTTTCCGCCCGCATTTGTCCCACACCCTTTCATGCATAGGCTAGAAGTATCACCAAGTTCCATGCAGAAAACTTTCAATTTATTCTATTTCAGGTTGGTGTCACGGCGGGCAAAGAAAACATTTGATTGATGGCAAAGGGCTATCGAATGCAAAATTTGCCACCATGCTCCAAGGGTGAATATCGACTGGTCATGGACGTTTGCTGCGGACGAGGATTTTCCATCAGGGGAAGGTGGAGTCTCCTTTTTTTTCCTCAACCAAACGCGGCCGATGCAGATCGTACAAGACGTTAGCAGCTCTCAGGAGCCAGCCCGACCGCACCCGATCAAATGAAGGACACCGGCTCGAGTCGCGGACATGGGGTAGTCGGTTCTGAGGAAGTATAGGGGGAGTTCGCATCGATAGACAGGGTTCGTCTGCAGGGTCTGCAGGGTGTGCGAGGAGTGTGGCCAGGTGGGTATGCAGGGACCCTTATTTCTTCGCGTGTAGTAATTAATGGT
>Ga0247810_10002267_pt1 | contig 10800 bp, 6 predicted proteins | sample UWRJL119311C1_FD_179918 | JGI IMG/M metagenome (GOLD analysis project Ga0247810, IMG submission 179918) | Plant litter microbial communities from Arlington Agricultural Research Station in Wisconsin, United States - UWRJ-L119-311C-1 | ecosystem: Environmental > Terrestrial > Plant litter >...
TCAGGAGTTGCTGCGGCAAAAACGAGCGCCCATGAAGTCGGGCACGGAGTATTCCATTTGCGTCATATTTTCGCGGAAGAAGAGCTGGGAGCTTCGAGTCTCGGAACAACCACCAATGTGATGGATTATGCTCCGAATCCACCCGATCCTTCTTTAATTCAGAAAGAGCTTTACCTGCACCAGTGGTTAGGAATCGACGATCCGGCGTTTGTTAGCTGGATGAGTGGGGATGATGAGGAAGGGGCCTACAGCACTTCTAATCTGAGTGAGCTTGAGGAGTTCAAAAACTCGTCATATTATGCTTTTGTAGATCCTAATGGTAACGTTATTCGATTACCGCAAACTATAAAAAGTGTCTCATTCGTTACTGATTCATATGTAGATATTGCTTCTCATTTCGGTCAGTTTATTATTGCTCCTGTTGGATCTCTACAGGGATTTACAGATAAGGATGACATTAAATTTAATTATAGTTACACTAATGGATATAAAAACAGTGAAGGAATCGGATTTTCTGAATTTATCGCTCAGGGAGATGCAGTTGAAAGAATAATATTTGGATTCCCTTGTTTGAGCTCAGGTCTCATCAAATTCAAGGCTTTTGCAGGTAGTATGAATTCTACTCAATTGTCAAATTTCGCATCTTATAACACGAGTTCATTATTGAATAGCGAGTCTGCGATTTCTACAACTGAGCTTATAGATCTGACTAACGAATATAATGGATTGATTGGCAGCCTTAAAAATCTGCAGAATAAAATAATCAGCTCTAATTTTAGCTCAGACTATTATTTGACTCAGTCATTAGATTACGTGCTTGCCAATCAGCCGCAGTGCAATTGTGACAATACTGCCATGCTGCAGCCTTATATATTCGGTATAAATTCTTTTATTCAGAATAATCCTGCAGCCCAGTCAGCATGTAATTATAATAATTCAAAAGGCTACCGGAGATACTTAGCCAATACTTTGGATAAGGATCTAATGTCCAAAGGTATTTATGGAGGCTGGGAGGAGATGATAAATAATAACCCTTCTCTCGCTGACGGAATGGTTGTTGCAAAAACCGAAGAATATTACAAGAAGTCGCTTTATCTGTGGCCAAAGCTCTACGCTAAACTAGGTAGCGTGACGACGCTTGAGTATAATGCGGATTTGGAATTGATACAGTTCATCGCCGAAGAACCTGGCATTTGGTGCATTTTTAAAACGATACCTTTTAGTACAAGAATTAATATTATCGAACAGTTGTTAGAGGACAATACGGAGAAAAATGAAGCATTAACTATTGGGTTATTACTTGAAATGGTTAATGAAGATAAAAGTGCACTTATTGATAATTTTGAATACAACAGTGCTCTTTTTTATCGCCTTTATAATTATTTTGAAGAAAACTATAATAGAGAACTATTTGTTAATACTATTCTGAACTACAATAAAGTTGCTCATCCCATCCCTACAATCTATTCTTCTGCAAGTCAGTTCCCCATCGGTCCGGGGCCACTTACTTACGATTTGCTCTATATAAATAAAGAAACGTTATATGCGACTTGGAATAATGATGGAACTTTTACGATTTCCAATACGGGATATCAACAGCATGGCGGAGGACTTACAACATTTGTCAAGCTAATTCTAACAGAAGATTTCGATTTTCTGGGATTGAAAGAAGGAAATGAATTAACAGTGCCTCTATTCTATGCTTACCATATTAAGCAGCTTATACAGGAACAAAAAAATGATGCCTTCCTTAGAAATGCTTTAAGATTAGTTTCAGTTGTAGCAGCTATTCCAACAGGAGGAGCGACATTGGTTTTTGCAGTTAGCTTAAATGCAGCCGATTTAGTCATAGAGATTAATGAAGGAGCGATTCATAATATGACCGATGGGGATAGCTTCCTGGCTGCTTGGCATGCATTCTATCTTGTTGCTGATCTCTCCAATTCACTTGGAATATTGAGGCTTGATGTAAAGGTAGCTGAAACAATGAACACCGCTGGATTTGCAGATAACTTGAGAAAATTCATCACAGGGTCTAAAATATTTCTTAATAAATCGGGAGCACAGGTTCTGGAATTACAGAATGCTTTTAAAATGGCCTATGCTCAGAAGACATTTTATGAAGGACTTGTTTTTTTGAAAAACGGATTTGTGCGAGAGGTGAGAAATAATTTTGTGGCTGCTGTTGTCTATGGTAATGTACGCTATAGTATTGCCACTATGGACTATCTGGAAGGGATAGGTGAATTTTGTTACCATTTTGCTCCAGGAAAGACAATATTACTCAGCTCGAATGGATTAGAAGAATATGAGCGGATAGCTAAAGTAGACAATACTTATTATTATGATATTGAAGGTAGATTAATTAGAGGTGGATTTGAAGTATATAAAAGAGGTACAGAGACAGTCGTTGTTATCCAAAGGGCAGATCCGGCTTTCAATCATATTTGTACATCAGGTGCATATGTAAGTTCGGAGGCTAAGCAAGGGACTTTTCTGGTGGGGAATTATACGTTCGATTTAGAATACATTACGAACGAACTCGGATATGTTCATAGAACAGAAGCTATTGATTTTGCTTTTCCGGTGCCGCCAGGTAAAAAATTTAATATCTTGCATGTGGATGATGCTATCTATAATCACTGGGCGGCTAATGGAGGCTTTTTTACAAAAGTTAATGGTCCATGGATTGATGCAGCAGTGGCTCAGAAAGCAGATATCATTGTCGTTTCGGATTTGTCGTTGCTTTATAAAGAAAATGGTGTGCTTACAGGCTTTGGTAAAGAAATAAATAGATTGGAATGGAAACACGGATATAGATATAATCCGGTTACGCACATGATGGTGGCTCCCGAAAAAGCAGCTGGACTGCCAGCAAGAACTTTGCAAAGTCAATACATTCCTTAACAATTTAAAATGAATATTAAACTAAACGAAACTTATCAAACAGGTTTACTGGCAAATAATGATCTTCATGCGGGAGGTGTTTTTTTTAGCATTATCTATGTGAATTGTTTGACCTTTTTAGAAGATGGAAAAGTTGTTCTTTCTAAGAAGGTAATTGACGCTTTTCGCCCGATGGATCCACAGGATTTGAAATTTCTCGAAAATTACAGATTTGTTGGTAATTACTATGAGAATGAAAGAGGTTATCTTGTTTGTAACTTCGAGGATATTTTTACCACATTTACAGGTCTTCCAACTATAGATAATCCAGATGTTTTAACATTTCAAGCTTCTGATAAAAGATTATTAAAGCAATGGGGTGAGGTATACGCGTTGACAAACTAAGTTCATTTAATAGATTATTATTTTCTATTGTTCGTAAATGGTTATAAGTCCATTTCCCCTACCTTTATCCCGACAATCCCCATTATGAAGCTCACAATAACCCTCATAACGCTTTTCCTCTCATCCCTCTCCTTTTCCCAGGATTCGCTCGCCAAACGCGTCACTTTCCTCTTCGTCGGAGACGTGATGCAGCACGGTGGGCAAATTGCCGGGGCTTACAATGCGAAGAAAGACAGCTACGATTACCGCGATTGCTTCCAGTTTGTGAAACCCATTATTTCAGGGGTGGATATTGCCCTGGCTAATCTCGAAGCAACGCATGCCGGGAAGCCTTACAAAGGATATCCGCAGTTTTCTGCTCCGCCCGAATTGTCGGAAGCGCTGGTAGATGCCGGTTTCGATGTGATCGTTACAGCAAATAATCATGCCTGCGACGGCGGCGGGAAAGGTGTTGTCGGAACATTGGATCAGCTCGACAAGCTGGGAGTGCAGCACACAGGAACCTTCCGCAGCAAAACCGAGCGAGAGAAAAACTACCCGCTGATGGTCGAAAAGAACGGACTGAAAATAGCTGTTCTGAACTACACTTACGGAACCAACGGACTAACGGTAGCTTCGCCGCTGATCATCAATTACATCGACAGTACGGTGATGAAAGCCGATTTCCGGAAAGCAAAAATGCTCGGTGCCGATGTGATCATTTGTACCGTTCACTGGGGAGAGGAGTACAAGCCGCTTCCGAACGGTTACCAGAAAGAATGGGAAGCCTTTTGTTACCGCGAAGGAGCTGATATGGTTATTGGAAGCCACCCGCATGTGCTTGAACCGGTTGAAGCCAAAACCATTGATGGAAAAGATAAATTAACAGCCTGGTCGCTCGGAAATTTCGTTTCCAATCAGCGGGATCGTTACAAAGACGGCGGAATGATGCTCGGAGCTACGGTTTCCGAAGACAGCTCCAATCTGCACATTACCGATGTTCATCATTATTTCACCTGGGTTTTTCCACGCCAGGAAGCAGTCGTGAAGCCTTATTACATTCTTCCCGAATACGATTACAACGCAGTTCGGCCTGGATTTATCGATGCTGTTTCACTCGAACAGATGAAGTTGTTTTTCAGTGATTCAAAGCAGTTGTTCAATCAGCATTCGAAAGGAACCGTTCATTACGACGGGATCGTTGATCGATCTGTGACCGATGAATACGAATTGTTGCTGAAAGGATACTACGCACTGGAATACACGCTTCCGGCCGGAAAAGACTGGAAAAAGCTCGATGCGCCCGGAAAAACTTATTTTCACAAAGTGCTTGCAGAGGACGGCGATTATCACCTTGTAGCCGGAATGTGTAGCTCTGTTGAACAGGTAACTGAAATCGCGAAAACCCTGGAAACAGAGAACTACCTGGATCCGAAAATAGTTTTTATCTCACCGAACGCATATAAAATCATCTCCGAATGAAAGTAAGCCTGATCGTAGCAATGGATCTCGACAAAGGAATCGGGAAGAACAACGACCTGATGTGGCACCTGCCGGCCGATATGAAGTTTTTCCGCGAAACAACGACCGGTCATATCGTCATCATGGGACGAAAGAATTACGAATCCATTCCGGAGAAATTCCGCCCGTTGCCGGGAAGGGAAAATGTGGTGCTGAGCAGAAGCAAGGATTTCGAAGCGCCCGGATGCCTGGTTTTTCATTCGCTGGAAGATTGCCTGGAGCATTACAAAAACGAAACGGAAAGAACCGTTTTCATCATAGGCGGCGGACAGATCTACAAAGAAGCGTGGGCTAGCGGTCAGGTTTCGGAGATTTTCGCTACACTGGTGAACGACCGCTTCGGCGCAGATACCTTCTTCCCGCTGGTCAATATTGACGACTGGAAAATCGACAAGCTGTATACGCATCCTGCCGATGAAAAACACGTGGCGTCTTTCGAGGTTTTCAGATACGCAAAGAATTTTCACCAGGGATAATTGTCCCGGGATTCTTTTGATCCACCGTAGGCTCAGGATGCATCCTGAGCCTACGGGAAGATTAATTGCAATTCCTACTTAAAAAGACGAATGACTGGAGACTAACGACTATAATTAGTTGTCAACATTTCATCGGAAATCCCCTGATTAACCCCAATTTTGTAACTCTATGAAGTTATGCATTGCCGAAAAGCCAAGTGTTGCCCGCGATATCGCTGAAGTGATAGGGGCAAAGCAGCGCAATGACGGTTTCTATGAAGGAAACGGTTATTGGGTTACGTGGACTTTCGGGCATTTGTGTACACTCAAAGAGCCGCACGACTACAACGAAAAGTGGAAATACTGGAAATTGGAAGACCTGCCGCTGATTCCCGAGAAATTCGGGATCAAGCTCATAGAGGACCAGGGAGTGAAAAGACAATTCGCAGTGATCGAAAAACTGGTAGAGCTCTGCACCGAGGTCATTAACTGCGGAGATGCCGGGCAGGAGGGAGAGCTGATTCAGCAATGGGTGCTCGCCAAAGCCAAATGCCGCGTTCCGATCAAGCGTTTGTGGATCAATTCACTCACCGAAGAAGCCATCCGCGAAGGATTTCAAACACTCAAAGAAGGATCGCAATACAAAAACCTTTATGCTGCCGGTAGTGCCCGCGCAATCGGCGACTGGCTGCTGGGAATGAATGCCACACGCCTGTTTACCAAGAAATTCGGCCAGGGCAAAGCCACACTTTCCATCGGAAGGGTGCAAACTCCTACTTTGGCGATGATCGTTGGCCGACAGAAAGAAATAGACGCCTTCCGATCGGATGAATACTGGGAATTAAAAACGGTTTACCGCGCAACGGAATTCGGGGCGGTGATCGATCGTCTTAAATCCCAGGACCGCGCAGAAAAAGGACTGGCTTACCTGAAGGAACATCCGTTTGAGATCACTTCCTTTGAACAGAAAGAAGGAAAAGAAGGAAATCCGCGGCTGTTCGATTTAACTTCTTTGCAGGTCGAGTCGAATAAGAAGCATGGTTATTCAGCCGAAGAAACACTGAAATTCATCCAGTCGCTCTACGAAAAGAAATGTGTCACGTATCCGCGTGTCGATACGACTTACCTGTCCGAAGACCTTCATCCGAAGATTCCCGGGATCATGAAGGGACTGGTGCATTACCAGCGTTTCACGGCTCCGTTAATGGATAAGCCGATCCCGAAATCGAAGACCGTTTTCGACGATAAAAAAGTAACCGATCACCACGCGATCATTCCGACCGGCATTCAGCCAAGTGGAATTACTCCTCCGGAACAGCAGATCTACGACATGATCGTTCGTCGTTTCGTGGCCGCTTTCTACCCGGAATGTAAGGTTTCCAATACGACCGTTCTCGCAAAGGTTGGCCAGATCGATTTCAAAGCTACCGGAAAACAGATCATCGAGCCGGGCTGGAGAGTTGTCTGGGAAGAAACCAAAGAAGATTCCGATTCGAAAAAGCCGGAGAAGCCCGAGCAGGTTATGCCGGATTTCGTTGCGGGAGAATCGGGGCCGCACGAGCCGGTTATTCACCAGGGGAAAACAAGCCCGCCTAAGTCCTATACCGAGGCAACATTGCTGCGGGCTATGGAAACCGCCGGTAAACAGGTCGAAGACGAAGAGATCCGCGACATGATGAAGGAAAATGGTATCGGCCGTCCTGCAACACGCGCCAATATCATCGAGACGCTGTTCCGTAGAAAATACATTGAGAAAAAACGCAAGAACCTTATTCCGACGCCTATCGGGATGAGCCTCATCGATACGATCCAGAACGAGCTGCTGAAAAGCGCCGAGCTCACCGGTCAGTGGGAGCGCAAGCTTCGACTGATCGAAAAGGGAGAATACGATCTCGAACAATTCAAACAGGAACTAACCGTCATGGTAAGAACACTGACCGATGAGGTGATCTTCTCCCAATCGCCGGTCCGGTTCCAGCTGGAAACCCAGGCCGTGGAAGCTCCGAAGGAGAAAAAAGAAAGAAAGCCGAGAACGCCGGCGGAGAAAGTATCGCTGTCGTCGCTCGATTGCCCGAAATGCAAACAGCACAAGCTGGCAGAAGGAAAAACCGGTGTCGGCTGTTCCAATTACCGCGTCTGCGGATTCCTGGTCCCTTATGAATTACTGGGTAAGAAGCTCACGGAAAAACAATTGCTGGACCTGGTTCAGAAGGGAAAAACAACCAAAATAAAAGGGCTGATGATTCCCGGAGCTGCCCAGGTCACTGAAGGAGCCATCGCTTTTGATGAGACTTTTAATGTGACAGTGATTTAGGAATTGAAAATATAAAATTGAAAGAATGGGTCTCACGATCTCAGGTAGAATCAATTCTTTCGAACGACTCCTTTGGCCCTTTTGGGAATCGTGAATCTTTTAAATTTCCAATTTTATATTTTCAATTAGCGAAGTTGCCTTCGCTTAGAATCTAAAGCCGATCGTTGCCTGTCCCCAGACATTTTTATACCTCGGTGTTTCAGAAGAGCCGTCGCCTGCATTATTGAACAGGTCCCATCCAACTCTTGCACCGATCACAAGGTGATTCACATTGATATCGAGCCCGCCGACAAAGCATACCGTGTTTTTGCGGATATCGTCATTGCTGAATTCTTCCTGGTCTTCATTCGTGAAATCTCCGTTTGTGAACTTGTCATTACGCGATAACAGGTAGGAGAATTGCGGGCCGGCCATAATCGTAATGGCTTCTACCGGTTTCAAACTGAAGAAAACCGGAATATCGAGATAGTTAAGCGTGCGTGTTACCTGGTAAGAATCGCCAAAGAACGACCCGGATGCCTGGAATCCTTTTTGAGAGAACAAGACCTCCGGCTGGATTCCGATCACCGGCCCTATGGGAATAGTCAGGAAGGCTCCGGCAGCCAGTCCAAGCTTGGCATCAGCATCAAATTCTTCGCCCTCCGAATCGTAAACGTTGGATAGATTGGCCCCGATCTTCAATCCGCCGGTAAATCGCTCGCGGTAAGCTTCCTGTGCATTGGTGGTTGCTGCAATGGTAACGATCATTGCAAATGCAAGCGTTATTTTTGGGTTTTTCATAAGATCCTGATGAGTTTGCTGACGAATGCCTAATATGGACCTGGCAGTATGGTTTCGTCGCGCTGTGAGTAAGCTGTCCGCTTTGGACAGTACAAAGGTGCTCACAACAACGGCTTGCAGTGTTATACAATTACGGCAGTATGTTACACGATGGGAGGAGTGCGCTTATCCAGCCCTTATGAATTTTCAACCTGATAATTCATAATTCCTCAGATATAGATCAGCCTTCTCATCAGCATCTCTTTCCTGGATTTCGAAACCGGGATCGCCGTTCCGTCTTTCAACACCAGCATCGCATCTTCTTTGTTGAAACGCTTTACTTCCGAAATATTGACCAGGTAGGAGTGGTGTACCCGCATGAAATTCTGCTCGGGAAGAATGTACTCGAACATTTTCAGGTTCTTTGAGCTGATAATGTTGCCGTTCTGCAACTTTACCTCGGTGTACTTGCCGTCAGCTTTCAGATAGTAGATGTCTTTGGTATCGATGTAATCGATCCCGTCCATGCTGGAAATCCCGATCTTGTCCTGGAAAACCGGCGGATTCACAGAAAGCTGCTGCTGATCGTTTTCAATCGTACTGATCTCGCGGATGCGGGCAATGCAATTCTTCAGCTCTTCCACGTTTACCGGTTTCAGCAGGTAGTCGAAGGCGCCTTTCCGAATAGCGTCGATTGCATATTTCTCGTAGGCTGTAATAAAAATGACCCGTGTATCGAAGGAAACATCGTCGAGAACGTCAAAACCGATTCCATCCTGGAGCTGAATGTCCAGGAACAGAAGATCCACGATCTCTGCTTTTAAGATTTTCCTGGCGTCCTGAACGGATGGTACGCTTCCAATGATCTCGGCTTCGGGAAAGTAAGTGTTGATCAGCGTTCCCAGGCCGTCCCGGCTTAATTTGACATCATCTACTATCAGGGTTCTCATGTTCAGCCGGTTCGTTTACAATCTTACCGAAAGTAATGATTATTTCTGTTCGGATATCGTTTTCAAGGGTTTTAAGCTCGTGCATCGAAAAGGCAATGTTCCAGTCGTAGATCTCGTTTTTCAGGGCAAAACGCTCCTTCAGCAAAGACATTCCGACCGACTCATGACCTTCCTGCTTGGTGGCTGAAAGTCCGGGACCATTATCGCAGACACGGAAAACGAAATTCTCTTCCGTTTCATCCAGGTAGATCGTCAGGATAGGGAAAGGCTCGGTTGTTTTTCTCAATCCGTGCAGGATAGCATTCTCTACGAAGATCTGGAAGAACAGGGTCGGCGTTTTGATCTGGTTAACAGGCGTTTTCAGGTTGTTGATAAGCCTGAACTCAAACCCGTTATCGAATTGCAGCTGCTCGAGCTCGATGTATAGCGTCGTTGCCCGTAATTCTATATCGAGGGTCGTGATTGGCTGCCGCAAAAGGTCCAGCGTCATGCGCATCAGGGACGAAAAATCGGAGAGGTACTTGTTGGCCCGGTCGACATTCCCCGAAATGAATAAAAACTGGATGGTGTTGAGGCAGTTAAAAATGAAGTGCGGATTCATTTGTGAACGTAGCGCGTCCATTTCCAGGATCCTCAGCTGCTGCTTCATGCTGTTGGCAACGTGTTTCCTACGCTGCGCCTGGCGGGTAAAATACGCTGTTGTAAAAATAACCAGTCCGCCCGCCAGCAATTCCAGAAACAAATAGAGGATCCACATATTCGGGTACTTGCGGGAAACGCTTACAGGAAGGTAAAGCGTTCTTTTTCCGGAGGTGAGCCTGATCTCCAGCTGGTAATTTCCTGCGGGAAGGTTATCCAGTGTTATCTGGCGGTTGTGAACGCTTGTCCAGTCGTTGCGGTAGCCTTTGATGCGGTATTCGAAATTCAGAACGCGTTCCGTTGAAAAGGAGGGAAGCGTGAACTGGATCTGAACGAAATCACCTTCTCTCAGGTCAAGCTGCGAGCTGTTCAGATCGGTCGTTTGTTCATTCACGGCAATTTTTTCGAGCAGTATCTGGCCAAGAGAGTTGTTAAACGACGCATTCGACAGCGGCTCTATGATCAGCGGACCGCCGAGACTCGAGAACATGATCTTTCCGTTGGGAAGCAGGTAGCCTTTGTTTTGTGTCCGCGAATTGAATTCGACCGTATGCAGGCCGGTTTCGTAGCGGTAATGATTGATGAGCAGAAAATCACTCTTTTTATCGAAACTGTGGTTCAGATCGCTCATATTCAACTGAACGATCCCGTTATTGGAAGTCACCCAGAGCTGGCCGAACGTATCCTCGATCATGCTCCAGCAATTCTGAAGCTGTGCCGGAACACGCAAAAGCTTTTCGAGTTTCCCTGTGATCGTGTGGTAGCGAAGAATTCCGTTTCCAGCCGTACCGATCAGCAGGTAAGGAGAATTTCTAACCTCGTGCAGCGACCTGAAATCGGCTTTGTCAATAACGTGCTTTCCGTTAACGTACTTCCATTCCTTATCGGAATA
>Ga0247810_10002268_pt1 | contig 10796 bp, 7 predicted proteins | sample UWRJL119311C1_FD_179918 | JGI IMG/M metagenome (GOLD analysis project Ga0247810, IMG submission 179918) | Plant litter microbial communities from Arlington Agricultural Research Station in Wisconsin, United States - UWRJ-L119-311C-1 | ecosystem: Environmental > Terrestrial > Plant litter >...
CAATGATGCAGATATTGTAGCTGGACAAGGCACTATTGGTCTTGAGATCTTAGAGCAATGCTCTGAGGTTGACAACATTTTCATCTCCTTGGGTGGCGGTGGGCTTGTCAGTGGAATTGGATCAATCATGAAAGCATTCAATCCAAGGACAAAGATCTGGGGTATAGCTGCAAAGAATTCGATGGCTCTAGCAGCATCTATACGCGCTGGAAAAGTAGTGGAGACCAAGCACCTGCCGACCTTGGCAGAGGGAGTGGCTGGAGGCATGGACGAGGACAGCTTAACCCTGCCAATTGCGATGTCTGTGGTTGACGAGATTGTGGAGTGTAGTGAGGAAGACATTGCAATTGCTTTAAGAAGTTTGGCAATTGAGGAAAACATGATTGTGGAGGGAGCAGCTGCCTTGGCTTTGGCTGGTTTTAATCACGTTACTCCGTATGTCACAGGTCAGACAAGTATAATTATACTATGCGGTGGCAATGTGCATGCGGATGACATACGTACTGTCATATACGGATTAGAGAAAGCGAAACCAGATTTCGAGTCAGCTTGAAATAGGGAACACACACAGGCCCAATATTGGGTTGAGACTTGGAACATTGAAGCCGATTAATCACGTACTAAAGCGCAAGTCGCTTTTTGAAACATGAGGAACACTGATAAAGTACAAACCGTATTGCGTGACATATATGTTACACAAAGCTACGTGCGCCTCCGAGGCCGCTCCATATTTCTTACGAGCCATAAAGCTCCATCGTCGCCCTCGACGTCTTGTGGCATTTCCAAGACATTGCCTTCTGCAAACAGCTCCCTGATCGAAGTCGATTTCCCGCGGCAAGTTGCGATCAGCTTAATCATTTTCCCAACTTCGTGCACGGTGCGAAGCAATCTTCTCAGAATCGTAAAGATGTTGTTTGATGTCTCTCCAACTTCATATTGGTCGATCTCATCTATGATGATTGTGAAAATAGAGGATGCGGGGAGCTGTGCGACGAGCTCTCGAAAGGTTCTTGTCAAAGAATTAAGGGTGAAATCAGCGACGTGGTGCCAGTCAGCCTTCTTCATGAAAGAGAAGTCCACAACCAGGTTTCGACGCCGCAACTGCCACACCAGCTGACCGATGAGACTTGCCAGCATTTCCCTTGGAATATCGATCAGATCCTTACTGTCAGTATAGGCTTGAGGATGTCGATGATTATCACCGAACCACCTGACAACGAACGCTTGAGAATCCAGATCCATAGTCACAGAAAGCTGTGCACACACCAAAGAGAAAGGCGAAGAACCCTCGTTCGCCGCTAGATCTGTGTTGCCATTGACGAGTAAAGCGGATGACTGAGGCCCGGAAAGCCATTCTCTAAATGCATCATGGTTGATCATTATCGAAGCACGTGCGGCATCCACAGGGTTTAGCATGTACCCCTCATCGAGGGCAGCAGTTTCCTCTCGTTCTATAACAGCCATGTCAAAGTTGAGAAGAGACAAAAGTTTGCTAGAATTTTTTTCAGACTTTTTATGTAGTTGAAATTCATCTACATTAATTAGCTTCTGAGTGGAAGACTACGATCTCAGGACCACAGCAGACATACTCCGTTGGAACAGGTCTTGAAGACTTGTGGTAGACAATGCCGGAGAACTGTTTCGAAAAGTGTCTGTGTTCGATCATAGTGTTAGTCATCGTGTGAGTACAATATTTAACACTATAGAAGTGTTAAAACCACTGACCTGACGTTGGTAACTCCAGGAGACGATTCTGATCAACCGCTGCCATTAGGTTACTCCAGAAAGTTCTGTAGAATGCTAGTCCAGATTAGTCGCTTGTTCAACTTAATCTTGATATTTCTGCATGGTCCATAATCCCAAGTTCGAAGAAAAAGGGAGCCTAACTTTGTCCAACTCGTTGCTGAGATTGCTGCATACTCAACATGTCAATCGACATTTGATCCAACTTTCTGTCCATGTTGCTGGTGAGATCCTGGATAATCATGACATTGTCATCCATCTTAGCCTGTCTTATGGCTAAACATTTACTTGCTTCGATCTGAATCTTGCTCGATTGCCTTCGTACTTCGTCTAACGCATTTGTCAAGTTTTCTTTAAAAGATGTCTGTGCGAAGAGGACCCCAAAGGACTTTTCTATACAATTTGCGAGTCAGACACTTTTTCTTAAGGGCAAAAAGAATGCGAAAGAGTTGCGAAGAGCAATTGTAACAAGAAAGCAGTATACCAAGAAATCACGTACTTGTCGAGCTTTCTGCGAAGAACAGCATAATCTGAGTCAAAGCTCTCAGGATTGCGAGATAAAGATCAAATGTCTTCCTAACAAGACGATGGTCTTTTGTACGCCTGTAAATATCGACGTAGTCTTTGGCGTCTTCCATAAGTTCAGGGAACTCGGTGAGCGCATCGAAGATGGCTTCCTCCACTTCGAGATATCGACTTGCTGCCTAAATCGTTTGTTAGTAGTAGATAACACAGTGTCTATAACCTTGAGACTGATCCCTTACTCCGATAGCCAAACTAAAGACACCACATATGCCAGCTCCATAGTCACCAGAAGGTAGTAAACCGATCCAAGCTTGCAACGTATCTGAGTTACTACCGACTGCTCGAAGACAATTTTTCCGCTTGGTGTTACCAGATATCATTTTCCACTGGTCTGAAGTTATTTCTACTTCAGATAACACGTGCTTCCATGAGCAGAACTTGAGGCTCTTGGCTACGTATTTGCCCTTTGACCTTTTCTGTATCCTGAGCTGGACTTTCTCCATTAACGCAAACAAGTTTCGTAATTCGTCGTTCGCCGCTTGGAACATATCTTTGCTAAGAGTTCGTATGTCTTGGTACATGTTGTGGCTTGTATGTTGATGTAACGTACCTGACTTGCTGTTCGCTTTGCCCTACTTCGACCGAGACAAACTCATCAAGAGGCGGGGAGTATACCAGGCTCATGTTCTGATTTGTAGCTTTGAGGTTTTCTTCGACGAACCTGGCAGCCTCATTGTCAACAATAGGCGGTCGAGTCAATATGTATGCTTCCCGTGACTCTGTGTCCATGTTGATAGGTGGGGGTAACGTGATCGATGAACGCCCGAAGCATTGAAGTGTATCACGTACAAAATAATCAAGATGATGTGGAAACTTGACGACCTGTGTCTGTCTTATTGTGATAACAGAAAATATACAAGCGAAGGTAGCAAGTTCCCCTCACAATCATTGTGCAGGTGTGATTGGTCTGTCGTACCTCAGCCCTGTTCTCGACTGGGGTCAGTACCAGACATGAGTAACATGAAATTTCAATCCACACAACCGTACCAATCAAGTGTCACACTATTGCATAAGCGCCAGCATGTTACCAGTGGTGCTACAAAAGCACTCTTCCGCATGATATACTCGGTGTCATCGTTCTACTTGCTTAATCTTCAGCAAATCACAAGGCTTTCAAGAAAGATTCTCTGCAGCTCGTAAGAAAACTAGCCATGAAGGGGATCACAATATGAACTTCTGTGGTGCGTACACCCCGGGCTCTGCTTACCAATAGCTTCAATCGGCACCCTTAATATGCTTAAGGTATGTATTTAAGCTGTGTCCAGCACAAAAGATGACACGTTGATGGAATGACAACGGTTCTTGGTAGTATAACTTCTGACTAACGTGTTAGGACCAAAATATACCATCATTAATGCCAAACAAAAGTTGCGGAAGCAAGAAATATGGTCGACCTGGATGGTAGCCTGCAGGGAGAATCCGATACCTCGAAAATTGCAATGCATTCTGCACTACCTGACAATGTTTCAACACATATATCCGATAATGTGACGACCATGAACTCAACAGTGGAAGAAGAGTTGGACAATGACATGGGAACGATACATCAGACCTTAGCAAAAGAGGCTAATCTCTATAAGACGCTCGCTCAAGCAGTTTTTAAGGAAACTGAAGAAGATGTATATGAGGCAGAGAAAATTGTCCGAGAAGTTTCTTACGGCGATGTGCATTCAACTCAACAATTGAAACTGGAGCGCGATAGGACCAAACTTCGAAGAAGTCAAGCTTTGATACATGTGTCCTATACGGATATGCGAATTGAAGTCTTAGAATCCCAAGTCAAGGCACTTCGAAAACTAATCAAAGATCTCCCTGAGGACTTTGTATTCGATAAGCTCCCGAAAAACCCAGTTTTCAAGCATTCATTTGAGCTGACGGACTTCCAAAGATTCGAGATTGATGAGAACACCAAAACTATACCATGTCATTTACGGCCCGCCTTGGAGGGGCTGGTGTCTTCCACCAACACTCACACTATAACAAGCGACAAGACAGATTCGGCCTCTGATAGCAGTCCGAGACTCATCGTCGAGCGCTTACGGATCAGAGCATTTCCCCTACTGGAGCATCTCGATACAATCACAGGTCAAGCTACAGCCATTTCGAAATCGACTGCTGCTTTGCATTCTGTTGCAAATCCTTCCGCGTTTGTCATGATCCAACCGTTCAAGACGCTTGTGACTTTCAATGAAAGTATACGCGCAAGTGAAATCGTTCTGAAGAAGAAGTTGGACGATACAAAGGCAACAAGAGCAGCAGACGCCTCGAACGCGCAACAAGTGAAAGACGGTAGGGATGATTCCGCTGAGACCGTGGAAATGTCAGTTCCGGAGAATGATCACAAGCACTCAAAGGTACGTTCTATACGCACACAGAGTGTACCCACGGGTGAAAACGGGCTGACATTTTGTTGAAGCTCGAAAAGGAGTACGACGATGAGGATCTCCTACAAGACCTAAGACTCTTGATCAACTTCATGGACATTTACATCGACCCTCTTCTTGAGCTCCGGAAGAGAGTCAAAGCTGGTACTCAGACTGACATCCATTTCCACGAACTCTGGCATCTCTTCCATGTCGGAGATGATATTACAAAGTCTGCCGACCTTGCTAAAAACCATGTGAGAGCATTCCGTATCCTCAACGTTACCGGCGGCAGAGATATTCTCTCGCCACAGCTCGATCCAGGCGGGTTGATACAGAAAGCGAATAATGGATTCATTATCGATGCTTATAACCTGGAGTTCGATGGCAGACATTTCGGACCAAGATTGCATCACTTCTCTATTCCCAAATTTCAAGGCCCGCGGCCGATAAAATCACTGCCAGTGTTTCCGTTGAATTGGGCGTCAACTTCCAAATCACCTCGAGAGCATCTGCTCGAGCAAGGACAAAGATACCTAGATATAATCAGCTCGTCTTACAGTCATAAAACATTCATCGGCCGAACACTTGATGATAGTCCGGAAGAGATTGACGCACAGGTTATTGTGGATGTAGCAATGGCCCTGAATAGAAATCCTAAATGGCAAACTGATCTTCGATATGACGAAAGCCAGTTGACTGCACCCGACTTGCGAGAAACACGCCAGCAGCCCCATTGTAAGCATACTTATGAGGGTTGCTGTGGGAGCGATGTTATAGAACCTGATCTGAAACAAAGTAAGACAGATCTGCATCAATATTTGAAGGTTCACGGACACCGACTGGGCCCATTGTCCGCCGCAGATCTCGTAGATAACGACAAGGTTCTCCTGCCTGATTGGGTCTATGGCTTTGTTCTAAGAAATCGACAATGGGTGGCAATGCAAACCAAAGATCTGTTTGAGGTTCAATATCGGAACACATTCGAAAGTTTGGTTTTACCAAAAGAATATCAGCAAACGGTGCAAGCCTTGGTCGTCAATCATGCCAAAGACGCAAGTAGCGAGTCGCAAGACAAGGCCTCCCTGGGAAGCTCGATCGAACTCGTTCGTGGGAAAGGCAAAGGATTGATAATCCTTCTACATGGCGACCCAGGAGTTGGAAAGACATCCACAGCTGAATGTGTAGCAGATCTTACAAAGAGACCCTTGTTCCCAGTCACATGTGGTGATATCGGCGAAACGGCATCGGAAGTCCAGACCAACCTGGACTCCAGCTTTCAACTGGCCCATAGATGGGGCTGCGTTCTCCTGCTTGACGAGGCAGAGTAAGCTTCTGCATCTTAAATGATATGACTCTTCACTAACGACTCACCAGCGTTTTCATGTCCAAAAGGTGAACTTGCGACAGCGATGTTGACAATCATCAACGGCTGACTTTTGCACTCAGAAATAAAAGCGATCTCAGACGGAATGCTGTGGTATCGATCTTCCTCCGCACCCTGGAGTATTACAGCGTATGTCTCATTGCGTCTGAAACTGTATTACAGCTAACACAATTAAGGGTATTCTCTTTTTGACGACGAATCGTGTAGGCACAATTGATCTGGCCTTCAAATCGCGAATTCATGTTGCGTTGAGATATCCTCGACTCGAGTTGAAGGCCACCATGAAGCTTTACAAGCTGCTTATTGCGCGTACAATAGCCGAACAGAAAGAAGCCAACAGGCTTGAGTTTGAAGTCGATGAGAAGGAAATTCTAAGATTTGCCAGAAGGCATTTCCGTTCTCTTGATGAGGACGCAAAATTGGCAACGTGGAATGGCCGACAAATTCGTAACGCTTTCCAAACAGCCATTGCTCTTGCTGAGTATGACTCTCGACAACCACGTACAGACAAAATTGTTCTCGGCAAGGCGCAGTTCGTAAAGGTAGCCAAAGCGTCTAAAGAGTTCGATGAGTACATGACGCAAACACAAGGCGCAACTGAAGCTCAACTTGCCCATCGAGAACAGCTGAGATATGATGCCAGCGGAACACTCCACCAAAATCCAATTATGGGAACATCATTCGATGCAAAGATTGACAAAAGATATACCAAGAAAAAGGCTATCTCGTACTCAGATTCTTCGTCCGAGGAGACTTCTGAGGAGGACTCAGACGATAACGATGACTCAGACGAGGACAGTGACGAAGATGATGATCCTGGCACGCGTACTGCTTCTAATAAGAAATCTAAGTCGCGTTCGTTCGTGGAGAAGCCAAAGAAGAAGAAAAAGAAGAGCGGATCGAAAGGCATGAAGTCGAAGGAAGAGTCCAGTGACGAGGATGACAGCGAAGAATCTGAAGATATCAAGAAACCACAAAAGAAGGTCAAGACAAGAGACTAATCAGGTCTACAAGCTACTGAAAGCAGAGACCACGGGGCGAAGAGGTAGCTGATCCTGATCGTATACAATTGCATTCTCGAAACTCGTGGTTTCGATCCGCGTCGACGTGAGCACCCAGTCTTGACAACATGCAATGACAATATCCTCCAAAGCGTGCTTCTGAATGCCTGGAGATATGCTGAAACACTGAATTGCTCTTGCAGACGCTGCGAACGCAGCGATCGACCGTTGACTTGAATGATTTTGCAAACAAGTGTGTGGAGGAATGAAAATGTCAGCGGCACGAAGACGAGAAACGATGAATATACACGTGACAAAAGCCACATTCTTCAAGTATGGCGACGAGGCTTATGAAAAAATAAAGCAGAATAACCTAAGTCACGAGAATGTCTTCTCACAAAAGATTATTGTGTACGTTACCTTACCGTCTAGCGTGACAATTATTGCACCGTCAGAAGTTTCACGTGTAGTCGCGTCAGGAAGCTTGGCGAGAACACCTCAGCATGAACAACTAATTATGATTGAATATCAGTACATTCATGATGGTGCTACGACAACACATTGCTGGTTGCTTGATGAAAGCAGTGATTCTCTCGATATGTTTATTTGCACTTCGCACTCATGCTAGCGCTGGAGATAGATTGCCAGAGTTTCGGCATTGCGTAGATGTATTGCAGTTCACTTTTCTTATTGATCTCGGCACTGACAGTCTACGAACAGGTCTGCAAAAACGAGAATTGCGTTGATGGCTCTACGGCCAAGCCAGAGATATGTGAGTACAGTATGTAATACGTGTATCTACGTGGGTTGACCATCCCCAGCGGCTTGGAGTCGACTTCTGCTCTGGGACTGCCCCTCCGAATGCGATTATACCTGCCAACACATCATAACCGACGCACGCATTGAAGCAGGCGAAGCGATCCTCCAATTCCACGGCAAATGGCCATTCGAGCGATTTATCGGCATACAAGAACCATGTTCAGTCATGTTCTCCTTCTTTAATTTCTACGCGCACTTCAATGGGCTGCAAATCATAAAGGAGGTTATACCATTGTCGTATCCTCTACGGAAGTACTACGTTTGGCTGTCATACTTTGGAATGGCGAGCTGGGTCTTCAGCATGATGTTTCACACCAGAGACTTCAACACGACGGAACAGCTGGACTACTTTGCTGCGGGAGCTAGTGTGTTGTATGGCTTCTACTACACACCGATACGCGTTTTCAGATGGGACCAGAAAGGGGAGAAGGGGGATTCGTTCCTGCGGATGTGGGGATACCTTTGCGTGGCCATGTTCATCGCTCACGTCACATACCTCAAGATGTGGAGTTGGGACTACTCATATAATATGGCTGCGAACGTCATCATTGGGCTGATGCAAAATTCTTTGTGGACATGGTACAGTTTCAAGAAGTATCAGAAAAGTGGTGAATCATTCGCATTTCTTCCTGGTGTAGTTGTGGTGTTTTTGTTGTTGGCTATGAGCTTGGAATTGCTGGATTTTCCACCAATATATGGACATTTGGACGCGCATAGTCTTTGGCATCTCGCAACGGTATTCCCTACTGTCATCTGGTACAAGTAAGTGTTTTTACGGCTAGTCTTGTGGATCTTGCTAATTGCTGCAGCTTTCTGGTGCAAGACGCGCAAGATGATCTGGTGGAGAAGCGACTCAAATCTTGACATTAGAATTGCCAGAAGTCGACAACCAATTTCCTTTGGGTGCCATTCAGAAGACATACATCACCAATGAACTTGTTGTACACAATGGTGGATCTCACTCATGGTCTTTGACGGTGTATGTATCGCTTGTATTTTATCCGTTTCTGCCTACATTTCCGCCTTGATAATGAACCAGTGCCTCTAGAATTGCTTCCAAACCTAAGTTTGTGCATCAAGTGCTGCCTCAGCAGCCAGTGCACGCTTTCTCCAGTATCGAAGAAGATGATCGATCTGTGGCTCAGCTTCGGCCTCAGCATCACGCTTTCGCCAGTAGCGAAGGAGATGGTCGATTTGTGGTTCTGCTACTGCCTCTCGCTTATCTGATAGTCGAATGGTATCAGCTATCTGGTCTTTTTCGATATGTTCAAAACTTACCCTCAGCGGCTGGGGCTGCATCACGTTTGCGCCAGTATCGAAGCAAGTGGTCAATCTGCGGCTCTGGTGCGGCCTCACGCTTGTCTGTTTGAATCAGTGTAAGATTGTGTTTACTCCCTCCTCGTGTCAAATGGCATACCTTCAACAGCAGCGACATCACTTTTTCTCCAGTATCGTAGGAGATGGTCGATCTGAGGCTCTGGAGCACGCTTGTCTAGGACAATGATTATTTAGCCAGGATTAACTTCTCGATAATTTTTCGTCCTCACCTTCGACGGCTGCTTCAGCTTTTGGTACAGCAACACTCCAGGCTGAGCTAGTGAAAGCAAGGACAGCAAGAGCGGAAGAGAACTTCATGATGATAGATTTAACAGATGGTGGATGTTGTGTGTAACCTCTCAGGTACTGCCCGAGTGTGGTCCTATATATGTTTCTGGATTGAGTTCTGCTTCTATGAGCGTGTCTTGGTCTCTGCTTGTTTAGGAAGGTGCTCGAGCTGGTATTAGGAAATGTGACTGGCGGTGTCTACATTGACTTGTAGTCCAGCACGTCAGGAATGTGGTTTCGCCACAATAGCTGCGACCAGGTCTCGAATCTTGGTTCTTCACGGCTTAAGGTATTCTTACTGCAGGCTCGATTCAAGTCATCATGCCTTAAGAATATATTGTATTCTGCCGAAATACCCCATTGTTGCTTGTACTATTCGACATTTGCAGCACGCGTGGTTGTTGTGCCGCATGGCAACATCAAATGCCCCTCAATCACGTCTTCCTTCTTGAAATGGAAAGGATGTCCATCGTTGCTTCCAGCGCTACTCCCATCTTCCGGTATCTTTGTCGAGCTCCAGAACGCGAGAACCGTGTCTATCTATCATCACAGTGTTGTTGACGCAAGTCAACGCGAACCAGTGCACTTACAGGGAGCTAATAGCAGAACTCATATTGGCCACCTCAGCCCAGCTTTCCCCAAAGATAACTGGCGATCGTGCAAGACCCAGGACCACCCGTGTGAGATAACGACAAAGCACGCGACGCTCAGACTCGCTAGATCCACAGGCTGTGCGGCACAGCTGGGAATCAGCACACCCGCATCTTAGCTGTTGTATTAACAAGCTTAAAAGCAAAGGAAGCTTAAACGAGTTTTGCTTACTTGTCCCAGTGTTTGCGAGGTACTCCACAAAAGCTTACCTACGCCACTTTACACCTTCCTTACATAGCAGGACTTACGAGAAATGACATTGCTTGCGCCGCAGAGCAACAGATCAACCCCGCCTTCCCGCAGTTTTGCCGATAAGGTGCGATTTGCCGACTCAGACCGGAATCACTACCGCAATACTGCACAATTGCAACTATTAACGTTACATCTCCGAGAGAAGGATTTGCCAAAGGGAAGAAGAGATGAATACGCTTCGTAGTCGCCACAGTTACGACGAAACACACTCCTAGTCGTTGCAGGACCACATCACCGAGCGTCTATCAGCAATGACGAACGCCCACTCTACCTCTCTCATGCCGGCATGCTCAGAGAGACGTTTATGCATGTATGAAATGACTCAATTCGGCGTTTGTGAGGCCCAGCCAGGTATTCAGCTTCCTAAATTGGAAGCTGGTGCTCACTTAA
>Ga0247810_10002269_pt1 | contig 10792 bp, 10 predicted proteins | sample UWRJL119311C1_FD_179918 | JGI IMG/M metagenome (GOLD analysis project Ga0247810, IMG submission 179918) | Plant litter microbial communities from Arlington Agricultural Research Station in Wisconsin, United States - UWRJ-L119-311C-1 | ecosystem: Environmental > Terrestrial > Plant litter >...
CCAGAAACTTTAATGACGAAGGTTTTGATCGTGTTGATTTTGAAGAAATAGCAGACATTTATGTTATCAATACATGCTCAGTTACTGAGAATGCTGATAAGCAATTTAAGCAGGTCGTAAAAAAAGCAATGAAACTTAACGATAAAGCTTTTGTAGCGGCAGTAGGCTGCTACGCACAATTAAAACCGGAAGAATTAGCGGCTGTTGATGGCGTTGATTTGGTTCTTGGTGCTACCGAAAAATTTAAAATTACCGATTATATTAATGATTTGAGTAAAAATGACATGGGTGAGGTTCACTCATGCGAAATTGCCGAAGCTGATTTTTATGTGGGTAGTTATTCTATTGGAGACAGAACCCGTGCTTTCCTGAAAGTTCAGGACGGTTGCGATTATAAATGTACCTATTGTACGATTCCGTTAGCAAGAGGAATTTCAAGAAGTGATGCTTTAGAGAATGTATTGCAAAATGCCAAAGAGATTTCGGCTCAAAATATCAAAGAGATTGTTTTAACCGGAGTAAATATTGGTGATTACGGAAAAGGAGAATTCGGGAACAAAAAACACGAAAATACTTTTCTTGATTTAGTTCAGGCTTTGGATAAAGTTGATGGAATCGAACGTTTAAGGATTTCATCAATAGAACCTAATTTATTGAAAAATGAAACGATAGAATTTGTTTCTAAAAGCAGAACTTTTGTACCTCATTTTCATATTCCGTTGCAATCAGGAAGTAATGATATTTTAAAATTAATGAAACGTCGTTATTTACGTGAAGTCTATACAGAACGAGTAAACAAAATTCGTGAAGTAATGCCACACGCTTGTATTGGTGTTGATGTGATTGTAGGTTTCCCTGGTGAAACTGATGAGCATTTCTTAGAAACGTATCATTTCCTTAACGAAATGGATATTTCGTACTTACACGTATTTACCTATTCTGAAAGAGACAATACCGAAGCAGCAAATATGCCAGGAACTGTTCCTGCAAATGTTAGAGCAAAACGAAGCAAAATGCTACGCGGATTATCCGTTAAAAAACGTCGTGCTTTCTATGAAGGCCAATTAGGATCTAACAGAACGGTTTTGTTCGAAAGTGAAAATAAAGAAGGATATATTCACGGTTTTACCGAAAACTACGTAAAAGTAAAAACACCATGGAACCCGGAATTGGTAAATACATTACAAGAAATTAACCTGACAAAAATCGACGAAGACGGAAGTGTTCGTTTAGAATTTTTAAATAAATTGGCAGAAGCATAAAAGATATAGTTTGTGTGCAAAGTTTGTCATTGCGAGGATCGAAGCAACCACACTAATAAAAACAGAAAAGCCCTTTGTAAGAAGGGCTTTTCTGTTTTTTGAGAACTTTGTCAAAGTTTCAAACTTTGACAAAGTTGAAACGTTAGTTATATTTAGAATAAATTCTATTTCTGATCTTCTAGAATTACCCATTTCAGAAAATGAATAGCAAAAACTCGCGACATTTATTTCAATTCAATTTTCTTTCGGGTCAATTTTAAACTTTCGTCATTAGGATCCCTTTCCATTTTATAAACTGTTTTGTTTTCAATAAAAATGGTGTTTTGTAAATCTTCAGCTGTAAAACCATCACAACCAGTTGAAATTAAAAAGGATTCTATAATTTGTTTCCAATTTGAATTTTGCAAAGAATAGGTTGTCATCGAATAAGTACATCCGTTCATAGGCGCCTGAAAGATTGAAAAATCATCTTTTCCATCTTGGTTTAAATCTCCTTCGTTAATAAGCTGAGCTTCACAACAGCCAATAATTATGGATTTTAGTACAGGATTGCTGAATGAAATCGTGTATTCGTCAGGTGTTCCGTCTTCAATAGGATTTCCTTCACCTTCTTTTGTTTTGGTAACAAAGGCAAATTCATTTTTTCCGTCACCATCAAAGTCGCCTTCAATTTTTTCACCTATCAAGAGTTTATTTGTTTTTTCTGCTTGAGAAGTTTTGTCTTGAAGTTTAACCGAAACAGAATCTTTTTTTGATTTTTCGATTATTGAATTCTCGGATTTATTTTTTTGCGAACAGGAAATCAAAAGAAAAGCGGCGAATAACAGGATAGTTTTATACATACTCTATTTCTGATCTTCCGGAATCACCAACTTCAACGAATTAATATAATCTGTATCAAACTCGATAACTCTGATTTTTTGCGGATTAAAGCTCAATTCACCACCAAACTGACCTTTTATATCTAAAAAATCAATAGTTAGTTCCTCGTCGTTTAATTCTATCAGTTTTCCTAAATAAGCCGATTTCGCTGATTTTTTCGAAATCTGAAAAATACCGTATTTATTATTTACATAATTCAGGATCGAACTCAAATCACGAATAGGGATAATATCCTCAGCATTTGTTTTTAAACCTTTCAAGCGAATTACTTTTTCGGTAAATGCAAGATCCTGATCTCTGTGAATGGCTTCGATATTTTTGTTCTTCAAAATCACAAATCCATCCAGTATAAAATCTTCAGGATTGTTTCGCAGTAAAATCCAGTCATCGGAATAATCAATTAGAAATCCGGTAAAAAGTTCTTTTTTATCGGTGAATTCTATTGATATTAATTGTCTTAAATATTGTTCCATTTTATTTTTTTTAAAATTCCAATTTTTCAAATTCCAAATTCCAATTCGATGAGCGGTTGGAATTTGGAATTTGAAAAGATTGAAGTTTATTTATTTTATTTTTAAGGATTAGTAGACCAAATACTGCTGTTTTTGATGAAAACGCGTCGGCTTAATTTCAGCTGAGCAATAATTAATTCGGCTACATCTTCAGATTGCATTACTTTATCCGGATTACCATCTGTAAGTTTTAAGTCTAAAGCCAAATCTGTGGCAACCGTACTTGGTGTTAAAGCTGTAACACGAATATTATGTTTACGAACTTCCTGCATCAAAGAATCAGTCAATCCTAAAACAGCAAATTTCGATGCGCTGTAGGCACTTGTCAATGCATTTCCGTTTAATCCTGCTGTCGACGAAATATTGATAATATCACCAGTTTGTCTTTCGATCATATTAGGTAAAACTGCACGGGTTGTATAGTATGTTCCCATTAAGTTGACCTGAATAATTTTTTCCCAGGCAGCTGGTTCCAATGTCATGAAATTTCCAAAAGCAGCGATTCCGGCATTGTTGATTAAAATGTCTATGGTTTTAAATTCTGCAAAAGCTTTTTCTACAGCACCATTGATAGAATTAATGTATGAAACGTCAGCAGATAAAGCTAAGGATTTTACGCCTAATGCAGCAGTTTCAGCAGCCAATTGGTCAACATCAGCCTGAGTTCTTGAAACTAAAATTACGTTTACTCCTTCTTTGGCAAGTGCAAGTGCAATTGCTTTTCCAATTCCTTTTCCTGCACCTGTAATTAAGGCATTTTTATTTTTTAAGTCTGTCATGATTTATTTTTTAGAAATGCAAAAAGCATCATTTTAGTAACACAAAAATACAGTTTTTGCTTCCTAAAATGATGCTTTCAGCTATTTTCTTAATCTAAGTTTAACAACTTTTATCTATTCCTTTAGTACCATGTCTATACACATGACAGCGGCAAGGATTAATTGTCTAAGCGGGCTGTCAGGTGCAACAGTTTCCTCGATTTGCAGTACATAATTATCAGCGCTGGTAAAAAACTCTTTACCCATTCCTGCCCATTTTTTACTTACCTGAGCCAATTGTTTGTTTTCGTGACTGAATTTAAAATCCCAGCCCGTCCATTTTCCCTGAAGCGTTGCGGCAGTTCTTTCGTTTTTATCCAGAATTTCAAATTTTCCTCCAATCGAAAATAATTTTTGTTTAAATGTACCCACCAAACGGTCTTTTTCGTCAAAAACTTCAACAGTCGAACGTAACCATGCGATACCACGTTTTACCGAAATTATTTTTTCGCCTGAAGCTGTCGTAATTTCAATATCAAAAGGAGTCATTCTTTTATAATCTGTAAAGCGTAACATTTTGGTAAAAAAGCCCAGATTATTTTCGCGGCAGTTCATTATAATTTCATTGCTTTCCGGATTGTAAATATCATAGTTGTTAGCGGCTTTAAACATTCCGATATGTTCTTTTACAAGAAATAGATTTTGATTTAAAAGTGGGTTCATGAAATTTTGTTTGATATTGATTTATGTAAATATTTTTATCTGAATAAATTTTGAAGAATTTTCAAAAGGAGGTCAAATGTAAAAATAATTTTGTTAATAAATCAATATTAAATTCGAATGAAATTGACGAAATTAAGATGGTTACTCTTTTCTTTTTGATGTAATAATAATAGCTCCATTTATAGCTTTGTTTCCATAAAGAGCAGTTGCATCAATACCTTTTAGAACTTTAATGCTTTCAATGTCATTAGGATTTACTTTAGAAAACTTTTTGGCATCTATTACAATTCCATCCAGAATTGTTAGTGGCTCATTAAGAAGAGGCCTCGATGGTGCACAGATTATTATCTTATTGGTTAAAATGGAGTGCAATGTGTCTTTTTCAGTTGTTTTTTCCTGCGCTTTTACTACGAAACATATAAGCATAGAAAGTGCTAATGAAATAAGTTTTACGTTTTTCATGATGATAATTTGAAATAAATGATGAGTTTTATCTTTGTCAAAGCGCTGGACTTTGACAAAGATTTTTTAGATTTTTTCTTTTAGTTTTTAGGAGTTGGCTTACCTGTTTTAGTAGTAATAATGACAACTCCTTTTTTACCTTTTTCACCATATTTTGATGTAGCTTCAAGATCCTGAAGAACAGTTATGGTTTTTATTTCCTGTTTATTCAAAGGTGCATAAGGACTTGTGGGATTTTTGCCGAATAAATCATTTTCAGAATAATAAATTCCGTCAATAATATATAATGGAGCATCCAGAACAACCAGTGAATCTACATTTTCCGGTTGTAAATTCGGAAGTTCGGCCTGCATCATTTTGTCTCTTTTTTGGTCGTCGCTGTGGGCTATTGCATTTCCGTTGAGAACAATTAGCGGAGCACTTTTTTTAGTCATTTGAGATTGTTTATCAGCAAAAGCAACTTTAGCCGATTCTCTTTCTACAGTTCTGGAATAATCTGAATTTTGAGCTGCTTTGTCTTTCGAATTATTATTATCTTCTTCTAAAGCATAATCAGCTTGTACTGGTGCGGCAGCTGGTTCTTCGATAATTATGGCATCTGCTGTTCCTGCTCCCACAGCTTCAGTAACATAAACGGTTGTTTCTTTTGCATTGTTTTCGCTGATAATTGGCTTGTCTAAAATTTTAACTGCTTCGGGTTTTGGAACTAGTGGTGACTCTGAAGAAACAACACTTTCATTTTTTTCTAAAATGTTTTGTTCTATCCTTTCTTTATTAACAATTGTAGAATTCTGAATTGTTGTTTTATCTGATTTTATAAACTGAGATCCTATCGAAATAAGTAATAAAAGAGAAGCTGCGATGGCAATTTTTTTCCATAATTCGATTGCTTTTTTATCTTCTTTTTTATCGAGTTTATCTTCAACGCGCGCCCAGACTTTGTCCATTCCGGGAAAATCCTTTTGTTCCGAGTTTTCTGCGGCTTCTTTAAATTTATTGAATATTTTATCCTGATTGTCCATGACTATTTTACTTTTTGGTAATACAATTTGTTTACTAATTCCTTTAGTTTCGTTTTAGCGGCATTCAATTGTGATTTTGATGTGCCTTCAGAAATGTTTAGCATTGCGGCTATTTCTTTGTGTCCGAAACCTTCGATAACAAAAAGATTAAAAACAGTTTTGCAGCCGTCTGGAATATGGTTGAGTAAATTGAGTAAATCTTCTTCTTCTAATGTATTAATCTCATCCGTAAAAGGTTGCGAAAGCAATTTGACATCATCAAGATACATATTGAAATTGGTGTTTTTCTTGATCGTTGCCAAACAATGATTTACGGTTATTTTGCGCGCCCAGGCCTCAAAAGCCAGAACTTCTTTTAGTTGTTCCAGTTTTGTAAATATGGTGTAGAAAGCGTCAGCCATAGCTTCTTCTATTTCTTCTTCTTTTTTGAGGTATCGTTTGCAGAGGCGATACAATTTTGGAGCCATGTGCTCATAAACCTGACGCTGCGCATCGCGGTTCATTTTTTTGCAGTTAGAAATTAGCGTTTCGTTTATCACAATTGTTGTCTTTATACTAAAGAGGGTTAAAAAGATAAAAAGGTTGGGACGGTGGGTAAAAAAAGTTTTTTTTTAAAGGTTTAAAGTTGCAAAGGTATAAAGGTACAAAGGTTTTATCTTTGAATATATTTGTAAAGGCGCAAGGATATTCGCCAATCTTTGTCGATCTACTTTGCATTTCCAGGGATTAAAATCCCTGGCTACAAAATAAATCATTCCTCCGGAATTTTACAAAGAGTTCCGGAGGAACGGATCATATTTTAGGGATGGATTTTAATCCATCTTTGCAGTTGGTCAAATAATTTTTTCATTCGAGATTAACGATGCAAATTGACATTCTTAACGGGAGACATACTGCTTTGCGCCTCTACGTTTTTTGGTAATCTTCAATAATCTTTGCGTATCTCTGCGAAAGCTTTGTGAACCTTTGTGTTATAATAATGGCACAGAGATTCACAGAGAAATTCACAAAGTCTCACAAAATTTACTTAACCGGCAAAACCAACTTAAAAATCTTCGTCTCCAACAACTCCGTATCATTATCCTCGCACAATAAAAACTCGATTTTGTTATTTTCTTTTTTATAGAAAGTTAAACCTTCGAATTTATTGGTTGATGTTATTTTTTGAGTAAAATCTATTTTCATGGTTTTAAGGTCGATTCGGCCAATGAAACTTCCCAGGATTTCTCCGTCATCGTAAGTTGATTTGGTGTCTTCGGCGGTAGAAAGGAAATAAATTTTGTCTTCGACCAAAATAGCATCGGTAAAACTGGAGCGAACACCTTTTATTTTCGGCAGTTTATAATTGGTAGCAACCAAAGCAAATTCTTCTCCCAGACTTTTAGCATGAATAGTAAAAATGGTGTTTTTGTTCGAAACTCCGTTTCCGCGATTGAATAAATACCAGTTTTCTCCATCAAAAATGGCTCCTTCGAGATTAAAATCTTCCGGTTTTATTTCGCCAAAACTTTGCATTAAACCGTATAAATCTACGAGATTATTCTTTTGAAGAATAGTTTTGTTTTTAAGATCAAACTCGATCATTTTGTTTCGGTTTTCGGTAGAGCCGGAACCAAATACATATAAGGTATCATTATGATGCGTGATCGATTCAAAATCGGGTTTAAGGTTTTTAGGAATATTTTGCGACGGATTATCAATTAAGGCGTGTTGGTTTAATTGCTGATTCTGCATATTGTATTCGTATAAAAATCCGCTGTTATCGCCAATAATATAAAGTGCATCGTTGTTATAAAATAATCCTGATGCTGAACCGATGCCTATGATTTGAAATAATATTTCTAATGTGAATTTTTCCATGAAAAAGTAGATCTGTTTATTTTTTTAAATTTATAAGTTTTGTTGTTTCGTTATTTACAACTTCTTGAATATGATCTAATGTTGGAGATGAAGTACATTCTGCTATACTTATATAAACTAATTTATTGTCATCATTTAAGTTTATGTTTTTTTGCAAAGCTTTGTCAGAACTATTCATTCCGATTGCTAAATATACTGGCGTTCCATTATTATAGAGCAATGTAGCGATTTCAATTGCTCTTTTTAAAATTGCATCTTGAATTTTTTTTTCATATTCGACATATTCTATATAATGTACACAGTTATAAAGACTGCAAAAAGAGACTTTGTTTAATTTGTCTCTGTTTTTAGTTTCCGGAAGTGGTTTCAATTGAGGAAAGCATTTGCCATAAACCTCTAAGTAAATTTTATCTTCTAGTGATGTAATTTCATTTTGAGAAAAAGCCTGAGTGCTAAATAAAAGAAAAAGTATGATTATAGTTTTTTTCATTACAAATTTAATTTTTGCCAGTAAAATGATATTTTTCTGAAAACCAAAACCTAGCCCTGATAATCCCGAAGCTTCGGGATAAATACTTTGAGAAGAAATTGTATTTTTTACTGACAGAACAAAGCGACTCCCGACGTATCGGGATAAGCTCTTGTTGTGGCTTGTAAAAAAAGAATTTATCGAAAAAGTATTGCAATGAGCAGTCCCGATAGCTATCGGGATTCGTAAAATTAGTATATTTATAATTATAAAAATGTAGAATATATGAAATCGCCACTTATAAATCTCTAAGGAAAGAAAAAGATTTGAAAAGGCGATAACATATATGACCTCCAATAAATAAAATTAACATATATGAAATCGATAGACCCGAAGGATTTTAAAGTTACAGATAAAATAAAATTATCAAAGATTCCGACCTTGTTAAAGGTAAAAGCGGATGATGACGAAAAAGAAGAAAAACTGGATAAAGTGCAGGTGAAACTGAGCGATTTGCAGGATGTCATGTATGCTCATAATAAATACGGGGTTTTAATTTGCCTTCAGGGAATGGATACTTCGGGTAAGGATAGTTTGATTAGGGAAGTTTTTAAAGAATTTAATCCGCGTGGAGTAGTGGTGCACAGTTTTAAAACGCCTAATTCGGCCGAACTGGAACATGATTATTTGTGGAGACATTATATCGCTTTGCCGGAAAAAGGAAAGTTTGCGATTTTTAACCGTACGCATTACGAGAATGTTTTGGTTACGCGTGTGCATCCTGAATTTATTTTGGCAGAGAATTTACCGGGAATTAATTCGGTTGATGATATTAAGCCTAAATTCTGGAAAAGGAGAATTGAGCAAATCAATAACTTTGAAAGTCATATTGCCGGGAACGGAACGATTGTGATGAAGTTTTATCTTCATTTGAGTAAAGAGGAACAAAGACAACGTTTGTTACGCCGTTTGGAAGAAGGAAAACACAATTGGAAATTTTCGCCCGGAGATTTGAAAGAACGTGAACATTGGGATGAATATCAGGAATATTATGAAGAGGCGATAAATAAAACGTCGACAGAACATGCGCCCTGGTATGTGGTTCCTGCTGATGATAAGGAAATGGCACGTTATATCGTAGCCAAGATTATTTGGGAAGAAATGAAACAATACACTGATATAAAAGAACCGGAACTGGATGATAAAATAAAAGCCAATTTTGAGGAGTATAAAGAGCAATTAGCAAAAGAGTCTTAAAGTAAGGCTCTTTTTTTTGGCTGAATGTTACTAGAAGTTTACCTGTGGTGTGAATTACTAATTTAATGTTAATTTTTTTGTGATTTTCCTGTGTTTTTCATCTCAGTCTTATTTTTTTGATAATATGAAAGTCATTTTAAGTTAAAGAGTAGGGATTTACTTTGTAAAAAAAATAAAACCAATTTTTAGCTAAATGAAAAGAATTATTCTACCCCTTGTTATTTTAGGTTCGTTGATTACATCTTGTAATAATAACGACTCTAAAGACGAAACTGAAACACCAACGAGTGTTGTATTGAAGGATCAATCTGTAACGCCAAGTTTGTTGAAGGCGCAGGCAGGTTTTGAGAGTCTGAAAATTTATTCTCTTTTTAGTTCAGATGATGTATTTCCGGACAGTCCGAAATTTGTTTTTGGAGGATCTGCCGATGGTTCTGGTTTATTGAAAAACACTGACGGAACTTTTACTTTTTTAGTAAACAACGAAGACAACTTTGCTGTTTCGAGAATTACGCTTGACAAAACATTTAAACCTACAAAAGGAGAATATTTGCTAAACTCTAGCGGAGGAACCTGGAGATTGTGTGGCGCAACTATGGCGACAAAAGAGGAACATGGTTTTGGACCTGTTTATTTAACTTGTGGAGAATCTGGTGAAGAATCCCGCACGCATGCATTAGATCCTTACGGAAGTGTAGGTTCTGCATCTGTATCTAAAGAATTGTCTGGATTTGGCCGTTTAAGTGCTGAGAATGCTTTGCCATTGCGTACATCTGCTTATAAAGGGAAAACAGTAGTTGTAATTGGCGATGACGATTCAGGAACTTACGGAGGTCAGGTTTTTATGTATGTGTCGAATGCTGTGGGTGATTTAACCAATGGTTCTTTGTACATGCTAAAAAGAAATGACGACAACCAAAGAGAAAAAGATATTGAAGTAAGTAAAACATATCCGGTTTCTTTTGTAAAAATCGACAATCATACAACGCTTACCGGTGCTCAAATCAATGCATCAGTAAATACTTTAAAAGCAATTAAATTTGGTCGCGTAGAAGATTTAGATTACCGCAAAGGTGGCGACGCTGCAGATCGTGAATTGTATTTTAACGTAACCGGACAAGCTACAACTGGAACAAATGCCGATGGTTCAAGAACGAAATACGGTAGAGTTTACAAATTAAATCTTGATGCTGCTGACCCATTAAAAGGAACTCTTGAGGTTATTCTTGACGGAGATAACCGCTCTGGGATTGCTGGTAAATTCCAGAATCCGGATAATATTTGTGTAACTAAAAACTATGTTTACGTTCAGGAAGATGCGAACGGATATGGTGATGAAACTCACGATGCTTATATCTACCAATACAATATTGCTACAAAAGCGTTGAAAGTTGTAGTTGAATTAGACCACCGTCGTACTGCTACAGATGCTGCGAAATATAACGTAGGCGGAACTTCTAAATTTGGAGATTGGGAATATGGTGCTTTGATCGATGTATCTGATCAGGTTGGTATTGCTGATACTTTCATGTTGAGCGTTCAGCCACATACCTGGACAGGAGAAAAATATTTAAGCCCTGACGGA
>Ga0247810_10002273_pt1 | contig 10774 bp, 8 predicted proteins | sample UWRJL119311C1_FD_179918 | JGI IMG/M metagenome (GOLD analysis project Ga0247810, IMG submission 179918) | Plant litter microbial communities from Arlington Agricultural Research Station in Wisconsin, United States - UWRJ-L119-311C-1 | ecosystem: Environmental > Terrestrial > Plant litter >...
TTTTAAAATCCCTAATTAAATCTGACAATTTCCCTTCTTCAGACTGAACAATTAAATGAATATGATTGCTCATAATAACATAGCCATACAAAATCATTCCTTTATTTTTAATACAATAATCGAAACAGTCAATTACAATGTCTCTGTACGTTTGACGTGTAAAAACATCAATCCAGTCTACAACTGTTGATGTTATAAAATGAGGTAATTTTTGATCTCGAATTACATATCCTTCTTTCATTTTTTTTTCGTATAAAAATAATCGTTTTTATCCTACAAAAAATATTTTTAGAAAACTTACAGTGAAAAGTCGGGAGACTTTTATTAGATGTAAGATTCATTAGATAAAAAAATTGCGCAAAGTCAGAGACATTTGCGCAGCTTTTCATGAGAACACTTCGGGGAGCAGGTTTCTTTCAAAAAATAATTGATTTTTCTTACTTAAATTGTTCTCAAGAAGTTATTCTTAAAAGTCGGGAGACTTTTATTAGATGTAAGATTCATTAGACAAAAAAAATGCGCAAAGTCAGAGACATTTGCGCAGCTTTTCATCAGAACACTTCGGGGGAGCGGGGTATCATTTTAACTTAATTATCGCATTTTACCCATTGTTGTTCATCTATCGCTTTATCAACTATCTTTTCAATATTACTATCAATTATTTCGAGACATTCTTTTAAATAAAGAATAGATTTAGAATTGCTTACATTATTCTTTTTTAAAAAAGATGCAATCTCTTCCATATTAGTTGATACATTAGTTGAATTTAAAATTTTAATCTCTTGATTATTTTTTAATAACAAATATTTCTTACGATGAGAAGAAAGATCTGAACAAAAATAAATTCCAATTTCATCATATCCTAAAACTCTCTTTTCTACAATTTCAAAAATATGTATAGAATTTAAATCATTTTTCTTTTGTACATCAAATCTGTTAACGTTTATAAAAAAATTTACAATCTCTTTTCTAATACATTTTTCTGTTTCAATTTTATCTTTTTTTTGAGCTAGAACGTTCATAAAAATCAAACAAAAAAAAAGTACTTTAAATATTTTATTATTCATAATTTTAATTTTTAAGTTCTTCGAGAATTTTATTACTCACCTTAGTTGGTTCCGTTTCCGCATTTCCCCGCTCTGCGAAGTGTTCCTTATTCGAGCTGCGCAAATGTCTCTGACTTTGCGCCATTTTAAACAAATGTAATTGAAAAACGAAAAACTCTGAAAGTCTCCGACTTTAATACCGAATTTAATATAAATTATATAGAGTTAAAGATTTTGGATCTAAAACATTTACTATTGGATTATCAACTTTTTCAATTTCTAATAATCCTGAATTATTAACATAATTACCTGCACTAGAATAAATATACTCCGAAGCTTTTGCAACCAATCCGGCTCTCACAGGATTCAAATGTATATAATGCAATTTAGACCACATAAAGGCTGTTGAATAAATTTCCTCTGCATGATTTCCATATTGCCAGAATTGATATTCTTTATTACGCTGATGTTTTTGAGCTGCAAGTTTAAAACGTTCCAGCATCCATTCTTTTCTGCTTTCAGGACTACTTTGAATTTTATCTAAAATATTTTTTGCAATAAACTTTTTAAAATCCCTAATTAAATCTGACAATTTCCCTTCTTCAGACTGAACAATTAAATGAATATGATTGCTCATAATAACATAGCCATACAAAATCATTCCTTTATTTTTAATACAATAATCGAAACAATCAATTACAATGTCTCTGTACGTTTGACGTGTAAAAACATCAATCCAGTCTACAACTGTTAATGTTATAAAATGAGGTAATTTTTGATCTCGAATTACATATCCTTCTTTCATTTTTAAATTATATTTCTTTCAAAAATAATTGATTTTTCTTACTTAAATTGTTCTCAAGAAGTTATTCTTAAAAGTCGGGAGACTTTTATTAGATGTAAGATTCATTAGACAAAAAAAAAATGCGCAAAGTCAGAGACATTTGCGCAGCTTTTCATCAGAACACTTCGGGGAGCGGTTTTTTTTATGTTATTTATTTGATTAAGTCCCAATCGTCAGTATTCCAAAAGTGTTTATCATCAACGTTATAAGTTGTTTTTTTTTCGCTCTTATCTTCTCGATGGTTTAAACAAGCATTTCTTAAAGCTGTTGAATTTTCTTTGTAAGTTCTTGAATTAGAAAAAGAATATCCATAATAATAACTTTTAAAAATGTCGTTTTCATTTTTGGCTATAAAGCAATTTCCGTCAAAAAAAGTACCCTCAAAAGGTAAGTTACCTTCTTTCTCCCATCCGTCAGCTACTGCTCTTGTCATTCCTTTGTATTGCTTCTTATTTTCATTTTCAACAAGAACTAAAAAAGCTACTCTTTTAAAATCTGGACTATAAAAAATACTATCAATATAAATTTTGGTTAAACTGTCGTTTATATATTCTAATTTTTCTTTTACTCTAATAGCGTTTGTGTAAGGCTCTTGGTGATTTTTTATTCTGTCTCTAATTACAGATACTAAACTTAAACTATCTTTAGAATATTGCTCTTTAGAAACGTGAACTAATGATTTATCCTCTTTTGGTGTATAATTATTGGCTCTAAATTCTAGCCATCCAAAGATGTACTTAAAATAAATAAAAGCTAATAGTACAATAATTAAAATGATACTGCGTATAATTATTTTTTTTCTCATAGCTTATTGTTTTACCCCCGCTCTGCGAAGTGTTCCTTATTCTAGCTGCGCAAATGTCTCTGACTTTGCGCCATTTTAAACAAATGTAATTGAAAAACGAAAAACTCTGAAAGTCTCCGACTTTAATACTGAATTTAATATAAATTATATAGAGTTAAAGATTTTGGATCTAAAACATTTACTATTGGATGATCAACTTTTTCAATTTCCTCGCTCTGCGAAGTGTTCCTTATTCGAGCTGCGCAAATGTCTCTGACTTTGCGCTATTTTAAATAAATGTAATTGAAAAACGAAAAACTCTGAAAGTCTCCGACTTTAATACTGAATTTAATATAAATTATATAGAGTTAAAGATTTTGGATCTAAAACATTTACTATTGGATTATCAACTTTTTCAATTTCTAATAATCCTGAATCATAGAAAAAAGAGTCGCAAAGTTATTCGTGTAAACACTTTACTTTGCGACTCTTTTTTTGATTAATCATTTCTTCTTTAAAAAACGATGAATTTGCTTTTACAAATATTTCTTATCTTTTAAAGGACTTTTTGCATTATGAAGCAGATCATCAGCAATTTGAATCATTCCGCTGTTGTTTGGACCTCCCCAAAGTGCTCTTCCAAATATGTAACTAATGGTATATTCTTCCCATGTAGTACAATATTTTTTTAGTTCAGTAAATGATTTTCTCAGATATTCTTTCATCTCTAATTCAGAAAGATAACCTGCCTCATAACAACAACGTGATAAAAATGCTCCTCTGCCGTAATTCCATGCTGAGTCTTTGATTTTTTTTATTTGCGCAAAATCTTTAATCACATTTTGCTCTATAAGCTCAGGCACTACATTGTTAAGATTACGATATATATCCAAATACTTCCTGAAAATTTCATCTTCGGCAGGTAAATTCGACTTTAAAATCGTAACATAGTTCTCTTTATTTTCGAAAGCATTATAAACGAACTCTATATATTGATCCTGATTTCTGTCCTGCAGATCCAAAAGTATTTCTGCTGCAACTTCTTTATCATAGATGCTCCAATAATCTTCTAAAAGCATCTTTAATGTCGATTTACTTAGCCCGGTTTCATACGAATTAAGATAGGCAGATTGTTGTTCAGCATACATAGCACTAACTAATAAATAATCTAATTGCTGACCAACTACTATATTTTTATCGTTTAATCGAATACTTTTAAACGCATTGAAAATCTTTGAAAATATGCCCATTTGTCTTTATGCTACTTGTAGATTTGGAAACTTGTTTTGCAATACTTTTACGAAATTCTCTCCTACTACCTGATATTTTGCTCTTGTTAATAATTGTTTGTTCAAATTAAAAATATCTGTTGGATCCGGAACATAATGCAATCTGTCGTGAATTTCAAGTGCCAAAGGATTTCCATCTATATTGAATGTAATGATATGAGTTTTTGGTAAATATTCTTCAGAAGATTTTGAGTACAATCCTAATTGTGATTTTAAAATACCGCCATATTCAAGTTTTGCATCTTCGATACGGAAATTATCAAAAACAACATGCTCGTCTAATTCTCCAACAGCATCAGTACTAAAAAAATGCAAATCATTACCACTCAATACCCAAAAACATTCGGTTTCTACTCGTTGCAATTTTACGCCTACAGCAGAAAGTGCCACATTTTTTATTCCGTCAGTTACCACTTCCTGAACTTTATTGGCTTTGGTTTGAGGAACAGATCCAGAAGTGTAAGCATCTATTGATTTTCCTTTCAACCATTGTGTTAATTGCTGAAAATCTTGTTTTAAAACTTCTTCTTTATGAAGATCGTATTTTGTTCTTTCAAGATCTAAATCAATTTCTGATTTTGCGGCTGCATGTTTTTTGTTCATGTATACCATAAAAATGATACCGGCAATTACTAATACAACGGGAATTAAAAAAAGTGGATTCATAATTTAATTTATTTATTAAAGGTTAATTGGTTTTACGTCTTTGTTTTTGTCTTTTCCAAAAATGCCATACAGAATCAAGCATACTAATAAAAACAGAATTATTTTTCCTCCATATTGCGTATAAAATCCTGATTTTAAAAGTTGTTCTTTATCTAATTTATTGGTGCTGATTATTTTTTCAAGCTGTTCATTAGAGAGTTCGTAATATCTGTCAGAATCCGGTTTTGCTAATACCAGCTTTGGTTCCTGTGTGATCCAAACCGGAATCCAGGCTATACTATATTCCTGATGCAATCGGGCAAGATCTAAATGTGTATTTGATTCTTCTTTTGAGAGGTATTCGTCTGTATTGGGTAAATCTGATACAATTTCTAATTTGTCAATTTTTCCAATTGGTATTCTTGCTTTGGCTAAAGCCAAATTGTAAGAGCAGAAAGTAATAATCGTTGTTAATAGAATTTTTTTCAGGTAAGTCATGATTTATTGGTTTAGTCTTTTTTTTGGGTTTATTTGGATTAGTATTCAGTTTACAACAACAAAAAATGATATGTTAAAACACTCAAAAAAGAATATTATTAAAAGCTTCTTTAACATTTTTGTTCAAATATATTTAATTTTTCTTACAATATAGAATAAAAAAAATTAGATTTTGCATTTTAATAAAATACAAAATCTAATTTCTAAAATGTATATTCTTTTTTGTTTTAATGTTAAACTTAACGTTACAAAAAATTAATATTCATGAAAAATACCGTTTAATTATCCCGTAATTTAACCAGTACAATATTTGGTTTTGGTGCAGGTTTCATGCCTGTTCCCATATAAAAACTAGTGTGTGGCGGCTGATTATATCCCACATTTTGCCATGCAACACTTAGTCTGTATTGCGGATCGTGCATCAAAGTATATTGTCTTATTTCGGTTGGAATTGTAGTCGAATAAACTCTAAGTTCTGTATTATCTTCAGATCTTAATATTAATTCTTCGCGCCAGTCCCCTAAAATATCTGCAGAAAGTGCCGGCGTAGATTTTGTACCATTATTTGATGTTGCGCCTGTTGCAGTAAATAATCGGCCTGCGTTGTATTTGTCGATATAATTTGAGTTCAGTAATTCTCTTGAAGAATCTCCATCCCAATAAATTAAAAAATTGATAGAGCTTGGTGCTTTTCCTATTTCGTTTCCTTTCATGTCGTGCAAAAAAGGAGATCCTGACCACCAGCATTGCGCGCCTTTTCGGGTTGGATCTATATTGTCTGCAACTCCCCGCCCAACATCTTCGTTGATAGAACCGGTAAACAATACTTTTCCGTCACCGGCAGAAAACAACGTTACACCTGGGCCTGTAGTTCCGTTTTCTATTTCATGAATTCCAAAAACTTCCAAGCCCGGAACATCAAGATCAAGATCTGAAACGTGAAGTGCATCTCCGTGTCTAAAACCTGTTGTATACAAACCTTTTCCGTCATCATCCACACACATCGATCCGTAGATAATTTCGTCTTTTCCGTCGTTATCCACATCTGCAACCGTTAGTCCATGATTTCCCATTCCCGAATAAGGATTCTCAGCATCTTTACTATCAAAAACCCATCTTGAAGTCAATTTTTTATCTTTAAAATCCCAGGCTGCCAAAACGGTTCTTCCATAATAACCACGGCACATCACCACACTTGGATGAATGCCGTCCAGATAAGCAATACAAGCTGTAAAACGATCAATCCTGTTTCCTTTGGTATCATTTCCTCCACTGCCGCCATGTCCGCCCCAACCGGCAAGATCACCGCGTTCCGGAATATAATCGACGGTGGTAATTAGTTTTCCTGTTCTACCGTCAAAAACCGAAAGGTATTCAGGGCCTTTTAGAATTTTTCCTAAAATAGGAGAATTGGGGTCGCGTTCTACCCAGTCTTTTGAGGCATCGCCCACCACATTATTCGCACTGTCGGTAGTGCCGTCAGCAGTTTTACAGACAAATTCCGAAATTCCGTCACCATCTAAATCATACACCATGAACTGGGTGTAATGTGCGCCTTCGCGAATGTTTTTTCCGAGATTAATCTGCCACAAAAATTTCCCATCTAAAGTATAAGCCTGAAATATGGGTGGATCTGTAATTCCGGTATGCGAATTATCGTGCGCTTTTCCCGTCATGTGCACGATCAGGTCGTATCTTCCGTCTCCGTCTAAATCCCCAACCGAAAGATCATTTGGGATATATCCATCCACCGGTTTTAGTTTAATAGATAAATAATCTTTATCCGGACTTTGTGCAGCAATGCTAAAACTTCCTTTTGCATCGGTTTCTTTTCCTTTAAGAACTGTTTTTACAAACCAGGTATTTTCTTCCTGACTATTGGCTTTGGTATCTACAAAATTAGTAGCACCCAGAATAGGTTTGTTGTTAAGTTTAATAGCTTTTCTAGTACCACTTTTTCGATATAAATTAAAAGCTAAATCGTCAGAATCAGTTCCCAAAACTCTCCATCCTATAAAAAACTGACCTTTGTCTTTTACAGCAATAACGCCACGATCGAGGTTTTCCATTTGCCTTTGAGCGAATGAAACTAAAGTTGATAAAAGAAATAATAGTAAAATTTTATTCTTCATGATTGGTGTTTTTTATGGTTAGTTATTGGCCACGGATTGAACGGGTTTTAACTGGTTTGCACTGATTTTTTTTTAAATCTCTCGCAAAGACGCAGAGTCGCAAAGTTTTTATTTTTATATTGTTTATCATCGCACACGGATTACGCGGTTTTTTTGACTGGTTTGCACTGATTTTTTTTTTAAAATCTCTCGCAAAGATGCAGGCGCAAAGTTTGTTTTATAAGTTTATTACTTTGCGGCTTTGTGGAGAATATTTAAGCTCAAAAAATTAAATAAAAAACCTGCGACAATCCGTTCAAACCCGTCTAACCCGTGGCCCATCAAATCAAAACATCTTTTTAAACCCTTCGCTTTGTATTTTCCATGTTCCGTCTTTTGGGAAGCCTGGGTTTTGTTCTGTGCTTCCGTCCCAACCGGCACACATCATGGCAACAGCGGTTAACAATCCTCCGTTTCCGGGAAGGTAAAGCGTTAATCTTTCTGCCTGATAATTGTGTCCGTTTTTCAAATACGTATTTGTCGTTACATTCATGAATAATGCATCAACAGCTTTTTCGGGCATTTGTAAACGTGCTGCCGACATGGCTGTCATTGGGAAATCCCACCCCCATGTTTTATCCCATGTCCATGTTTTCCAAACCAGATTGAAAGTATTTTTCATGATTTTTTTATCTAAAAGCGATGTTTCCGGAAGCATCCCGAAAGTTCCTAATACAGACGGATGATCGGTTTTGAATTCCGGATTGGTATACGAATCTTTGGCACTTTCTGTGGCCAGATATACCTGATCTAAAACTGGTAACGGAGATAATTTTGCCAAAACGTTTTCCCATTTTTCCGGTACTTTCTGGTTTAGTTTTTTCTTCCAGGCGATTGCTGTTTTTAAAGCCCAGTTCCAATAGGCTAATTCATAAGTTGGGTTGAAAGTTTCCATTGCTTTAAAACGTTCCTGAGCCGGAATAACACCCGGACCTAAAACATAACGATCTGTTTTGCTGTCGTAATGGGCAAAAGAAGCCATAAAATCTGCGGTTGCAAAAACACGATCGCTATATAAATTTAAGGTTGCTGTGGTAGGTTTGGCACGATAAATCAATTCAGCATAAGTGATAAAATGAGGCTGCTGCCAAATCAAAAATGAACCTACAGATGACGGACTTTCGTTCCCGTCTGCATCTACCATTTTTTGCCATCTTGCGCCTTCAAAACCTTGTCTTTTTGCTATATTTTTGGCTTTTTCAAAAACTTTCTGATACCACGGTAAACTTTTTTCCAGCAATTCAGGTCGGTTCCAGAGTGCAAAGTGAACACCGTGCCACCAATGCATTTCTAAATGTGGTTTTCCGTACCAACTATTATACGTTAAACCTGTTTCCTGAGGAGGTACTTTTCCTGTACATTGCACTTTAGTCAGATATTGCGAAAGGATTACTCTTCTTTCCAATTCTTTAGCACGCGGATCTGTACTTCCTGAAAAATCTACCGCAGCGCCACTTTTCCAGAATTGCTCCCAGCCTTTTATACTACTATTTTGAATTTCTGCGAAAGAAGAATTGGATATTTTTTTATCTGCTAAAGCAAAAAGACAGCTTAATTCTAAAGTATTAGTATCAGATGCTTCGAGCACAAAATAATGATCAGACGTTTTTTTAATTTGTGCATTTCCTTTCCAGTTCAAATTTACGTTGTATGAAATACTATCCATAACATGGGTTACAACAGCTTCTGTTTTCGATTTTTCGACAAGAGTACTTTTATAATCCTGCTTGCCTTCGTATTTTGTTCCCATGTCTGCCCAATCTCCTGTTGGAAACGGAATTCTTAAACTAATTTTTAAACGTTTTTGCTGCAATAAATCTGATTTTACCTTTACACCAATGGCATCTTTTTCCTGATGAGAAGCCGTTAGAACAGTTACAGAAGTTCCTTCTACTTCAAAATAACTTTCGATTTCTCCTGTCCATAAATTCAGTTTTTGGGCAATCGATTTAATGTCTTCGGGCTTTGCCGGACTTCCGTCTTTTTTAGTAATCTCAAAACCTAAATTTCCTAATTGCAATAAATGCGGATTCTGGCGAAACCAATTCACCGCTTCGACTTTTCTGGCTGGTTCCTTGATCTGAACTGTATATGAAATATCTCGCCCGTATTGCTTGTAATCTCTCAGGGTTTCCGAAAATTTATAATTATTGGTATTTTTATAACTGTCCCAACCCCACTCTGATTGTGTTCCTAACGGGATTCCGTGTTGATATTTTTTAGGAAAAGTCTGCAAACCGGTAGCATCAACGGTAAAAGCAAAAGCACCGTTACCAACAGTGAGCGAAGCCAAAGTATCTATCGCCGTAATTTGTACATTATGCCTTGTTACTAATGCTTTTCGATCAATTTTCTGTTGAGCCGACAATGAAATTGAGAATAATGATATAATTATTAATAGATGTTTTTTCATTTGGTTAAATTTAGTTTCAGGTTGAGATAAAAAAATTTTACCGCAAAGCGCGCAAGTTTTTTATCTCTAATATTTGTTAAAAAATAAGTTCGCAAAGCTTTATCAATACAAAGCTTTGCGGAGTTTCTTGCGGAGATCCCTCGTTCCTCGGGATGACAAATTAGACGAAAATATTGTTATGAAAATGATTGGCCTAGCCCCGATAGAAGTGGAAATCCTTTTGTGCCGGGGTTCGGCACAAAAGATTGTAACGGATAGCGGGATTAGCTCCTGAAAAAAAAGATTTGGTTTTATCATAAGAATCGGGATAACAAAATTTGTGTGAATCTTTGCGGTTAGATTTTAAGCAGTTTTATATTTTTATTTTTATCATTATCTAATTTTATTATTGGCTCGATTTATATGTCGTCCCTACGGGACTCGAATGATAGTAGCTATAAATGTTTCTATAAATATATCGCTCCTCTGGAGCTTAAAATTTCAATTTCAAAATCCAAAATCTATATTCTAAAATCTATACTCTATATTCTAAAATCTAAAATCTAAAATCACCTCACCAAAGTCAAACTCATCAAACCAATCACTACATCATTGGCAATGGTTTTTAAAGTCAGGTTTTTTAATGTTTTATTTTTATCTAATGGTAAATCTAAAATCGTTCCTGCGCCACCATCTATTCCATAATTCGTGAATCCTTTTATGGTTTTAAAATCTTTGAAATCTCTCGAAATTTCTCCTGTTTTAAAATAAACTCTTGGCGGTTTTGGCGCATCGGTTGTAAAAGCTAAGCCATCAATAAAATAATCCTGCTCGATGGGCCACCAGTTTTCGGGGTTTTTTAGAGGCAGAATTTCCGAAGTTCCATCCGTATAATTAATGGTAATTTCTCCGTTTGTGATGCGGCTTTGCATTGGGTTTGTGGTTCCGGCAAGCATGAAATACGCATGTGACGCTTTTCCGTTTAAGGGAATATTGATGCTTTCAGGAAAATTATCCCACATGGAAGTAAAGATGATATTTTTTTGATTTTCATCAGAAGGTGTTTGAAACGGAATTCCGTTTGGAGTTGTAATCTTTCCGTTTG
>Ga0247810_10002276_pt1 | contig 10764 bp, 10 predicted proteins | sample UWRJL119311C1_FD_179918 | JGI IMG/M metagenome (GOLD analysis project Ga0247810, IMG submission 179918) | Plant litter microbial communities from Arlington Agricultural Research Station in Wisconsin, United States - UWRJ-L119-311C-1 | ecosystem: Environmental > Terrestrial > Plant litter >...
GATGTTGCCGCGCTCGGTGAAGCCGCGCTGGGCACGAACGTAATGGGCTTTGCCCTCGGTGGTCTCGATCGCGATGGGGGAGTAGCCCCACAAACTGAGGTCGTACGGCGAGGCGCGCATATCGACCTGCCGAATATCGCGGGCGAGTTCAAAGCAGTCGAGCAGCAGGTCACCGGGGATCATGGGGCCCAGTTTGGTCGCCCACTTGTAGACGTCCATCCCGGCGTGCAGGCATCCGGGCTGTTCCAGCTGCGGCTGGTTGTCGCGGGTGGGTGTCAGGCGATTGAGGCCCAGGGCCTCCGGGGTGAAGAACCGGTACGCGTCGAAGTGGGTGCAGCTGATCTTCGCGGCCTCGACGACGCCGTCCGTGTCGGTCTGGCTGAGCCGCAACGGTGCCTCGTGCCGGTGTTCGCCCTGGCGGTAGACCATCGCCCACTCGTGCAGCCCAAAGCATCCGAAATTCGCCGGTCGGTCTGCCGTCGCTGACAGCAGGGAGACGATGAACCGGATGCTCCGCTCGTTAGCTTCGGCAAAGGCATCAGCATCCACCGCAACATCGGTGCCGGTGGTGCGGTACCACTTCCACGAGGCGCGTTCCTGCTCCGAGGCATCCCGCAGCACCACACCGGCACCGGGATGCCAGCGCCGAAGCAGACCCGGACGGAACGGGTAATAGGTGAAGAGGAAGTCGTCGACCGGGTGCGTCTGTGCGGTACCTGCACGTTCGCGACGGCCGCGACTGAGCTCGTCGGCGCGCGCCTGATGAGCCGACTCCAACTCACGCCATTCGGCGAGGGGGAGCGCGTATCTCAGATCGGTCGTCGGCACCTGTTCAGGGTACGCGTTACAGCGCGGGAACCTGCTCGCCCGCGACGGGAGCATCGGGGGGAGTTCCCTCGCCGAAGGGGCGCCCGCCGAGGCTTTCGCGCCCATGTGGCTCGAGCCAGACACGGTTGTTCGGACCCTTCGGCACAATGCCCGACGGGTTGATGTCGCTGTGGGTGATGTAATAGTGCGCTTTGATCTGCTCGAAGTCGATGGTGTCGCCGAACCCGGGGGTCTGGAACAGGTCGCGGGCATACGCCCAGAGCACGGGCATCTCACTGAGCTTGTTGCGGTTGCACTTGAAGTGGCCGTGGTAGACCGCGTCGAAACGGGCCAGGGTCGTAAAGAGGCGGATGTCAGCCTCGGTGATGGTGTCGCCGACGAGGTAGCGCTGGGTCGACAGGCGCTCTTCCAGCCAGTCGAGGCGAGCGAACAGGGTGTCGTAGGCCCGCTCGTAGGAGCGTTGGCTTCCCGCAAACCCGCACTTGTAGACCCCGTTGTTGACGTCGTGGAAGATGAGTTCGGCGACCTCGTTGATTTCGGCTCGGAGGGCCTCCGGGTAGAGGTCGGGGGCGCCCGGGCGGTGATACTCCACCCACTCCGACTCGAGGTCGAGCGTGATTTGCGGGTAATTGTTGGTCACCACGGCGCCACTGGGCACATCAACGATGGCCGGCACGGTGATACCGCGCGGGTAGTCGGGGAAGCGGGTGAAGTACGCCTCCTGGATGCGCTCGATGCCGAGTACCGGGTCACGCCCGTTGGGGTCGAGGTCGAAGGTCCAGCTGTTGACGTCGTGGGTGGGGCCGGGCAGTCCCAGTGAGATCGCACCCTCGAGGCCGAGCAGGCGACGCACGATCGTGGTGCGGTTGGCCCATGGGCAGGCGCGCGCGGCGACAAGACGGTAGCGGCCGGGCTCGACCGGCCATCCATCCCGCCCGTCCCGCGTGATGCGGTCTTCAATGTAATTGGTGTCACGGTTGAAGGGCTGCCCCGGCTGGATGTACGACGGGGTCAGGTTGGCATCGCTCATGGTCCCACGGTACGCGTCAATCGCTGGGGGAATACCCGGACGCGACGATCAGACCGCGGATTGGTCAGCCCGTTGTTTGGGACACCACGTACACACCCGCGTCGTGGCGGGTGCCGCTCTTGACGTAGATGGGCCGGGTGGTGCCGCTCCACTGCACCTTGCCGACCACGGCGTGGGCGTGGAACCGCCAGTAGAACCCACTCTCGACTGGCCAGGTGAAACACCCGTAGACCGAGCGCCGGGTTTCGCGTGTCTGCCAGCGGCCGTCAACTTCGACACGGGCGCTGACGTCACCCGAAAACGCGCTGCCGTTGCTCTGCCGGAAGCAGAACATCACTTCTCCCGAGGGCATCGCCGCGCTCGCCGCAGCGAGGCCGGGTGTTGCGTCACCTGCTGCGCCGGGTACTGCACTGTGTGCCGAACTCCCGGGCACACCCGAGACCTGCATCCCCACAACAAGCGCGGCAGTCAGGGCCCAGCGGGCGAGGGGATTCCGGATGCCCCGATGCGCGACCCGCGCGTGCGGCGCCGGGGGCACTGCGGTCATTCCCCACTCCTTCGGTCAGTTGCTGAGCACCATGCTGACCGATCCGTCTCGTTCGCTGTGTTCGCTATCCGACACAGTGAGTGTTGGGTAGCGAACAGTGTGGCTACCCGAGCGGGTGTACAAGCGCGGGATGCAGTGCCCGTGAGGTACGGACTCACCGGGTATAACGACGGAGTCCGCGCACGTCTGTCACCTCGATACGCCCGCGACCGGCGCGCACCAACCCGGTGGAGTACAGCGTTTGCAGTGCCTGGTTCACGGAGGCGCGGGTGGCCCCAACAAGTCCGGCGAGGTCGTCCTGGGTGAGGGGGATTACAACGGGCGCGTCCGACTGCAGTGACGGTGTGGTGAACGAGTCAGCGAGCTCGAGCAGGCAGCGCGCCGTTCGGCGGGGGACGGATTCCTGCAGGGTCTGCTCAAAGCGGGTGATGAGCTCCTGCACCCGAAGGGCGAGGATCTCGGCGAGTGTCGAGTTGAGCGTGGGGGACGAGTGCCGCAGGCGGTCGAACACACGACCCGGTACCACGCCCACATGAACCGAATCCAGCGCGACCACCTCCGATGTGCGGAATCCCCGAGGGCTCGTCGCCGAGACCTCTCCGAAACTCCCTCCGGGTCCCACCACCGCGAGGGTCAGCGACGGCCCACCCCGGGCGCAGACCCGCACCGCGACATGTCCCGAGGCCACGAGATAAACACTCGTGTGGGGATCGCCCTCGTGCACCACGGTGTCCCGGGCGGAATACTGTCGCCAGATCACTCCGGCGTGCACTTCGCGCTGTTCAGAGGGGGTGAGTCCACGCAGCAGGACCCAGTCGACTGTGGCCATCTGCACCCTGTCGAGTGACCGCTCGCCGGTTGGCGCGGTGATGCACACCATGGTGCCGCGAGAGCCCCGGGCACGCAACCGGGGAGCACCGCCGAGGTGACGCGGGTAGCCACCATCATCACGAACACCCTAAGATTTAGGCATGCCGAAATCTCAAATCCGTCACACCAAATTCTTTCCCACCCTGACGGCAGCAGTCACCGCGGCGCTGACGCTGCCGGTCCTTGCGGGGTGCGCGGCCCCGGGAGTCGCGGCGGACAACAACAAACCCGTGGTGCTCGCCACCTTCACGGTGCTCGCCGACATGGCGCAGAACGTCGCCGGTGATCATCTCTCCGTGCAGTCGATCACGAAGCTCGGGGCAGAGATCCACGGGTATGAACCCACGCCCGCCGACGTGCGGACGGCGACATCCGCCGACCTTATCCTCGACAACGGCCTGGGCCTCGAGAAGTGGTTCGAGCAGTTTGTGGCCAGCTCGGATGCCCCGCACGCCACGGTGAGCGCCGGGGTGGAGACCATTCCCATTTCTGAGGGTGCCGCCGAAGGGCTGGACAACCCCCACGCGTGGATGTCAGCCCTCAACGCGCAGGTCTACGTCGAGAACATCGCAGACGCGTTTGTTGAACTCGATCCCGCCCACGCGGACGACTACCGGGAGAACGCGGCGGCCTACCAGGCGGAGCTGGCGGAGGTGCACGCAGACCTCGCCACCGCCCTGGCCACCATCCCCGAGGGGGAGCGCGCCCTCGTCACCTGTGAGGGCGCATTCAGCTATCTGGCCCGCGACGCCGGCCTCGCCGAGCAGTATCTCTGGGCGGTCAACGCCGAGTCGGAGGCGACGCCGCAGTCGGTGGCGGCCACCATTGACTTTGTGTCGGAGCGCAACGTGCCCGCCGTCTTCTGCGAATCCACGGTGTCCGACCAGACCCAGCGTGAGGTGGCGCAACAGTCCGGCAGCGAATTCGGGGGAGTGCTTTACGTCGATTCGCTCTCCGCCGCCGATGGTCCGGTGCCCACGTACCTCGACCTCCTGCGGTATGACGCGGAGACCATCGTCGCCGGGCTGCGCGGTGACTCCAATGAGTAAGTCGGCAGTACCGGGTAACCCCGCACCACTCGCCCCCGCGATCGAGGTCGCCAACGTCACGGTGCGCTACGGCGACGTGGTTGCCCTCGACACCGCGAGTATCTTCGTCGGTGACCGCCGCATCACTGGCCTCGTCGGCGTCAACGGGTCGGGCAAATCCACCCTGTTTAAGGCGATCCTCGGTCTACTCGTTCCCGAGACGGGGTCGGTGCTGGTGCGCGGGATGCCCCCGGCCACCGCTCGCCGCGCGGGAGTGCTCGCGTATATGCCACAAAACGAGGGTGTCGATTGGGACTTCCCGGTCAGCGTCGCCGACGTGGTGATGATGGGCCGGTACGGACGCCAGGGATTCACCCGCCGTGTGCGCGGTATCGATCGCACTGCGGTGGCCGATGCTCTCGCCCGCGTGGAGCTCGACACCATGGCATCCCGACAGATCGGCGAATTGTCCGGAGGACAACGCAAACGGGTCTTTATTGCCCGCGCCATTGCCCAGGGAGCGACAACCCTGCTGCTCGATGAACCTTTTGCGGGGGTCGACCGTCGCTCGGAGGCGACCATCACGGCACTGCTGCGCGCGCTCGCCGCAGACGGGGCGAGCGTTCTGGTGTCGACCCACAACTTGGACTCCCTCACCACACTCTGCGACGACGTTGTTCTCTGGAACCGACGCACCATTGCCAGCGGCACGCCCGAGGCAGTACTGACAGGTGATAACCTCGCCCGCGCGTTTGGCGATACCCGCACGGAGGAATCCCGATGACCCCGCTTGAGTACCTGCTCGACCCGCTCGCCTATGACTTTATGCAGCGCGCGCTTCTTGTGACCGTGGTCGCCAGCGCCGTCTGTGCCCTGCTCAGCTGCTGGCTGATCCTCATCGGATGGTCGTTGATGGGGGATGCCGTGTCGCACGCCGTTCTCCCGGGTGTGGTGCTTGCCTATGTCGCCGGGGTGCCGTTTGCCATCGGCGCGCTCATCTTCGGGATCGGCGCGGTGTTCCTCATCGGGGCGGTGCGCGACACCACCAAGCTCAAGGAGGACGCGGCCATCGGGGTGGTGTTCACCACGCTGCTCGCCCTGGGGATTGTGCTGATCTCCGTAACGCCGAGCCAGACCGACCTCAGCCACATCCTTTTCGGCAACCTTCTGGGACTCTCCATCGCCGATGTGTGGCAGATTGTGGTTCTTGCCGCGCTCGCCGGAGCGTTACTCATCCTCAAACGGCGCGACCTCACCCTGTTTGCATTCGACCCCACCCACGCCCACGCGATGGGACTGTCGCCGAGACGGCTCAGCGCACTACTGCTTGGCGTGCTCGCCCTGACCGTGGTGGTGGCGCTGCAGGCCGTCGGAGTGGTGCTGGTGGTCGCGATGCTCATCACCCCGGGCGCCACGGCGTTTCTGCTGTCGCGGCGTATGGCTCACATGCTGGTGCTTGCCCCGGTGCTGTCGGTGGGCGCGGCGATTGTTGGTATCTACGTCAGCTACTGGGCCAACACGTCCTCCGGCGGAATGGTGGTGCTCTGCCAGGGCATCCTGTTCACCGCGGTGTATCTGGTCAGCCTTCGGCGCAAGTACACAAAGCGTGTACATCGGTCGGGCGCGGGCGTATTGTCTCGGTAAACGTCTGATCGACGTCCGTCGGGTTCATGGGATGCAGTGAGGATCACGCGGGATGTCGAAAAAGAAGATGAGCACAAGGGGCTCCGCACAGCGCGTTCCCAAAGCCCTGTACGAGGCCGAACTCGAGCGGTTGCAGATTGAACTGGTCACGATGCAGAGATGGGTCATCGAGACCGGCGCGCGAGTTGTGGTGATCTTCGAGGGCCGAGATGCCGCAGGCAAAGGTGGGGCGATCAAACGCATCGTCCAGTATCTGAATCCTCGCTCCGCCCGAGTGGTGGCGCTCCCGACACCCAGTGAGCGAGAGAAGGGTCAATGGTATTTCCAGCGCTATATCGAGCGCCTTCCGACCTCGGGTGAGATCGTGCTGATGGACCGCTCCTGGTACAACCGTGCGGGGGTTGAACGGGTGATGGATTATTGCACTCCGGAGCAGTATCGGCTGTTTCTCCGTCAGACTCCGATATTTGAACGGATGCTTGTCGAAGACGGCATCATTCTCATCAAATACTGGTTCTCGGTTTCCGATGGTGTTCAGGAGGATCGATTCCGGTCTCGCCTGCATGACCCCATGCGGCGCTGGAAACTCTCTGACACAGACCTGCAGTCCATTACCCGCTGGGAGGACTACTCACGAGCAAAGGACGAAATGTTCGAAGCAACCGACGTCGCCGGCGCACCGTGGTGGACCATCGAGAGTGACGACAAAAGGGCTTCTCGACTCAACACGATTAGGCACCTACTCACCCAGATCCCCTATGAGCACCGCGACCCCGATCCCATCGAGATACCGGGACGCCCGGTGGCTGACGGCTACGAGCGCCCTGCGCGGGAACGATACAAGTACGTACCCGATCACGCTGCAACCCTCGCCCAATAGTGGTTACGAGACAGTCCCGCGCGCTGAGTAAGTTGTGGAATCCGACGGAGAACCGAGCCGAATCCCAGCGGACGCCAGCGCACTGATTGCGACGTCGAGCACAATCTCGCTGTGCGCGAGGCGAGCATCCCGTTCGGCAACGTCGGAGTCGCGCACCATTCTCGCGAAGGCGACGAACTCCTCGACCATTCGGTGGCCGTGCACCTTGGCGTCCACGTGTCGCGGTTCTTCGCCCGGAGTGAGCACGGTGAAGCTGTCCACCACGTTCGGGGTTCCGTGCATCACGATAGTTCCCGCATCGCCCTGAACGAGGCTCTGCACGGGCCCGGACGAGTCCTTGGCGCCCACACAGACCACCCGGCACGAGGGGTACTCGAGCACGAGGATGCCCGAGGTGTCCACGCCGCGTTCGATGTTGGCGGTGTAGTTCACCGACGTCGGGCGACCGAGCAGTCCCACCACAAAGTGGATGTTGTAGATGTTGATGTCCATCAGCGCGCCGCCGCCGAGGGCCGGATCGAACGCGGGGAGAACCTCGCCGCGGAGAAACGCCGGGTAGCGCGACGACAGCTGCGAGTAGTTGCACTGGATCAGCTTGAGGCTCCCCAGACCGGCGAGTTCCGATCGGATCAGCTGGTAGTTGGTGAGGTACTGGTTGGTGATGGCCTCCACCAGAATCGTGCCGCGGTCGGCCGCGATGGCGCCCAGCTCCTGCAGCTCCGCCAAGTGGAGGGTGAAGGGCTTCTCACAGATGACGTGTTTGCCCGCGAGCAGCGCCTTTTTAGCGAACTCGTAGTGCAGGTGGTTGGGCAACCCAACGTAAACCGCCTCCACCGCGGGGTCGCGCAGGCACTCGTCGTAGTCGGTGTAGATCGACCGGATGCCGTGGCTGCTACTAAGAGCCTCGAGCTTCTCGCGGTGCGACTCTCTCCCGTAGATCGCGACGAGCTCGAACTGCGGGAGATCGCCGGCGATCGACAGCAGGTCCTGCACAATCATCCCCGCCCCGATGATCGCCAGTCCGAGCGGTGCCGGAGTGGTCTGTGGTGTGGGTGTGGTGCTCATCGTGTGGTGTTGTCTCCGGTGATCTGTCGGATGCCTGTGGCCAGAACGTCGTATTGCATGATGGGTTTCTCGTCCTGAACGATTTTTGCAGCGCCGTAGACGAAGGACGGGAAGGCGCCCTCATAAAGCGCAGGCCGCAGTGCAACCCTAGGCACTGGAGCGTCCCCACGACGATTCCGACGTCGAGTGACCGGCGCGGCACGCGGTCAGTACACGTTCGTCAGTACACGTTCGTCAGTACACGTCCGTCAGGACCCGCCGTCAGTACACGTCCGTCAGTACACGTTTGTCAGGTACGGCTCGCACGCCTCGGGGAGTCCGCTGTTGTAGCCGGTGAGGAATGCCCCGCTGCGTTGAGCCGGTGTTCCGTGGTGGGTCGGATCGGTGACGTAGTAATCGCCGAGGTCAAGCGCGGTCTGCACCGCCTCCTCCACGTCGCCCGACTCGAGAATGCCCGCGTAGTACGCCGAATTTGCCCAGACACCCGCCCAGCAGTCGGCATGCAGCTCGATTTTGTAGCCGGGATACGCGAGCGACGTGTCGGTCACCCACCCCAGCTCCGCCTGCAGCGAGTGTGCGTATTCGTGCGCAACCACGTATGCGACAGAGAAGTCACCAGTGGGGTAGCGCTCGGTCAGATCGGGATTGGCTTTGATCGCGCCCTCCCACACCCGGGTGGCGAACTGCTGCGACACCACAATTGTGTCGTCGGCCGGGCAGTAGAAGGCGCTGACGTCGTCAGAGAGCCCCGTCTGGCTGCACAGGGTTTCCACCGACTCCCCGGGGAGGGGGAACGCGTAGTTGACCGTGGGAGTCGCCAGCCCGTCGGTGTCCCAGACCTGACTCCAGTAGCCGTCGACGTTGGTGACGATCGACACGAGAAACTCGTCCATCGTGGTACTCGTGGTGACGATGTCCAGCGGTGAGCTCACGTCGGCAGGGGTCACGGTGATGGCGTGCGGTGGCGATGCCGCGGAGGCAGCAGTACTCCCAAAGAGCAGCAGAGAGGCCGCAGAAGCGACGGTGAGGGTAAGAGTGGCAAGTCGCTTTGTCATGGTGGAACTCCCGGGTCTTGAGTCCAAGTGCACGGCGATCATAAATCGGCCGTGCAGCCCTCAAGAAGGGGTTGGTGTGGATGTAGCGGACAACCGCCACATCCACACCCGCTCAAAGTTCAAGGCTCAAAGCTCGGAGCGAAGATCGATGAGCTAGGTGACGATGCCGACGATCACGGCGGCGATGGCCAGACCGGCCGCGGCGATGCCGTAGAACCACCAGAGGTTGTTGGCCTTTTTGGCCTTCACACTCGAACCCTGCGATTCGAGCACGGCGGGCCACTGCTTGAGGATGTTGACACCCGCGGCGTAGACACCCGCTCCGATCGACGAGCCCAGGAGTTTGCCGGCGACGTCGATGGCACCCACGCCTACCTGGCCCGCAATCGACGCCGCACCGGAGACGCCGACTCCCGCGGCAGACACCGATGGGTTGGTGTGACGACCGGCGGCTTCCGCAAGCTCGGCCTTCTGCGCGGCGGAGAAGGAGCCGGCCATGCCGCCACCCGATCCGACGAAGTCATAGGACTTTCCGTCCACGGTCAGCGTCAGGGTGCCCCATCCGCTGAAGGAGGCAGCGACCGCGGCAACGGGCGAATCGAACACCGTTTCCTTGGCCGTGACAAAACGAAGTCGTCCCTCTTCGAGGGTGAGAATGCCGGTGGGGCACAACCATCCGAAGAACTGACTCTTGCGCCAGTACATCCCCGACTTAAGGAAGGGAGTGGCGACGGGTACGGCGGTTGAGGGGCTGGGCGACACGGGCGGGACGATCTCGTTGGGGTCCATGTTGGCCGAGTCTATCGGCGCAGGACGGCCGGGTAGGGCGGGCGTTCTACCCGTTCTCCGTGGCACTCGTATTCGAAGCACCCTTGCCCTCGGGTTCCAGACGGAGCATGATCGAACATCATTCCTTCGCCCGGCACTGCTGACTGCGGGAGTAACTCATGAGTTCAACAACGGAGACAACCACGGCACAGCCCGAGTTGAAGCGGGCGATCGGCCCGAAACTCCTCCTGCTGTTTATCATCGGGGACATCCTCGGCACCGGTGTGTACGCGCTCACCGGGCAGGTGGCCGCGGAGGTCGGCGGCGCCGCCTGGTTGCCGTTCCTCCTCGCGTTTGCGGTCGCCACCGTGACCGCGTTCTCCTATCTGGAGCTGGTCACCAAGTATCCGCAGGCGGCGGGTGCTGCCCTCTATGTGCACAAGGCGTTCGGCATTCATTTTGTGACGTTTATTGTCTGTTTTGTGGTGATGTCGTCGGGGATCACTTCAGCATCCGCGGCATCCCGAGCCTTCGCCTCTAACCTCATCGCCGGCTTTGGGCTCGACCTGGGCAATGTCGGGATTATGCTGATCGCCCTCACGTTTATGTTGTTTATCATGGCGGTAAATTTTCGGGGCGTCGCCGAGAGTGTGGGGCTCAACGTTGTTCTCACCCTCGTCGAGCTGTCGGGTCTGCTGCTGGTGATTTTTATCGGGTTCTATGCGATTGCCGGCGGCAACGCCGACTGGTCGCGGGTGGTCGCGTTTGATACCCCAGAAGACAAAAGTGTGCTCCTTGCGCTCAGCACAGCGACGTCGCTGGCCTTTTTTGCGATGGTGGGATTCGAGGACTCGGTCAACATGGCTGAGGAGACGAAGGATCCGAGCACGATCTTCCCGCGCATTATGCTCACCGGTTTGGGGATCACCGCGGTGGTTTACGTGCTGGTCTCCATTTGCGCGGTCGCTGTGGTGCCGGTGGGGGAGCTCGCGGGCAATGACACTCCGCTTGTCACCGTGGTGCAGACGGCCGCGCCGGACTTCCCCATC
>Ga0247810_10002280_pt1 | contig 10751 bp, 13 predicted proteins | sample UWRJL119311C1_FD_179918 | JGI IMG/M metagenome (GOLD analysis project Ga0247810, IMG submission 179918) | Plant litter microbial communities from Arlington Agricultural Research Station in Wisconsin, United States - UWRJ-L119-311C-1 | ecosystem: Environmental > Terrestrial > Plant litter >...
TACGGGGAAAGCGAACCTAAAATCGACTGTAAAGAGGCCTGTACTGAAGAAGAACACGCACAGAACAGAAGAAGTGAGTTCCTGATCGTAAAGAAGTAATTCTTTAGATTCAACCTTTATAAAAAAAACCGCCTGTAGCAATACAGGCGGTTTTTTTGTGGGGTTAGATGAAAGCGGGATTTAAGGTATCTGACACAAACTATCTTCAAGCTACATTTATAATCGATCTGCCTAATTGTATTAGTTATCACTTGCAAACCATTCTGCAAAAGAGGATGTTGTTTCCTGTAATTTCAAAGAATACAGATCGATACTCTCTGGCAAACGGTTTTTAATTCTTTCGGCAAAATCAATCACCATGTTTTCACTAGTAGGCTGATAATTTACCAAAATCACGTGATGACCCCGGCTGCTCAGTTCATTCGCTAATTCTAAGTGAGGTGTAGTTTCGTTAAATACAGTTGCGTGGTCAAACTGATCTACAATTTCTTCCTTTACAATTTTCTTTAAATCAGTAAAGTCAATTACCATTCCGAATTTTACGTTATCCCTATCCGTTATAGGAGTTCCAATAACTGTTACAGACAATTTATAACTGTGACCATGTACATTTTTACATTTACCGTCATAGCCATATAAGGCATGGCCGGTTTCGAAACTGAATTGTTTGGTAATCCTGATTTTGCTCATTAGAGTTTTGTTTGTGCAAATTTAATCATTTATATGTAAACTAATGTTTAGTGTGCCGTAATCACTGCTTAGGGTATATTTAATGAAATGTAAGGCAAACAATAGTTACTTTTTAAAAGATTCTAACGCATTAATGGTAAAATCGGAAAGAACAAGTCGGCCCGATATAGCAGCTCTTTCGTAAAGTAACGTTTCCCAATGTTCAGTTCCTTCCCAGAATACCTTTTTCATTTGGTATAATGCTTCTGGGTTATAAGAAGATAGTTTGGAACACAATGATGTTATAGCTTCATCAAGATCTTTAATATCTTCGAACACATTGGCATATAATCCCTTATTCATTGCCCAGGACGCATTTTTCCAATCATGCGCTTCTAAAGCCATTTCTGACATTGCGGTTTTACCTATTTTACGTGTAACTGCCGGCTCAATAACAAATGGACCTATCCCAATTGCCAGCTCAGACAACTTTATCGCTGCATTTGATGTCGCTAATGCATAATCACAGGCTGCTGCTATTCCTACTCCTCCGCCAACAGTTTTGCCTTGTATACGGCCTATAATCAGTTTAGGGCATTTACGCATTGCGTTAATCAGATTGGCAAAACCAGAGAAGAAGGTATTACCCTCTTCGATATTGGATACCGCTAATAATTCATCGAAAGAAGCTCCGGCGCAAAAAGTAGTACTACCACTACTTCTCAATATAATTATTGTCACATCGTTGTCGTTTCCTAAAGTCTTTATCGCTTCTGCTAGTGAGCGAAGCAGGGTTGCGGGAAAAGAATTACCGGCTGGATGGCCAAATTCTACCGTTGCTATTTTATTGTCAATTACGGTTTTTAAAGTACCGTTCTGGGAATTGTGGGTCATTGGAAAATTAATTTGGTATAAAGTTACACTTTTTGCGAAAATGGTTTTGGCATCTGCTCGAAAATACTATATTTGCAGAACAATAGGGGGATTAGCTCATTTGGCTAGAGTGCTTGCCTGGCAGGCAAGAGGTGACCGGTTCGAATCCGGTATTCTCCACTATTATTCTTCAATAAGCTCCTGATCACGGGAGCTTTTTTTATTTTATACCCCCATCTATATTTATGTTATTGGCTTTTTGGCAATAATTTATTCCTTTTTGCTATTTTTGGCAATTAATCATCCAATCAAAATACATGAAAAAGTTATTATTTGTTTTAATCTTCGTTCCCTTAAGTGTTTTCTCACAGAATTGTTCCTGTGAAGATGATTTCAAATGGCTAAAGAAAACTATAGAGGAAAATGACGCAGGATTCCAATACGTAATCGATATAAAAGGACAGTCATCTTATGACAAACACAATGAAGATTTTGCTAAAAAGGTAAAAGACATCAGCAGGCAAAATGAATGTACAGACGTACTTAAGCAATGGCTGTTATTCTTCCGTTCAGGACACCTTTCCTTAAACGCTGTCCAAAATAGTGCAGAACAGGACAAGCAGCAAGTCATCAATACTTATAAAAACTGGGAGAAGTATGCGATATCAGATGCAGATTTAAAAAAGTATATGTCCAAATTAAAACAACCGGCTGGCCTGGAAGGAATATGGAGAAGCGACCCTTATACTATAGCAATTGTCAAAAAGGATAATCAGTATATAGGATTCGTTGTTCAGGGTGATGAACTTTACTGGCAGAAAAATCAGATAAAGCTTAGGCTTAAACCTGCCGTAAATGGTGAGGGCTATGAAGGTGTTTATTACATGAAGGATCACTCAGAACAGAGAATAACGAAAACCAAGCTATTAGGGAATAATTATATGACCCTTAATTGGCTTAATTTTAAAAGGATATCGCCGCAATTTACCGATTCTAAATTGATTGCAGATTATGTTGATTTGATTACATCGCCGGTTCCTGTAGCGAAGCAAATATCAGATAAGACATTTTTATTGCGAATTCCCTCCTTCTCTGAAACTAAAAAAAGAAGTATTGATAGTCTCATTGCACAATACCATGATAAAATCGCTAGTACTGATAACCTTATTATTGACATAAGAAATAACGGTGGAGGAAGTGATGGAAGCTTTCAAAAATTACTTCCCTTCATATACACAAACCCATTGAGAAGTATAGGGGTATCGTATTTGTCAACTCCACTAAATAATAAGAGAATGGAGGATTTTATGGTGTCAAAGGATTTCTCTGATAGTGATAAAGAATGGGCCAGAAATGGTTTAAAGAAACTAAATGCCAATATTGGAAAATTCGTTAACCTGCAAGACAGCGATAGTGTAGAAGTGTCTACGATGGACAGCATTTATGTTTATCCTAAAAAAGTAGCGATATTGGTCAATGAAAATAACGGCAGTACTGCAGAGCAATTTTTGCTGACGGCTAAGCAGAGTGCCAAGGTTAAGCTTTTTGGAATAACGACAGCAGGAGTACTTGATATTTCTAATATGTATTTTGTAGAGTCCCCATGCAAGACAATGCGCTTGGGCTATTCACTTTCAAAGAGCAGAAGAATACCCGATATGGCAATTGATAATAAAGGAATACAGCCGGATTATTACATTGACAGCAGCATACCCGATCAGGAATGGATCAATTTTACAGAGCAAACATTAGTGGGGAAGTAATCCAATCATCGTAGTTCGCCAGAAATTAGTTCCGCCGAAACACGTAGATCTCATAAAAGCAGTATTGATAGATACTGCTTTTTTATTTTTAAGAATCTGTTTTTGAGTGTTAAAGCGATAAATGCTTCTATCAGACAACTCCTCCGTAGCAAAGCCGACTAAAAGCCATGGCAAAGCCTACCCAAAGCCTACCTTGGCGAATAACTATCAGCTAAACAGGTTAAAATAGAAATATTAATATTTCACATTTACTGAAAAACCAAAACTTAATTTATCGACCTCATTCCATTTTCCTTGGCTGACCGCCCTTGTAAGTACTTTAGGCCCGTCGTAATCTGCGAGAAAATGCAGGCCACCTTCACCAAGTCCTTCTATAAGTTCCAGGGAAACAAAGAAATTCCCATTAACCATAATGTTATAATCACTAAGATCTACTGTGAGTTTTCCTTTTTCAATTTTACTGGTTATAATGATGCTTTCTGTCAGTATTGAATTGTTTGGAATCCCATTTTTGAGGTCGTATAAATTCAACCTAAACTTGAGTTCACCATAATGATTGTAATCTACAATGGCGTTAAAGGATTCTACATAAGTAGGTTTGCCTTTTACTTTTACAACTATACCAATTTCATTGCCGAGCACATTATTGACAAAACCTGCAGAAACAGTTCTGCGGTCCAGTATATTTCCGATTTCGGCCGACTTCAGGTTTTTGTTCTTAATCACGATTTCCTTAAGCTCCGCAATATTCCTTTCTAACAGAATACTATTGCTTTCAGAGATTGCCTTTTTAAAATCGGAAACTTTATAAGTAAGGCTTTTGTAGCCCACTATAGAGATTCTTAAAGTCTCATTGTCGAATTGGTCATCGATTGTAAGTTCGAATTTTCCATTTATATTAGAGACTGTTCCGGTGTTTTTATTCAGTACACCAATATTTACATAAGCAATTTCCTGTCCTGTTTCCTTGTCTTTTGTAAATCCTGTAATTGTTTTGGATTGTCCGTAAGACGCAACAGTAAAAATTAAAAACACCGAAAGAAGCAGCGATTTTATCATTACTTATTCAGATTTTGCCGGTAAAGGTGCTCCAACGGCAACGGCACAATCATGTCCTGGTTGTCCGTGAGCAGGATTCATAACAGGCGCAGTATGGCTTCCTACTATTGTAGTCGGCTGGAAAGTTGATGTTTGTGGAGCAGGTGTTTGGGTTATAGTAGTTGGTGTCTTGTTGGCTACCGGAGTACTCAATGGCGCTCCAACAGCGATGTCACATCTATGCCCTGGCTGTCCGTGGGATGGATTCATTCCTTTGGCCACAGCAACGGGTTTTGCAACCTGCGGCGGATTGATGGTTGTGGTTTTGGAAACAGATTGGGGTGCTGTTTGCACTGTAGGCGCTGTACCGGGATTTTGTGTAGGTGCAGAGCTTAAAGGGGCTCCTACTGCTATGTCACATCTGTGTCCTGGCTGTCCATGTGCAGGATTCATTCCTGCACCTGATGTAGCTACACTATTTAAGGCAGTTTGTGGCTGTGGTTGCTGTGCCGTTTGCGTTTGTGGCTGTGCTGTTGGTGTAACTGCAGCAGTTGTACTAGCTACAGCATCAGAGTTATCCTGAGGTTCTAATTCTTTCTTGCAAGAGGTTAGAAAAGCGGATGAGATTAAAAGCAGGCTTAGGAAAGATTTTGTATTCATAAGTAGTTTTTTAGAAAAACCAAATATAAGTTATTTATGATTTGCTGAGGATACTTTAACTTTTAAAGCCGGTGTTATACTAAATTGTTAAAAACCATTTGAACAAGTTTTATAGACAAAAACCCATCGATTAAAACAGTTAAACATTTATGGAAATCGTTTAGGATTTTCCATTGCTATCGAGTAAATTAGTTAAGTACATTATAGCCCAACACACTTAACCAAAGTATTATGACCGACTTCGAAAAAATTGACAATTGGATTCAAATTAATGCTGAGCGCATAGGGAAATTTTCTTTACAGCAACCGGCAAGTAATGAACAGATACAGGAATTGGAACAGTTAATAGGCCAACCGCTTCCGCAGGACTTTAAGCGCCTTTATCAATGGCACAATGGATTAAATGACGAAGAAAACTTCGGCAGCCTGTTCTTTGGAATGGACTTTTTTTCAATTGACGGTATAATTGGTGAGTTTAATTACCGCCAACAAAATGCAGCAGATGAAAATATTGTATTGAAAACAGTAGATAAAGGAATTAATCCGTTGGATATTTATAATCCGAATTGGTTAAAATTCGCATTTGACGGCGCGCATACCGGACTTTATCTGGATCTATCACCAACAGCCGAGGGAACGTATGGGCAAATACTATTTATTGATGATGAATATGAGATCGGAATCCTGGTAGCAGATTCGACGAATAAACTAGTATCAGATTTCGCAAATGACCTTGAAGCAAATTTGTATTCCCTGGATGCAGACGCATTAGACGATGGCAATCATTATCTGGAAGCGGATAGTACAATTGATATCGTAAACTGGCAGGATAGTGAAAAGTGGAATAGAATACTTTAGTCCGGTATAGGTAATCTTTATTCAAAACCGAAGCAAATGAGTACAGCCAAACTATCTGAAACATGGATTTTTGAACAGCATCCAAAAGAGGAAATCCAGCGGTGGATCAATCAGTTGCATTATTTCGAATTCAAAAGAGCCTGGGGCGGACATGCGAATGATGGAGATGAATTTAAAGTGGCGTTTTCATTCGAAGATGAAAAAGACCTGCTTTATAAGTTAAACCAAATTGGAATTACTGTAAATACTATTCCCGATAATTATCCTCGGGCTATTATTGGGAAAAGCTACTCTTACGAAGAGTTCAAAGTGTTTAAAAGCGAAATACTGGGATTTCCAAATTTAGAACAGCCCGGTGGGTCGCAAAAAGTTTTTGGAGAACAGGTGTTTATTTGGGTTAACGGCAATCATTACTTCGAGGTGACTGTTTCAGGTTCTAAAGACGGAAATTATTTTGATGTTACGGAGGAAGACTTCGACAAATGTTTACGACTGGAGAAGGAGTTTGATTTATTGGGCTGGAAAAAAGGCAGCGGAAATAAAGAGAGTGTATGTGTGCTATCAAAAGAGAAATATCCTGAATTGTATTTTGATAAAGAATAGAAGTCTCGAACTTAAGATAAAATTGAACTTGATCATGAAAATAAAAAGGATCTCCAAAACTATAATTCTGTGTCTTTGCATTTCCTGCAATTCCAGTCCCGGAAAAAAGACGGGACCAATTGTCGTTGAAACAAATATAAAAGAACCAGAGGTTGATCATAACCGACAGCAAAAAGAAATACTTGAGTTTGCAGAATACAATGACGACGGTGATTATTTTTTACTGATGGCTAAAAAAGGCAGCAAAACAACTTCTTTTATCAATGACAATACTGAGGATAGAAGCCTGCTCAGAGGTGATACTATTGAAATTACCTGGCAGAATAAAACAATATATATAGCTGGTGATGGTGACGCTCCAGAGCAGGCACAATCGATTGTCTCCATAAAGAAAATAGCCGACGGTAATGTTTCAAAATTCCGAAAAAGCTACAGCAAAAAACTCAACTACAACTGGGTAGGAGAAAATGAATATACAAGCAGCTATCTCGACAAACTTTATTTGGTTGTTGAATATTATATCGCCAATTCCAAAAATCAGCTGCTGCAATTACATATTGGCAAAAAAGAGGATCTGAGCTATTCGATAGAACGACAGACAAGAGCCGATAAGGAGTATACGGTCGTAGGGATTGCAACCGAATCCGAGCATGCTACAAATACTATACAATGGCTGTACTTTGAAAACGCGACCCAAATCCTGTACGAATATGATTTGCCAAATGACAGATTGGTGGAATTTAAATAGTGTAAATCTTATCAAAAAAAAACCTGTACTTCAGTTAATAAAGTACAGGTTTTTTGAATTACTGCTAATCTTAATTCGGGGCATATGAAAATTAAGAATTCATTGCGGTCAACGCATCTTCTCTTGAAGCAAAATACAATTTATAGATTTCGGCAGTGTCTCCAACGCGGATCTCATAAGTTTCATTTTCAAAAGCCTGGTACAATTGCAATGCAACCTCTTCCGGTGCAATCCCGTTTTCACCGCCAATTTCTTTAGAGAATTCAGTGTTGACTAATGGAGGCATTAATTCAAAAACCTTAACCGGAGTTTCAGCTAAAGCCAATCGCAAAGATTCGGTATAAGAGTGTAATGCCGCTTTGCTCGAAGAATAAGTGGCTATTCCTTTACTTGGTACAAACGCAACGACTGAAGTTACATTTACAATCGCACTGCTATCCTGTTTGACTAGTAGAGGCAAAAGCTTTTCAGTAAGTCGGACTACAGAAAGAAAGTTGGTGTCTATTTCATCATAGGCTCTTTGATATGCATTTACATTCGGTTCTACAATGTCATAAACAGAACCTTTTCCTGCATTATTGATCAATACATTCAGGTTTGGGAAGTCTGTTATAACTTTTTCTACAAGGCGTTTTACGTCCTCTTCATTGGTAATGTCAAAAGGGATTACTGAAACGTTTTGCAAACCTGCAGCAGCTTTCAAAAGGCGTTCCTCACTTCTTCCGGTAATAATAATATGGTTGTCTTTTGAGAATAATTTTGCAATTTCAAGACCAATTCCCGAACCTCCGCCTGTAACTAAAATCGTGTTTTTATTTGTTTTCATAGATAATTATATTATATACCAATCGGTATATTACTGTTTAAAAAAAGGGTTATAAATCGTTTATTAATTTTTTAAGGGTATTCAATATCAGTTTTAAGCTGTCTATTTTGCCAGTGAGTTTTGTGATCATGACAGCACCTTCAATCAAAGACAGTATTGCAAGGGCATTTTCTTCAGCATTTGTCGTAGCCTTGAATTCATTATTTTCCTTTCCGGCTTCGATAATGGCAACTATGCTTTCTTTCCAGTTTATAAATGCTTTCCTCGCTGCTTCCTTTAACTGCGGATGCGTATCGTCGGCTTCAATTGCAGTATTCATAATAGGACAGCCGCCTTCTGTAATGATCTTAGAAAAGAAATTGATGTATAATTCCGGATAGGCAAGCAGCTTTTCCCTATTCGTTCTCTTTTTGGAGATTTCACTCGAGAAAAATGCTGTCATTTTATCCCTGTTGTATTTAAATACCTCCAGTGCCACATCATCCTTATTCTTAAAATTCCCGTAGATGCTTCCTTTTGTAAGCCCGGTTGCATCCGTCAGATCCTGCATAGAGGTCCCCGCAAAACCCTTCATATTGAAGATAGGGGAAGTTTTTTCTATGATAAACGATCTGGTTTGTTCGGCTTTGCTCATGGTGTATTCAATATTGGGTCAAAGATAAATATACCGATTGGTATTTAATGTTAAGGGATTATTAAATGTTGAAATAAATAATCGGGCTAGATTAAGTAGTATTTTGTTAACTTCGTCTTGTTCTTCCCTCCACCAAAGTAAACTATTATAACTGATGCTATGAAAGACATCAAAATATAATTACTGATTCATAGTAAAGCAATTATAAAACCTATTATGGCTAAAAACATACTCTTAAACGGCTTTGAAAATTACGATGGAATTATTGAAAAAATAATTATTGAGAATGATTTGAAAAGTATTTCCATTGTTGTTAAACAGTGGAATTACGATGATACACATTCACTATCGGAACTAAAATTCGATGGAACAATTTTCCAGAGCCTGCCAGAAATCTCATCCTTTAATCTTATAGATGAAATCATATCAGAAGAAGAAACGGATGCTGTTATAAATCAGCTTAATCAATATTTGATAGATAATCCAAATCTAAATCTTAGCAATACTCAAGACAATATTGAGCGGGATATAAGAGAAGCTCACAAAATGAAATCGTTTCTTTTAAAAGCAGGTTATGGGAGCGATTGGTTTATTGTTTCTAATGATATGTTCTTGACAGAAACAATAAAAAAGAATACGGATAAATTAGTTAAAACCGATACGAAATAGTAGCATTGTAACACTTACTATTGCGATTAGTAACCCAGATATTAATACGCCTGAATTAAAACATCAGTAGGGATATTCAATCTCTCGTGTAATTGTCGAATCATTTCAAGTGATAATTTCCTTTTTCGGTTTAATATCTCACTCGCGCGGCTTTTAAGGCCAACAATATTGGCCAAATCATTCTGGTTATAGCCGAGTTGTTCCATACGGAATTTAATTGCCTCAATTGGATCTGGCAAACCTATTGGAAAATGCTCGTTCTCATATTGATCAATCAGGATTCCCAATATTTCAAGCTCATCCCCTTCGGTTGAATCGGCTTTTGCATCAAAAATTTCTTCAAGCCTTTCAAGTGCCTGATTATAATCTTTTTCTGTTTTGATAGGTTTGATTTTCATAGCTTCTAAATTTCGTTTGCATTAATCTTATCATATTCGGCATGCGTTCCAATAAATCGAATCCAAAGCATTTGATAATCGAAGTTTATCTTTACAATTAACCTATAATTGTTTCCTTTGATATTAAACACAATCCGATTGTTGTTTAAAATACTTGCGCTTGGGTATTCTCTTTTAATTTCATTGGGATTTTTCCATTCCGCTTTGCTCGCCTCATTATACCAGGATTTTAATTGTTGCTCACAATCATTATGAATTTCCCAGAAATCACGTAATATTTTCTTTGCAATCACCCTCACATTCAGAATTTTGACAAAGATACACAAAAGTTCCCGAATAGGGAACTTTGTTATGGAGTTTTATTATTTTGTAATTTTACTAAAGTCAATATTGATATCTTTGTTTATATCCAAGCTGTTTTTCTTTTCCAAATACTTCCTCAATACGATCATTAAAAATGCCAAAATACCAAAAACAAACCCTATCCACGGATTAAATGCCACACCTTTTGTAATGATTATCCAGCCTCCCAAGGTTGTCCCCAACGTAACACCCAGATTTCCAAATGAAGTCGCCAAACTATTGGCAAACTCCAGACTCTCCGGTACAGATGAAATCATATATGTAGAAGCGTTCAGGAAACTGGGTGAATACATAAAACCCCAAATCCCAATCACTATAATTGTTGCTGTTGTATTTCCTCCAGAAAACTGTAATAATACCGGGATCATAATAGTTCCTGAAAGGAAAAAAGCAGTAGTTGCTTCAATGTTTTTATTCAGCATTTTTCCTGCAACCCAATTCGAAAACACACCAATAACTCCAAATAGAAACAGCATATAACTTACCATAGTACTATCCATATCCTTCGCTTTGTTGAGGTATTCTGCGAAATAACTGTAGGTAGAGAACCAGGCTGTAATCATAAAGAAGTTCATTGCCGTACTGATAATAAAGGTTGGTTTGGTCAATATTTTTAACTGGCTCCCATAAGACTTTTTTTCTTTTACAG